>Ga0164293_10004167_pt1 | contig 12381 bp, 7 predicted proteins | sample GEODES118metaG_FD_111487 | JGI IMG/M metagenome (GOLD analysis project Ga0164293, IMG submission 111487) | Eutrophic lake water microbial communities from Lake Mendota, Wisconsin, USA - GEODES118 metaG | ecosystem: Environmental > Aquatic > Freshwater > Lake | place: USA: Lake Mendota, Wisconsin... | reverse complement strand
TTGCGTTTGACCCGCATGGGGAGCGGGTTTATCGACTGATCCACTCCACGCGGGTATAGCTTAATGGTAAAGTTCCTGCCTTCCAAGCAGGCCATGCGGGTTCGATTCCCGCTACCCGCTCCACTTCTCTTCCGAGCCGCTCCAGGAAAGACTTTCCAGAAACTCGATGGCTTCGAGGCTCCTAAAAAATGCCCCAAAGCTCGAAAAATTTAACTAGACAGATAAAGCGTTCCGTTAACTGTCCCAATAACCAAGGGCCATCCTGGAATAGTTTTTTTTCACCAATCTGCAGCCCCCCTGCCAAAATAAACTCCCCTAGCCCCTGGCAAGGCTAGACACCACGCAGCGCTGCTTCTGCCTTCCGGCCGCTTACTCCTTGCCGATCAGACGGTCGGTGAGGAAAAAGTGATGGATGCTTACTCCAGCACGAGTCATCATCACCCCAAGCACTCAATGCATAGCATCGGCTCTCGATCAAGAAAGCCGGCGCGCAAGCCAACATCAGCACGGAAGCAAGCACCGCTACCGAAACCGCAGCCCACTTGGCTTCTATCCCAGCGATCCACGCAGCAGAGCAGGAGATAAGCTTCGATACGATCCGCGTAGTAGTTAGAGCAAAGGAGCGGAGCGGCGTTTTCCCCAAGTCAGGAATGATTCGGGGATGTCGGCAATTTACAGAGGAATTGTTGCACACTACTGTGCGCTTGTCCCTCAGAGCTGAACAGTGCCGTTGAGAAGCGAATGGATGGCCTCACGGAATCTTTGGATGGTGAAGGGCTTTGAGAGGAAAGCGGTGCGGGGCAGGAGGGAGGCTTTCATTACGGCATCGCTGTCCGGCGCGCCGGAGATGAAGAGGACCGGGGTTTCGATACCCCTGCGTCGGACTTGTTCGATGAATGTGACTCCGCTGGTGTAGGGAAACCGGTAGTCACAAACGATGAGTCCGATCTCGGGATCGGCTGCAGCCTCAAAGGCGCTGGCGGTATCGAGGTGGTGCACCTGACGTTGACAGTCCATGCTTTCGCAAAGGTCCTTGAGTGTTTCTAGGACGAGTGGGTCATCGTCAATAAGAAGTATGGGAGGAAGAGTGGCGGTGATCATGGTTGGTATGGAGTTAATGCATTAAATCAACCGCTGCGATTCTGGGATAAGAAGCGCGAGCAGGCGCAGACGGCATTAGTTTTTCTTCGAGGATGCGGGTGATGTGTTCTGCAGCATGGCCATCGCCAAAGACATTGGAACCCTTTCTCATGGACTCATAGGAAGCAGGATTGGTGAGGAGGTTTTCGGTTTCGCGGATGATGTCCTGCACGTCGGTGCCAATGAGGCGGAGTGTGCCTGCAGTGACGCCCTCCGGGCGCTCGGTCTCGCGTCGCAGAACGAGGACAGGCTTGCCGAGAGCGGTGGCCTCCTCTTGCACGCCGCCGGAATCCGAAAGGACGAAGTGGGACTGGCGGAGAGCGGAGAGAAACTCGTCATGGTTGAGAGGTTCGCAGAGTGAGATGCCGGGTTGATCGGCGAGAACTGGTCTCACATTATCACGCACCGAGGGATTCGGATGGAGAGGGAAGAGAAAGTGAATCTCGGGGTGCATTTGCGAGATGTGCTTGATGGCAAGAGCCACAGAGCGCATTGGGGAGCCGATATTTTCACGGCGGTGGCAAGTGACCAGGATCAGTTTATGTGGATTTTCCGGCACACCGTCGGGGAGAGGCGAGGCGCTGGAATGGGTAATCATCCACTGCAAGGCATCGACTACGGTATTTCCCGACACAAAAATCGAGTCTTCAGGAATGCTTTCAGCACGCAGAAGCGATGCAGAGAAGGTTGTTGGAGCGAAGTGCCAGTTTGCAAGCCGACTGAGCATGACGCGGTTGAGTTCCTCAGGAAATGGCGAATAGCGGTCGTGAGAGCGCAGCCCCGCTTCCACATGTGCCACGGGGATTTTGTGATAAAATGCACAAAGTCCACCCATAAAGGCACTCGTAGTGTCACCTTGCACAATGACGGTGTCGATACGGTTTCTACTGAACAACTCACCGAGGCTTGTGCTGAGCAAGGCAGTGAGATCCCAGAGGCTTTGACGGGGACGCATGACGCGAAGGTCGAGGTCAGGAGTGATGCCAAAGCTGCTGAAAATCTGAGCCGTCATTTCAGCGTGTTGGGAAGTGGATATCGTGAGTGGCTTAAGCGAATCGGAAGCTTGTAGGCTGCGAATCACGGGAGCCAACTTAATCGCCTCGGGGCGCGTGCCAACGATAACAGCAACGGTTTTTTTGGACAGAAGGGATGTCATATGTGGCTGAGTTGAAATTCAAATGGCATGCCGGCACAGCGCTCGCTGATTTCATACAGCTCAGCTTCCGAGAGAAGCCCGTTGATGCGGAAGATGATTCCCGAGTCGCGAATCTCCTGAACAGTCACACCAGCCCTCTCACTGAATCCCGGTGGAAGAAGTTCCTCCGCCTCGAGGCCGACAGAATTTTCGGAGCCATTTGACGTGCCTAGGCCTGAGATTTTCCTGAGGGCCTTAAGGACCTTCGGCTGCTTAACGAGGCCGAGTTGAATCAGCAGGCGATCCACCGGACCGGAAATAAGTCGCCTCATGTCTCGGATTCTTATGGCGTGCTCACGGCTGAGTTCGTCCACATCAACAAAATATTCGATGAGTTCGTCCTCGCCAAAGCGCAAAGTGGAGAGGTCGTGGTGAAGCTTTGCAAACGCAGGAGGTGTGTCCGCGCAGAACAAAACCTCTGACCCTAGAATTTCGTTGATGCGAGAACTCACATTGGGATGGATCGGATTTAGGATTCCAATCCTTCCGTCGCTTAGAGGAATGAGTCCGTGAAGTTCACAGAATACGGCCCCAAGGGCTTTGATGAGCGCGACACTGATGGTGAGACGCGAAAAGTCAGCCTCAGTAACGCCAAGATCGCCTGCCACGAGACAGCGGACCTTTTCGGTCGAGATCAATCGCAAGCTGATCATGGCATCCGCTAATGTTCTGCAACGGGTCATCTGAAATTGACGGACGCGGTTGCGATCCTTCTTGGAGAGAGCCGCGAAATCATCTCTCAGAGGATGCTTTGGTTGACCATCCAACAACCGTGCTGGGTAGATCATGTTTCGCAGCGCGGAGAGGTTCGAAGGACGTAGCAGTCTGGCTTCAATGGGAACGCCGGCTATTTCAGCAACGGCCTGAATTTCATCCTTGGAGGGCGGTTCGGTGAAGGCAAATGCCAGAGTTCCATCATCGCCTGTCGTCGAAGGCATGGCATGGTATCGCACGGCTTGCCTCTCGGACCATCTATCAAGTACATCCAGTGAGATATCTTCTGGAGTGATAATCTCGGGCTTGAGGCGCGAGAAGCGGGCCCAAATGTCGAGAAACTGATCCTCGTCGATGAGTTGCATATCGAGCAGGGCCCTGGGTGCGGAAAGGCCCCTGTGTTTACTGAGGATATCCTGCAACTCGGGGCGAGATACATAACCTTCGTCCACAAGCAAATCCTCGACTGTGCGCGAGTATTCCTCGAGTTCCGCCACCCCTGGAAAAACATGGGTCGTTTTGGTCCATGCGAGTGGTGCATTGAAGAGGCGATGGCGAACATAGAGCCAAGCAGCGCGAAATGTCGCCCCCATGTTAATAAAATTCACCACCGGATAGCGAGGAATCGAAAAAAGGCCCTGACGTAGACCATATACATTGGACACACATGTCACCTTCTGGGTGACCCTGTAAGCCAGGAGCGCTGTGCATACAAGGACCATGCGCCATAGCAAGCTATCAGCCTCGAAAAGCGGCTTCACAAAAATCCAATTCCGGAACTCTGTATGGAGCACAGCAAACTCAAAAAGCACGTAACCCATGACGCAGTAGCCTGCGGCATTGATGCAATGCACCACCGGCGCGCGGCGGTCGCGGAGGAGTGTGTAGCGGACGGCGGCAGAGCCCCACCAACCGCCATGCTGCCATCCCTGGAAGGCAGTTCCAACAATCCAACGGGCCTTCTGCTTCACGGCATCGACAAAGCGCAACGGGAAATTCTCACGAACGGCAACACTTTCGGTCACGGTACGCGTCGAGACGACATCGCCTTGGGCATTTCGCGTCACGATTTCGCGCTCCACCGGATGGTCGATGAAGCCGGCGCGGAACCCAGCGCGGCAGAGTTCAAGGCCCACCATGTAGTCCTCTGCAAGTTGGCCCTCACGGAAGGGGCCTGAGGCATTTTTTGAAGCTAAATAATCGAGCGACTTGCGGGAGAATGCTGTGCCGACACCTGCGGATGGCACCACACCGCCGATTGCCTCGCGTGAATACATGTCCTTCACATGCCACTCGGCGAACTCATCGAGGTAGGAATTACCTACCCAGTAACGCCATGGATTGAGTTCCAGCGGAAAAACAGGAATCTGGCCCATGTCGAGGATCGAGGGCACATAGTAATTGTAAACTTTCAGTGTGAGCGGGTGCATGACATCCTCAGCGTCGTGAAGGGCGATGATCTCGTAGTGCCGACGGCCAGGGATCTCTCTCGCTTTCATGGCCTCAAAAATGGCATTGAGACAATCGGCCTTCGATGTGGGACCAGGACGGCGAGTTACCGCCTTGTGGATTCGAGGCGAGATGCGAGCTAGTTCATCCACGCATTGGTTCGTCTCGGCGTCATTCGGATAGACCCCGATGAAGATGTCGTAGCGTTCGTAGATGAGGATCTTCCTCGCGTAGTCCGCCATGCGGTTGATGATGCCTCCCTCCATCCATGCCGGGATGAAAATGGCGATGAGCTTTTCGGGTTCGTTTTTTAGCTTTTCAAGTGAGACCGGCCGGGTATTGCGCTGGCCACGCAGGTAGCGCAGGAATTGCATGTCAAAGAAGACATCATCGATCCCAAAAACAAGGAATCCGACGGCTGAGATATAGGCGAGAACAACAAATATTGAGTGCAAAGTGTCCATAGTAATTACCAGCGAAGAGAAAGTGCGACGGTGAGACGGAAATCCGAATAGTTCGCGGCGGTGTCCCCGCGTGTGTTGTTGCTATTGCGCCCGAGGTAGGAACCTAGAACATAATCAACGCTCGTTGTCAGAACGGCAGCCCCCACAGGAGCCGTGACGAAGCGCATTCCCGGGCCAGCCTCGAAGTAGTTATCGTAGTAGTTGCCCTTCGTATCCATCGTGAGGTTTTCTAGCCCGTAGATGTCTACTGCGGCAGCCTTTCCGAATTGCAGGATGCGGGCACCTTGGCGCGACTGACCGTAGGCCAGACAGTCCGGCAGGCGACTGTAATATGCCGCATCGCCGCCGGCCTCAACGAACCAGTCTTTCCGGAATCGGACTGGAGACCAGTTGTTGAGAACCCAGCGGGATGCTTGGCTTTTAGAGGGAAGTATGGGAAGTCCACCAGGTGAAACCCCTTCAAGATCTATAGTGGTCCATTCCTTGCCAGGTCCCCAAGCCCAGTAGCCATTGAGGCCGGCAATAATCTCGGAGAACCATTCGCCGCGGTGTTCTTCCGTGCCGCGCAGATCCTTTTGAACACCGCCGAGGACGTAGAGCACAAGGGATTGGTTGGCGAATGGGCGAATGCGCGCGCCAGCATGAAAACCAGCGAGGTTCTCGTTGTATATAGTTGGAATCCCCTGCCCTGCCCCTTGCCCATTACTCGTGTTTGAAGAGTCGAGGCTGAAGTCGGCCTGAACAAATGGCTCGATCCATCGTGCACCGGGAATAAATGTTCCTTCGCGAAGGCGCCCGGATGATACTCCTATATTGTAGCGGGAGAGATAAGTGCCATAGAGATCCAGCTCTCCCCAAGACCAACGCTCTAGGTTGTAGGATGGGGCAAGGGCTTCGATCTCTGCTGCAGCCACGCGGCTCAGCGTCGCGTCGCCGCCTTGGTCACGGAGTTCGCGCCAGATTTCAAAGGCTTCTGCACGGCGTCCCTGCTCTGCCAACAAGGCTGCCAATTGAAGGCGGGCGCGGGGGTCAGGATTGTCGCCTCCAGACACATCGCGCAGTACCACGATGGCAGCGAGGGGGTCGCCCATGCGCTGGAGGGCAGCGGATTTTTCGACGATCAACTCTGGCGTCACCTCGCCACGCCGCTCTAGGTCATCAATCGCCTGCACCGCTTCTTCGTCGCGTCTGGCATTGATGAGCTCATAAGCTGCCTGCTGGCGATCAAGGCGGGCTTGCCGTGCGCGGTATTCCGCTTCGCGACGGAGGTTTTCAGCAGAAGGAGGTTGTGCGCGGGCGGCATTCTCGATGGCCTCGGCGTGATCGAGTGCGGTCAAACTCGCTGCCGCCATCGAGGCGATATCGGCGTTCCAAGATTTTGACAATTGACTAAAAATCGCGCGCGCTTCGGTATTTCGTCTGTCAAACACAAGCGCCGTTGCCAGGCGGAATTGAAGCCCTTCGTCACCAGGATTCAAGTCCGTGGCTTTTTGGAGAACGGCTGAGGCTTCAGCGTGACGCCCTTGATTTGAGAGCATGGCCGCCTCACTGACAGGATCTAGCGGCTGGGCTTCTAACCAGGAAGCAGATGCAAATATAGCCAAAGAAAAATAATAAAATGTTTTCATCTAGTGCTTAACTTTTCGGCGGGGAGAAACGTGTTACAGGATCAATAATTGGTAGGCTGGTGGAGCGTGCTGCTTCCAGAGCGGCAAGCATGTCTTGGAAGCGCATCCAGGCGGGGACTACTACGACGGCAACACCGCCTCGAAAGCTTGAGATGTCGCGGATAGAACTCTTGAGTTCGTCATTTGCAGCACCATCCAGACCGGCATGCACGTTCGCTGGAATGAGCAAGCCACCTCCCTCAAGCCGAAGTGGCACGGCACTGGTAAACGGCACGGGTGGTTCCCCGGGAATCCGCTGCACAAATGCACTCCCGAGCTCAATTCCTACATTGCCCGACGAAGTGTCCTCACTTCCCTCGATTCGGATACCTTCTTTTCGGAACACCTCTGTCCGCTCAGGCCCATTACCTCCATGTAAAAAGATTCGCCCACCATGAGCCTGCGCATAGCGGAGAGCATCAAGAAATTCCTCGCGGGGTGTGATTTCCACCCCTGGCGGGAGCTCCCTCATCTGAGTGGTCACAACGAACGGCGTTTTCTGATGCTCGAAATAATCCACTGCGCGCCGGAGAGTTGCAGGGCTGCAGGACGGATTAAAATCCTCAATCACAAAAACCATTACTGAAGGGCCTTCGTGGCTTACTCCATAAAAGTCGATGAGAACATCCGAAAACACCATCGAAAGAGGTGAATCGGACGGCAGAGCAGCGAAAGCAAAGCGGTTGCTAAGCCTCCAAGCGAGTGGTTGAGCGCTTTTTGAGGATGTCCCTATAAGCGGGCGGGCGCCGGGATAGGATTCACCGTAAAAGGGATCTAGCCTGAGCGTCCACTCCCGACCACGATAGGCCACCTTCGTTTTTTCCAGCGGTGTGGAAGCCTTGCCTGACGGCAATGGCTTCTCTGAGGCAAATGATGCCGCTGCCCCGACTGCCATAACGGGTTTTTGCGACTGCTCAAGCAGTGTCAGCAGTTCAGGCTTGAGCTTCGGAAATCCCGAGATTCCAGCCAGTACGATGAAGTGGGCTTTCTGCAAATCCGCTGCGCTCACCTTCGAGGCCGCGAGGGTTTCCACATTTGTGTCAAAATGCGTGAGGCTCATTTGTATAGGGGCGATTTCATTCACGAGTGAGAACGGCTTGGAAAGTGTGTCATAGACCAGAAGCGTGCTCGAAGCCGCGTGAGCTGAAACAACCGCACAAACAAGCGCCATAGACGCCAGAGAGAGGGTATTTTTCACTATTCGTCTCCGTTTGCTTGGTTTTTGCGACGGCGAATGAGAACGCGTTGGATGAGATAAATCCCCGCCATGACGGCGAACGACGCTCCGGCGATCCAGTAGTTTAGACTCTGGGTCAGGAAACCGGCTTCGGTTTTGTCCATGCGCTGTTTCTCGAGGTCAGCCGGTGTTGTTCCGGAGGCAAAGCCAAGCCGGATTTGATTCGAGAGAGAAACCTCCTGAATAAAGCGCACGTCGTAGGTGATGACACGCCCACTGGCATCAGCCGCCGCCACGGTGCCGCTGAGTCGCTCTGAAACGCTTGGCTCGGTGAGAAGATCCAAGGTCGTTTTTCCGCCGTATCCGCTCACTCCACCGATTGTGGCGAAGATTTCCCCTTTGGACCAAGGAGATGGCAGGAGTTGCGCGAAACTGAGGGATGAATCGAAGTCGGCAATAGGGACTGCCTCACCACGCAGCATGATCGAACTGGATGGGGATTCAGCACCTTCAATGGCTAGACGGAGATTATTTCCGAGGGCCAGCGGCCACTGAAACGCGGAACCTAGAATCAGACCCGAGCGGCCATTCAGACGCGCCGGGTCGGGAGGAAGTCCGGGGCCATACGTTGCAACCTGAGGCCAGAGCACTGGCATATCGGCAAGCTGGCGACCTAGGTGTATGCCTATGGTTTTGAGAAGTTCATTGCGCTCAGGACTACTCTCGGTAGGAATGACAACTGCAGCGCGCCTTAAAAAAGCATCACGCAGGCAAAGAAGCCCAAGACGGCTGAGATCATTGAATAAGATGGGCGCGGACTGAAAATAAACCGTAGAATTTCCTCCCAAGTCCAACCAGGCACGCTCCTCATTGCGGTGGGCACAATCGACAGTCCCTATATCAAGATAGCTCGATATGGAGAGCTTTGATGGATCGCGGCCAGTGATGCCAGCAGGAATCAGAAGACGCTGGCGCGTGCCTGCGACATTTTGCGGAGTGAGCGCGATGCTTCCGATCACGACATCATTTAGGCGCACATCGAAGGCCGATGTTTTTTCAAGCACCCCAGAGTGGGCTAGGTCGATGTCCACAAAACCACCAGGCGTTGTTTGATATCCGGGGGGAAAATGAATATATCTCGAAGTTTGGTTGCGAAAAATTCCACGAAGAGTCACGGCACCGTCGCGTAGAGTGTCAAAAGTCACCGGCCCAGTGAGTGGCTGTGTCAACTTTTCTGCGATGGGTGAGATGACAGGGGCCGAAGTAATGACCCAAGGGTTCGCTGGCACATTGCGCAGCGCTATCTCACTACCGAGGGTTTGCGCAGCTTTTTCGAGACCATCGGAATCAGCTCCACTGACTACAATCCAACGACGCTGTGAATCTGCCGATCCTGTGATGATCTCCGCGAGAAGACCTTCGCCCTCTCCCAGTGAGCTAATGGCTTTTTGAACGTCCGGTGGTAGCGGAGATTTTGAGAGATTAGAGCGAAGAGCAATTAAAATACCGTTTCTGGCAGAGGACTCGTCCTTGAATGCGTCAACATCCTTCACCTGAACGGCATCAGGCTCGGTATAAACGGTCTGTCCCATACGAGCGGAGGCGATGAGCAGGCAACGGAGTTCCGCATCACTGGCATAAGACGGCACGAGCAGTGAGACAAGCGGCTCAGGACGTTCAGTGGATGGCGTGCGACGGAACTCCATAAGATTCATCAGGGCAGGCTCGACGAGTGATTCCGGAAATCGCTGCAACTCGGGAAAGAGAGGTGCCACAGCGCACGCGACTCGTACGCCGCTGCCAGAGCTTAACTCAACCCATGACGCCGGGTTATCCACGTCCCGGCAGGGAGACTGCGTCGTCTGAAGGAGGCAACTCACGATAACGCGGTTCCAACCTGGTTGCAGCATATCGGGAGATATCGGGATAGAAATTTTTCCGCGATCCTGTGAGTCGGGAATGTCTTTTTTCGTTCCAAGGCGGACGCTCGTAACCTCGCGACCATTCAACTGAATGCTCATAGTCGAAACATCGGGCAACAAAAGCGGCGAGGCGTGCCAGGCAAGCATCAGTTCACTGCCCGGCTCCAAGAGAACATGCTCGGGGAGCCTGAAGGCATATTCTTTTCTGGATAGCACTCCCTCGATGCGACTCAGAGTTCCGGAAAAAAGGGGGACATCAAAGAACAGGGGGGTATGGGCACGTTCGGCTAAAGAAGTGTGGAGAGTGGAGAATCCCAATCCGAAGGCAAACAGTGTGCAGAGGAATGCAGGATGAAATGACTTTTTAGAAAGGTTCGGTGTTTTCACGACGCGCACCTTAGAAGCCAACTTCTCCCTGCGGTATGGGGACTACCCCCTACAAAGGGGACCCCATCAAACGCAGCCCGCAATATACGCATTGCGCGAAGCGACTGCTTTCGTTGTAATGGACAGGATAAGGCCTCCAAGACCGATGTCTCAAAAAAATCCAAAAGAAACTCCGTCTCTTGAATCCGCAATGCGGCGGATCTCCGAACTCGTCGCCGCGATGGAGGAAGGTAATCTGCCGCTTGAGAAACTCATCGATTCCTACGAAGAGGGCATCGCCCTCGTAAAGGACTGCCAAGATAAGCTGGATGCGGCCGAAAAGAGAATTCAGCTCATCACACGAAACGCCCGTGGAGGCGTTGCGCTGAGTGAATTTGAGCCAGAAGAAAACTGAAGAATGCCAGATCACATTACCGGCCCTTTACTGGCAAATATTCATTCACCACAAGATGTGCAGGCTCTCCCGGCAGAGGATCTCCCGCGATTTGCACAGGAAATCCGCGATGAGCTGACCAGCGTACTATCGAAGACAGGTGGTCATCTGGGCCCCAACCTCGGGGTAGTCGAACTGACGATTGCCCTCCACCGCGTCTTCAATACGCCCAAGGATAAGTTTGTTTTCGATGTGAGCCACCAAGGCTATGTTCACAAGATTTTGACCGGCCGCCTTGACCGCTTTTCGACGATCCGTCAATATAAGGGTCTGAACGGCTTCCTCCTACGCAGTGAGAGCGAACATGACTGCTATGGTGCAGGGCATGCGGGAACGGCACTCTCCGCCGCGCTGGGGATGGCGGCCGCACGCGACCAAATCGGCTCCGACGAGCATGTCGTCTGCGTTGCCGGCGATGCTGCCTTCACCTGCGGCGTCAGTTTTGAAGCCCTGAACAATGTCGCCGCAACTACCAAGCGGCTCATTATTGTTCTCAATGACAACGAGTGGTCGATTGCCAAAAATGTGGGTGCCGTCGCGGACTACCTGAACCGCCTCGTCACCAACCCGGCTTATGCAAACCTTCACGAAAATGCAGCGCGCTTCGTGGAGTGGATCGGTGGAAAAACCGCACGCAAACTCGTTCACAAGGCAGAGGCCGGACTGAAAAGCCTCCTCGCTCCAAGCGTGATTTTCGATGATCTCGGCATCCGCTACTACGGCCCTATCGACGGCCACGACATCCCACTCCTCACGCAGACCTTCGAATTTTTAAAAACCCAGAACGAACCCGTCATTCTCCACATCCTGACGCAGAAGGGCAAAGGCTATGCGCCTGCGTTGGAAAAGCCCGACAAGTTTCATGGACTTGGAAAATTCCACCTCGATACCGGCGAGACCATTGCCTCCCCCACCCCGACTTACTCGGAGCTACTCGGCACAAAGCTGGCGGACTTTGCGGATGACAATAACAAGATTGTTGCCATCACAGCCGCCATGCCTACGGGCACTGGCTTGATCAACTTCGCCAAGCGCCACCCCGGGCGTTGCCATGATGTCGGCATCGCCGAGGAGCATGCCGCGCTTTTTGCCTGCGGTATGGCCACACGGGGCTTGAAACCCTTCGTCGCCATCTACAGCACCTTCATGCAGCGCGCGTATGACATGATCATTCACGACATTGCTCTGCAAAACCTGAATGTCGCGCTGTGCATGGACCGCGCTGGTCTCTCGGGTGATGACGGCCCCACGCACCACGGACTTTTTGACATCGCCTATTTGCGCCCTGTGCCGGGAATTATTCACATGCAGCCCAAGGACGAGGCGGAATTCGCCGATATGCTTTGGACCATGGTCAATCACGATGGCCCGTGCGCCATCCGCTACCCACGCGGCATCGGAACCGGCGTCGCTCCCGCCAAGAAGCCCAAGCTCCTTGAAATCGGAAAATCTGAAGTCATTCGACACGGCACCAAGGCTGCGATCTTCGCCCTCGGCAACATGTGCGAAATCGCCATTCCGGCCGCTGCGGAACTTGAAAAACTCGGCGTTTCCACTGCGGTGATCAATGCCCGTTGGATCAAGCCTCTCGACACCGCGACCCTCGAATTTTTTGCAGGCGGATGCGATGTGATCTGCACCATGGAAGACCATGTCCTCACCAACGGCTTCGGCACCTCCGTGGTCGAACACCTTTCCGACCGACACATCATGACACCGGTCGTGCGCATCGGCTGGCCAGACCAGTTTATCGAACATGGCACTGTGCCGATCCTACGTGAGAAGCATGGATTGACCATTGATGCGACAGTTCAAAAAATCCTCGCCGCTCTG
>Ga0164293_10004166_pt1 | contig 12382 bp, 11 predicted proteins | sample GEODES118metaG_FD_111487 | JGI IMG/M metagenome (GOLD analysis project Ga0164293, IMG submission 111487) | Eutrophic lake water microbial communities from Lake Mendota, Wisconsin, USA - GEODES118 metaG | ecosystem: Environmental > Aquatic > Freshwater > Lake | place: USA: Lake Mendota... | reverse complement strand
CCGAGGTCCAATCCGGCATTGGACTTAAATCTTGCCGGATGGCACTCCGAATGTTGATCTATTTCCTCCGTATTTGGCCTGCCGGAGAGCCTGTCCTCTTTTTCAGTCGAAAGCCGAGGCTGTTTTGCTGCTTCCCAGGCCGTGCGGCGAGTTGGAGATTCCCTGGGGGGGTCAATCCTGCTCGAGCTCGCGAATCACACTGAGCGAGCCAAACGGGAACTTTGTCTCGGCCTTGAGAGTGTGGCCATTTGCATCCAGCCAGGTTTTTACCTTCATCTCGCCGACTGGGCTGGTAAAGGTGCTGAGGTAGACTGTCGTTGGCCAAGCTTTGCCTGCGACTTCGAGGGTCTCGCCTTCGGCACGCTTGACTTCCACTTCCACCCCCGCGGGCTTCCAGTCCGGAAATCCAAACCCGATACTCTCGAGTTTCTTCGACTCTCCCACTTCGAGTCCCAAGTCTGCGTAGAACAGGAACTCAGTCGCGTACGTAGGCGTCGAGATCCGATATTCACTCGCCAGCGGATACTCGGCCGTTTCGGCGGGACGATTGGCCCGGGTCGCCTCGGCTTTCAGTTTGCCATCTTCCAAGCGATAGCTGGCCTCAATCGGGCGGCTGGTCAACGTCCGGTACTTGGCGGCAAGCAGTTTGCCATCCGCGGAAAAGTGAGTTTGAACGATCGCCGGCGTTTGGCCTCCGCCTTGAGGTTTGGAATGCGACCATACGTGGTAGCCGTCGGTGGACTTGGTCACCAGGAAAGACTCGGATCCGGCCTCGAACTGCTGAAACCGAAAGCGATACCGTCCTCGCACGACGACCTCCCCCGGAAGTTCAGGGGGGACCTCGGCGGAGTCCTTTTGATTCGTCGCCGGAGAGCGGTTCTCCAGTTCGGCCAGCAACTGATCGAGGCGCTGGCGATTGAAATGGCGACCGCGGAGCCAAACGGCATCGACTTCACGAATAGCGTTGATGTTTTCCAGGGGATTGGCACGGAGCAAGACAAGAGAAGCCGTCTTTCCCGGCGCAATCATCCCCCGCTCGCCGGTAACTCCGCAAAGTTCCGCAGGGATAAGCGTCGCCATTCGCAGGACTTCAGCCGGTTCGATTCCCGCCTCGACGAAGCGTTGCATTTCATCGTGAACGCTCCTGCCGGCAAAGACATATGGATTTGCCAAGTCGGTACCGATGGCCAGCTTAATCCCGTTGCGGTGCAGTTCGGCAACCATCTCCGTCATCGCCGGAAGTGCAGCCTTGGCCCGGGGGCTGAATTGTCCGTACTGCCCCGACTCCCAAAACGCTCTTGTCGAGGAAGCGACATACTTCATCAGCGGGTCCTTGCGCGGATCATCTGCAGGGTTCGAAATCCGGCCGATTCCTGCCATCACTGCCAAAGTGGGAACGTGCACCACACCCTTCGCTCGGTGAGACTCCAATTCCTTTCTTAGCGCGTCACGCTCAACTTCGCTCCAATGTGACCAGCCTTGAAAGGCCTTGATCATCTGGCTCCCTTCGACTTCCGGAGCGCTGGCGAGTTGGTTCAGCAGCGGACCAAATCCTTCCAGGTGTTCAATCGCGTCTTGACCGGCATTTACCGCCTCGGATAGGGAAACGCTGTAAGGAACATGTCCGGTAACCTTCAAGCCGAGACGTTTGGCCTCAGCGACCGTGGCAAAATAGGCTTCGCGATTCAACTTGGAATAGACCTTGATCTGATCGACTCCGGCTGAAGCCAGTTTTCTTACCGCGGCGACAGCCTCCGCTTCGGTTTCAACCGCTTCGGAAAAAGGCCAGACCGGAGGTTTGCCATCGATGATTGCTCCCGTGGCGGTAATGTCCGGAGTTGGGGTGCTGAAGTTATCTGCCGCTTCGCGCTTGATCGCCAAGATCTGTTCGGTCGGCCCACCCAAGTCGCGGACGCTCGTCACCCCATGGGCTACCAATAAAGGACCAAACGAGTCCGGTGCAGTTGTCAGGTGCACGTGGGCATCAAACAAGCCGGGAATCAGAAACAAGCCCCGCCCAGGAATCAGTTCTGCAGACTCCGGAATCGCGATCGTATCCCGCGGGCCGACGGCAGCGATGACTTGGTCTCGAACAACGACTCGTTGATCGGGAAGGGCCTTGCCGTTCTCAACATCGATGACGGTGACTTGGTCGATCACCTGAAGCGTCGGTTGCGGCTGCTCGACTTGCAAGGCAGCGATTCCGTTTGAAATGAAAACAACAGACGCCAGCAGGCCCAGACAGAGTCGGAACATGAGTTTTTCCTGAAATTTGGTCCTGTGAGCCTCTTGCACACGCCTGGCGTCATTAGGGCCTAGCGGCCCTCCTTCAGTTTCGCTTTCATTCGTTCCTCTTCGAGTCGCAACTGTTCGGCTGTCTGAAAGCGGAGCTCAAAACGAGAGAGGTTCTCAAATTGATGAACCTTGAGTTCGACTAGTTCTCCGGCAGCGTTGCGAAAAATCAGGAATTTACCCACGGTGGCGTCCACCGGATTTTCAGTAGTGGCCTTCCAGCCCTCGCCCTCTAAAAGCTTCCTGTAATCCGCCCAGAAGGTTGTCAATTCGAGCGGGCTGTCGCCTTCCAGGCGAGTTTGCGGCTCGGTGTAAGCGATTCGGACCAAGTCGGGGATTATTGGTAAAGTGGTTGACATTTGCTCGGAGGAAAACATCAGCATGGTTTTTCCATCGGGCGAGGCATTGCACATCACCTGTAGGCGAACGGCGTTTTTTCGAAGGAAGAATGAGGCGGTGGTGTCACCGAACCATTGCCAGCCAGCAGCTTCCAAAATCTCGCGCGTCTTTGTTTTGGCTTCATCTACCGCGAGGTCGGACGAATAAATGGCAGAGGCACCCTGAACAAAAACCTCCTTGGCACCGGGAACTTTGGGCAGTGCCTTGAAATCGACATTTCCCAAATTCGACAACGTAACTCCGGCCACTCCGTCCTTACCTGAGGGCATCACGCCGAGGGAAAAGGTAAAGCCATTTTTCTGGTAGGTCGCTGCTGAGTAAGCCTCGGTAAACATCGCGCCTGCCTGCTGAACCAAGCCCAGTTTGACTAACGCCGCATCAATTGCTTTGGCTACCGCCTCCGGAGAGCCCTTGGTTTCGAATTGTTGCCAGGCCACAGTCAGGATCGGGGTCTCAACCGGTTCCGCCAAGGGTTTTTGCGAAAGGTCCAAGACTGCCTTGGCGGCAGCAACCGTCGCGGGTTCAGCAGCTGACTGGGCTTGAATTGCCGAAATACTCAGCCCAGCCCAAGCGAACAAGAACAGGAATACCAGCCATTTCATTGCAGTTCTCCGATGCAATTGTCTTTCAACTCCAATTAACCCAAAAGTGTATTCAAATTTTCAATGGATACACTTGGGGACTGCCTGTCGGGGGGGCTGCGGGGAGGGGGTATGATATTTGGCGAGTTGTCTACGCGGAATGGCGGCTCGGAAGGGAGTCTCTTCAAATTTTTCTGGAATTCTGGAATCAAGTCGCCCCAAATTGGTACTTGATTGGCAAACCATCGTCATTGCAGCGGATGAAATGCACACGGAAGAGACGCGGCGAGCATTGTTTCAGTCGACGGTCGAGCAGCATGCTGACTCGGTTTACCGCGTCGCGTTTCGAATGAGCGGCAATCATGAGTTGGCTCGGGAGTTGGTTCAGGAGACTTTCCTCGCGGGTTGGAAAAATCTGGACCAGGTCGATGAGCCTGACCGGATTCGAGCATGGTTGATGGGGATTCTCCGGAACCAATTCAGCAAGCAACTGGCGAAGGAGGCTCGGCACCGGCATGGCACGCTGGAAGCCGAACCGATCTCGGGTCATCCGGATGCAATGTTGCAAGGAAGTGTACAGGCTGCGATTGCCAGGCTGGATGAAGACCATCGTCTGCCGATCCTGTTGGTAACGATGGAAGGATGGTCGACCGAGGAAGTGGCCGAAATGCTGGACATCCCCCGGGGTACCGTCCTGTCGCGGCTCTATCGGGCCCGGCAGCAACTCAAATTGATTCTCGCTCCCGACTGGGAGGTGGAGTCGAAAACATGATGAATGAAAAACAGTTTGAACAGAAATTGGCTGCTGAGTTGCAGCAAGTAACGGTCCCCCGCGATTTGCAGGCAAAGTTGCTCGACCTTTGTCGCCTGCCGGTCGACAAGTCCGAACCGATACCGATCGCATCGGATGTGGAGTGGCGATTGTCTGATCGGAAGTTTGCGGGCTGGGGCCGCGCCTGGGCCGCTGCAGTGTTGGTGGCAGGTGTGGCGGCAAGTCTTTGGTTGGGCTGGTCCTACCTTGAATTGCATAGAACGCCGGAGCTGGCGAAACAGAAACCGGTCGGAGTACCCATCAATGAAAACAGTCAACGCCAGACTCGCGCGGAACAGTTGGCCGAAATCGAACAGCTGCGCGTGGAATTACGTGAGCTAGAGCGAGCCTATCAAGAGTTGGAAAAAGAGGAACTGGTGGGTGAGTCTATTAATCAAGTTACGGAACGCCACCCGCTGCAGCTTGGGCGAAATGGTGAACTGCATAAAGCGGAGGCGGTTTTCTGGACAGCCGAAACGAGTTACTTCTCTGGGCTGAAAACAGATGGGGTTCGTGAACAACTGCTGTATGTGATTAGCGAGTTCCCAGAGTCGGACTCGGCCAAACGGGCTCAAGCTCTGTTGGCGGAATTCTGAACTCGCTGCGAAGTGAGTAAGGAAGAGAGTCGTATAACTTCAAGTTTGATTTGAGGAGAAATTCAATGCTTTGCTTTTGCGGGAAAAACTGTCTACTGGTGATTTTCTGGGCAGGCTGCCTGCTACTGTGCGGTCAAACCTTTGCCCAATCAACTACTTTCGAAGTGATGTCGAAGCAGCAGCTTGAACTTGAGGTTGAACAGCGAAAGAGTCAATTGGCAGAAATAGAGAAACGTTTGGGTGGGCAAACTGAGGAGCTGAAGCTCTTACAGACCGAGACGAAATCAATTCTTACGGAGTTGGCTGAGCTCGAGCAGCAATTCGCCGAATCCGGAGTTGCACCCCAAGCTTATGCCGACGTTCTAATTCTGCTGCAGACAATGCGAGTTCAGCTGAAGATTGATTTGGCGGGTTTGCAAGCCAGACAGGAATTTTTGCGGGCGGATAAGCCTGCGGAATCAAGGATACAGATCCGGTTGGAATTTTTATATAGAAAATTGGAAATCGCAAAACGGATTGAGGCGAATGCTTTCGAAATGCGGGAGAAAGCTCAGAAAAGTCACTCGAGTGGCATCATATCTTCGGAGGAGTTGAATAAGGCGAAGATCGATGCGGAAACGGCCTCGATGAGAGTGGTGGAACTCGAGGCAGAACTCTTCGAAGCAAAAGCCTCCTTAGAGGAATCCAGTCAGCCGACCTTGGCTGCCATCCAGCAGACTGGCCTGGAAATCGCTGAAAAAGAAGCCCGTCTAAAACAGGTCGAAGCGCAGTTGAAGGCGACGGCTGAGGTCGGTCCGGGCGTTTTGCAGACCGAGATTAAGCGGCGAATGCTCGGCCATCTTGAGCGAGAGCGGGAACGCCTGCTTTCCGAAATCAGCGAGCAGGAATTGGAGAAACGCTGGGCCACCTCAGCCCTCAAGGAATTGGAGGCGGAACTGGGTAAGCGGTAGCAGCGGAAGGCGGGGCACGCTGCCCAGCGAATTTTGAGAATCGCTGAAGCAGCTGCTTCTCGCGAGATTTCTGGGAGTTCTGGACCAACTACCGTACTGGTGTCGCGTCTTCGACATCCTGGGACGGGGTTCGGTCAAGTGGTTGGCGGACCAGTTCCTGGAAGCTGGCAAAGTCAATCTTTTTCAGGTCGACTTGGCGAATGCGGCGATTGTGCATCGTGTGATATTGCAGAACGAGATTCTTGGTATCGTAGGCGGTCGTCCAGATCGTCGAACTCCGCATTCCTGCAAGCTGAGTCTTGCTCTCTTCGCCTTCGGCGGCTCCCAAGGGAACGTTGAAATTATCGAGAATTCGGAAAGCTTCGTACATCGTCTCCTCACCCGTAGCCGTCGGCCGGGCCGATTGCGAGAATGCGACCGCCCGAATGAATCGCGAAGGGGGAGTGAAATCGCCTGGCAGACCAATCATCCCCGACCCTCCACCGAGCGGACGAAAGTCGAGGTCTTCGATGCGTTTGCCCGGCAGAGCGACTGCCGAAAGGTTGACGTAATTGCGTAAATTGGTCATGTGCCAATCGTAATTCGGCGAGTTGGTGATCACTCCCAACGGCGCCTCATGCACAACGGTCTTGCCTTTAGTGAATTCAATCACGATGGACTGGCCGCTTGGCTCGGTCGCAATCAGGTGAATGGGCGGTGCGATCCCGATCGCGGGCTCGACAATCCCCACCACTTCGACTGTGCCGATTGCGTCTTGGACATCGGCGATCGTGGCGCAGGTAGTGAGCAGGTACTGGCATACATCCAATGCGTTCAATGTCTGGGCTGTGTTGTTTGGATCGAGAGCGGGGTACTCCGCGAATCCAGGATGATAAAACACATTGACGGCCAGCCCTTTTTCATTCATCCCGTCCTGCACATGGTTCTTTTCCAGTACGTCCAGCCCGACGGCACCGAAACGAGTGGTCCACGTTTTGCCGCTCTTGCCTGCACTCAGTGGGCTCTTGAATTCGAAACCCCGGGGGATGAGCACCAGCCGTGACTTGAGGTCAAATGACCCCCACTCAAGGGTCCGGCCAAAAACGACGGCGCCGTCTTTCGATTTCAACCTGATTCCCGTACAGGCGATCAGCGGTTGACAGACCAAGCTGACGATCAGCAGGCAGACGAACGTAACAGGTAATTTTCGGGAGCAGACGCGCATCAGTGACCTCGGTATCGAAGTGACAGTTTGGAAACCAGAAAAACGTTCATTATGAGCGGCAGCAGCCAGCACAATCACTCGATACTCCGCTGCCGCCGAGTTGGGACCGTCCTTGAGGCTGAATTGACCACTGTGATTGACCACCGTGACCGACAGACAGGTCAGGGTCGAAACAAACTAAATGTTTCCCGCCAAGCAGGACCGCCGTCCGCGATTTTAGCCGCTCATGAAGCGAATCCCCAAGCCACCGTGGGCCGTGAATTTTGCTTCATGCATCTTCTGCGGCGAGTCTCTTTAATCCTGGCTCAAGCCTGAAGTGAAGGTCCCCGGAGAAGTTCGGGATACCACCCTGAACCAACTCATGGCCCAAGCCGCCGAGCCGGCGCGATCAAGTGATGCTCTGCCCTGAGATGAGCTCAATTCCAGCGGATCTTTTTTCCAGTCAGGGTCATGTAGGCCATGGCGGCCAGCATCAACAAGAGCGGCGACAGCACGATGAACAGCGGTAGCCCCACCGCGAGCAAGGCCAACCAGTTGTAGCCGTAATGCCCCAAAATGAGGCTGGCCAATATCGCCAGAGGAGCAAGGAGTGCGGGCTGCCAGATGGACTTGAAGGCAATCTGCCCTGAGCGGCGAGTAAAGGTCGAACGGAGTAGCAGCAGCCAACCTGCCAACAATGCCAATTGGCAAAGAAGCGTGAGCCAACGGGCAATCATTATTGAAGCCGTTGGGGAAGTTGCCGAGTTGGATGCTTGTGGCCACAGCCAGCTCATTCGTTCAGCGACCACCATGACGCCTCCCCATGCCAAAGAAGCAAACAGGTTCTTAAGCAGGAGGGACGTGAGGCTGCCTTGCCCGACAAGCAGCGACCAAGGCAGGAAGAGACCGGCAATTCGATTTCGCCAGTTTATCTCTCCGGTAGTTGAATAATACAAGAGATACCCGGCGAGCCCGACTGTGGCTCCGATCAGACACGCAAAGAGCCCTAAACCCCAGGTTATCCCAAGTCGCTGCGTCAACTCGACCGCAACAATCGCCTGAACTGCAAGCATCAGAAGCCAGATCAGAATCCCCACGCCGTTTTACCTCGCAGCAGTTTGGTGCCCGTTGTCGTCATCATCACTGAGCCGCGAGACCAACTCACTCCAGCCGATGCGGCGACACAATTCGGCAAAGGCCTCACGGCGATCGGCTTCATCACCTGGGTTGAATCGCAGCAGGAAAGGCCGTTGTTCCCAATCGAATGGCTCTGCTGCTTGCTGATGAATGAAGAGCAGCAAACCGGCAAAATGGACGGCGACGACTCCCGGTTGGCTTCTGATGCGGCGGAGCATCGCCACAATGACTTCTGCAGGGTGGTCGGTTTCCAGTTGGCTCAGCGTCAAGCTCAGACCATTGTATACGTCGCACTCCCCGACACGGCGAAGTAACTCGGCAACTCGTTCGGAGCTGGGGATCAGTTGCGGGGCGAAAAGTGCGATAGCGGCGCGGACTTCGACGGGGCCGGAATCAAAGGCCGTGCGTAGTGCTTGCTCTGCGGATGCGGTGTTAAGCAAGGCGAGCGCCTCGACATCAATGCAACGCTCAACTCCGCGGGCCAGCAAAAATTGCTCGATTTCAGCTTGCTCCCTCGGCGTGGCTTGACGTAGGGCCTCAAGGTCATGCTGCGGGTCTCGCCAATTGTTGAGGTTGACCACGGCTGCCTGGCGGAAACGTTCGGCCATCGACTCAGCGATTGGAAGATTTTGCTCGGTCATCTGTACGACACTTTTGTTAACCACACGGGGCGGGGGCTCTGCCCGGCGTTGCGAAGCAGAAACGAACAGCATGCCAATTTTTGGGATTCCGGTCGACAGGGATCAGTTCCGCATGCGAGTAGGAAACGGAAGTTTTGGATTGCCGGTCGTATTGAATGGGAGTCGGAAGGAATCTCGCTAACCGTCGCAAAGTTGGGTCGCAGCGAGCCATTCGGAATTAAAGGCTGTTGGCTGAGGATTCTCGCTTGGCTTCTGGGCAAGTTTCAGTTAGTTATCTCGCCAAGGTGAATTGCCAGCAAAAATCCATTTCGCTTCAGGCTGAAGGCCCCAGAGGACGAATTCTCCCTTGAGCGATAGTTTATCCAAACAGGTCGGATACCTAAGGCATTCGCGGCATATATCAAGGCGTCAGTTGCAGTTTTCCGGTTGTTCCCAAGCCTGTCTGTGGTTGCCTGCTAGCGTTTAGGTGTTTGGCAATTTCGGTTTTTCCTGACGAGCTCTTGCGGTTAACCTGCCCGAAGACAACGGAAGTCAAAATAGTAGGCAAGCAGTTGGGGTTCATGGTGCGGCGAGGCAAGCAATTAGCGGCGGTCATCTCCGTTCGCCCATTGGCTTGGATGCCGTGGTTGCTTGCGGTATGCCTTTCGAGTGGCTGCATATCGAGCAGCTACCGGTATGGCATCGACCGCAGCGGTTCTCTGGAGCCGATTAACGGGTCGACGAGTGGCAGCGCTCAGAGCGTCACGTTTGGTGAGCCATCGGCCGGATTGGCCCGCTTGGAAAAGGTGGTGCAGTTTCCTCGGGAGACAATACGCAAGCTGCGAGGGCAGCCACCGCGGGAACCGGATTCCGAGTCAATAGAACGTTTGGCAGCAGTCTCGTCAGCCGAAGAATACCTGGCAGCAAACGGACTGGACGAGCTTTACATTGATGTTCGCATTTATGACCCCCGGGAGCAGTGGCGACGATTGAAAGCAAATGACAGCCTGCACCCGGTTTTTCGTTACACCGGAGGCAGTTTGAGCTGGCTGCGATACACTTTGCTGCCGAGAACGGTGTTTCGTTCCGACCATTTCGACCCATTTACGAACACCCTAAGTCTGAATTCTGATGATTCAGCCAGAGCGATTCTGGAGTCGGCACAGGCAAAAGAATTTTATCGAGAGCGATTGCTCGGTCGCGGAGCGTACGCAACGCTTCAGCTTTTGCCGATTGTTCCCATGATCCATGAAACCAGAGTTGCCAATGACGCTTTGAACTATTCAAAGCACCACTTGGAAGGACGCTTCTTGGAAGACATTTATCCGCTGGCTTATGCTCGGGTTGGATCGAGTGCGGTTTCGGAGGCGTTGTCTGTTTTTTCCCTGCCTCCGGGGGCACCCTTTTTGGCTCGCCCGTTGCTGATCGGGACCGGCAACCTGACGGGGCGATCGATTGGCCGCGTGTTGCACAGTGAGCAGCAGCAAGCCGAGCCCGAGACAACGAAAGAATGATCAGGAAAGTCGAATGTTTTAATCTAGCGACTGGGGCGATCAGAAGACTCGACGTCATTGGCCCCTCGGGCGTTTAGCGATTCCAATCTCGTTGAAAAAATTCTCCGCTTTGCGGTTTCAGAATTCGATCCGCAATTCGGTGAGAGAGCTCTCGCCCGCGACGTTCCAAATGCCAGCGTCGATCAGCGCCGCGTCAAGCTCGCGGACAGGACCAGTGGCGCGATTGAAGGTGCTAAATGGGTACAACGGGGTACGAGTTGGAACGAATTGGCGAGCGGGGCCGAAGCTGGCGTTTGAAGTGGCGACCGTGTCTGATGACCTCAAACCCATCCGAACCGATTGGTCACTGTCCCTGTTTCCCCGTTGGCTCGCATTCGCGGATCGATCGGCTCGGTCCAAGGTACTGAAGGGACCCGAGGCTCGGCCTGAAAACTGATTGACTGTCAATTTGACCAAGCCCGAATCTCCCCGGTAACCATCAACCAGGATTTGGTATTTCTGGCCGGCAACGGCTTGGAAATCCAGCCGGCTCGTATAAATTCCCGCTCGCCAGTTTTGGTCGTCGTTGGTGCGTACCAGAGTCAACGCATTGACCGACGTGCCGGTATAAACTCCCAAGGTCGTATCAAAGTTACTTCCCGCAGTGGAAATGGTGACTGAGCCGGACGCAGGTGCTGTCCAACTCCACCAGATGCTTTTGCCGCCGCTGATGCCCAAAACGTTTGGCTCGCCATTTTCCCTTGTAGCATTGGCGGTGGAGCCAGTGGCAGTGACGGCAGCGCCATTCAACTGAGACCGATTGGCGAAATGGTTGTTCCAAAGCGGAACATCATTATCACGAATGGTCAGGACCGCATTGTTTTTCGTTGAATCCACTTGATAACCAGTTCCGGCAACCAAAGAGACTGCCACTATCTCGTCTCCTTCAGAGAAGGTGTCATCAATTGGCCTTACGGTTATCGTCGTCGAGCTGGCACCGGCCGGAATCGTCACCGCGGAAGGGAGAAGGAAGTAGTCGCTCCCCTTCGTCGCGGTGCCGGCCGAAACGAGGGAGACAGTCAGTGCCTTATCCAGTGGGCCGGTGCGCGAAACCGCAAATGAAGCTGGATTCGCAACTTGTCCGGCGGAAGTTTCTCCGCCAATGTTGTCGACAGGTGAGATGCTGACGACTGACTGGCCGGCAGAGGTTCCGATAACTGAGTCGATCCAGGATGCGAAGGCGTCGACTCTGGTATCAAACGAGCGATCGCCCAGTCCGGCGTTAGCGCGGTCTCCGCCGGAGGTGACCCCAGCCACAAAGTAAGTGCCGTTTAGCTGCAGAAATGCCGGTCCTCCAGAGTCTCCGGGCGCAGTGTTGCTCTCGGAGTTATTGTCAAAATTCCAGGAGATAAGTTTGGATGAGACATGGTCAATTGGTGTGGTTCCAACGCGTTTCGTGCCAAAACTGCCGTCGTGCCCTGAATTTCCCGTTCCCCCCGCGCCAAACCCGACCAATGTCAGCAACTGGCCAACTGCTGGGGTTAGTCGATTGATGGGAGAGGGAGCGATACCCACGACATCCCGATCAAGCTTGTAGATTGCGATGTCATGGGCGTTGTCCTGGCCAATCAGATTCGAGTTGTAACCTGGGTGCACAAACACCTGACTGGTCGAGTAGATCTGCGAGCCGAGCTGGAAGCGGCCAGCGGTGCCAGATACACCCTCGGCGCAGTGAGCTGCAGTTAAAACATAGCGTGAACTGATCAGGGTTCCACTGCAAAAGAAACCCGTGTTGTCGCCGATTAATCCGACTGACGGAAACTGATTCGTCAAGCTTCCGTTGACGATGCGGCTAACTGGAGCGTCGGCCGTTGAGGAAGAGTGTTGCCGTATTTCGGAGGGATTGGGAGCCTCGGAAATGTCGACCGTGGCTGGGCCGGCGCACATGAGACTCCTGGGCTCCAGATTGGTATAAGAAAACTCACTGGAGAGTCGCGAGTGGGGACGAATGGAGCGCGTTGAACCAGGAACACGAAGCATGGAAAGAAAAAGCTGCATCGTTCGAACTCCGCAAAGGTGGATTCGGTGGAGCGGGTTGTTTCCCGGTTCGAACAGTACGTAATGCAGTCGGAGATCGAGCGGAGATTTGAAGAATAAATCCAAAATTCGGTCAGGATATTTTTCCGCGTTGGCTCCGCAGCTGGAAGTCGATTCGCTATCTAGGTTGCGAAGCAGACTCCTGCTAGCGGTCCGAGCTGACGTTAGCGGCAGGGTTGCGAAGAAGTCGGTGATGGCGTTTTGGCTTGTACTTTGAAGCCAT
>Ga0164293_10004164_pt1 | contig 12382 bp, 13 predicted proteins | sample GEODES118metaG_FD_111487 | JGI IMG/M metagenome (GOLD analysis project Ga0164293, IMG submission 111487) | Eutrophic lake water microbial communities from Lake Mendota, Wisconsin, USA - GEODES118 metaG | ecosystem: Environmental > Aquatic > Freshwater > Lake | place: USA: Lake Mendota... | reverse complement strand
CTTAGTACTCTTACATCAAAAAAAGAAGAGTTTGAGATTTATAAAAAAATTGTTGATCAACTTTTAGAGCTCCATCGCATTCCAAAGAGTTCCGTCAATAATCCAAATCTCTTTCAATTGAAATTTGATTTCCAAAAATATATGGATGAAACCAAATTCACCTTTAAGTATTTCATGAACTTTTTCAATAAAAACTTGGATGAGTCACTTATTAATGATCTCGAGGCACTATTTGCTCCGGTTATGCTTAGACTGGCGGAGCAGAAAATGGTCATCACGCATCGTGATTTCCATTCTCGGAATATTATGGTGAAAGATAAAAATTATGTCTTTATCGATTTTCAGGATGCACGTTGGGGAATACCTCAGTATGACCTCGTTTCACTTTTAGAGGATTGCTACTATGACATTCAGGAAGAAAACAGAATTGCTCTGAAACGTTACTATTACGACAATCTAGATCCTGTGATCCATGGACAAAAAAGTTTTGAACATTTCTTAGAACTTTATGATGATATGCTCATTCAAAGAGTGTTTAAGGCGGTGGGAAGCTTTTGTTACATCTATAATTGGCGCAAAGATGATCGTTATTTAAAGTATATTGGTTTTGCGATGGAAAAAATAAGGCGTGTGATGATGGATAATCCACGATATGCCGATCTTAAACAAAAACTTTTCCAACACTATTATGCAAATTGATTACTGTTTAATTCTCGCTGCTGGCTTTGGGACCAGGATGGGGCAAATTGGTCAAAAGTTACCTAAGGTCCTTTGGCCAGTCTTCGAAAAAAGTCTCCTAGAACTCCAAGTCGCGTATGCGCGCTCCTTGGGTATTCAAAAGATTTACATTAATCTTCATTACATGGGGACGGAAATAGAAGCTTATTGCAAGGGAAAAAGCGCCTTTGATGATGTTGTTTTTCTTTGGGAGAAACCAGAAATTTTAGACATTGGTGGGGCTGTTCACAATTTGGCGTCTCAAAAAGACATTCAATATAAAGGAAAGCTCCTCGTTTTAAATGCGGATCAATTTTTTTATATCTCCAAGGATCATCTATTCAAACTACTATCTCCCTTTGAAAAATTTTCGGCAGTCCTTTTGACTTACTGGGTGAACTCATCTTTGGGCTATAATGCTCTTGAGATTGATTCTGATAGACTTGTGAAAGGGATTATGAAGAATAAAGATCTTGGAGCAAATCAAAAAATCGAGACCTACACAGGGATTTCACTAATTGATCTATCGCAACTAGAAAAAACAGCTGGTGTGAGTAAGTTTTTTGAATCCGTTTGTCCCTTTACAGAGAAAAAGATTCCGGCACTCCTCTTGGAGGAAATAGACTACTGGGATTTCGGAACGGTTAAAAGATATTGGGAAACATGCTTTTCGATATTGGAAACATATAGGGTTCAATCAACACACCCATTTTTGAGATTTCTCGTCCAAGAAAAAGCAATTAAGAGTTGGAAGATTAATTTAAAAGAATTGAGCTATCATGCTAGAGGATCAAAAATAATAAATTTAAACCCTGATGAAATAACGACAATGTCATCGCCTTCAATTATTTTGGCCGGAAATAAGGCGAAAAATTCGACGGTGCCTTGTGTATGGTGGAACGAGATTAAGGATGAGGTTAAGTAGTTTTTTTGGTTTCTTTTATGCAATCTACGGGGCAAACCTCGATACAGAGACCACATATTGTGCAGCTCCATTGATCAATATAGTAATCTTTACCATTAGTGATAATCGCATTTTCAGGGCAAACGAGGCGGCAATTGTCGCATGAAACACAAATTGAGGAGATTTCCAAAGAAATATCATTCATAATGCTATTATAGGGAAAAATTAAAATGGAACAATTGAAAGTCAGAAAGAAAGAGACAATAATTTATAACGTTATTATTTTCTTGGCACTGTCCTTCTTTTTTCTTTATACCCAGCACGCCTATCGACATCATCTATCTCCATTCTCCTTGGTTTATTTGAAGAAAGAACTTGAGCTCTTTTGGTATCTTGCCGTGGTTCTTGTCGTATCTAGTTTCATTATTTGGAAGCATCATCGATTTGCGATTCATTTTTATCAGGCCTCCATATTCCTTGTGAGCTTTAAGGTTATTGAAGGTTTATTTATTGAATTTAATAAAATCATCGTTGTCGCGATATTTTTCTATATTGTGATCTCATACTTTCTTTATCAGCTTTTATCATTCTATTTTAATTTTGCGAGTATTAATCCCAATTACAGTAAATCTGATCTCTTTGGGCCCTTGTTGAAAACGATTCCTTGTAAATTAAAAGGGGATGGGGTTGAAATTTTGGGTTCACTTTCAAATTGGGATGATGAGAGCTGTTTTGTAAAATTAGAAACGGCAAAAGAGCTACCGGGAAGCGTCCAAATCATAGTGTCCTTTAGAGACAGAGAATTCGTCCAAACAGGGGAAGTAGTTGCCTCCACTCTGGATTTAACGGGTGTTGGGTTAAAATTCGAAAAGGTACCCAAAGAAATAAATGTGTTTAATTGGTCTGAGTTTATGGAAATTGTTCATGAGCTTGGATTCCAGCCTCAAAGGTTAAGATAATGAAATGGATGATTCCCCTCTTGGTGATTTTGACTTCATGTTTGCAAGATAATCAAAGCCCAGAGTTGACTCTAAAATCATTTGTTGAATCACGAATGGGAAATGTAGTAACACGAGATTTTATTTTGGACCAAGTCACGGGGAAGATGAAACAAAGCCTTGAAAATATTTCTGATGAGGAATTTACGAAGTTTGCTGACCTAAGAAATGTGAAAAAAGATAGTTTCAAAGTCCTCTCTAAATCTTGCCAATCGAAAACGTGTTATTTGACTTATTCTGTAAGCTATCAAACCCTTGATAACGATCAAACGACCTTCACTTCTGAAGTTAAAAAAATTGCTGAAATTGTGAATGAAAATGGTAAGTGGCTTATCGCAGATGTGAGTAATATCAAAACTTACCATGAGTCTCTCGAACCCATAAATCCATAGGTTAAAGTTCAGTCGTACCTATCCGATAGGGAATCTGTTGGAGGCATATATGGCCGATTCAGATTTCTTAACCTTTCTCGTAGATGAAACACTTAAATTACAGCGAAGTGGTGAGGTCCAGCTATCAAGTCTTGAACTTAAACTCAATGATTATGGACTTTCTTTTTTAAAGGGTGAATTCATTCCCCAATGGCAAGTTCTTCGATTTTCAACAAATTTTGGGATTCTTGATGTTCCGGTGAATTGGTCTGTGTTTGCCGTTGAAGGTTCGTCTTCCACTGATTGCGTTATCAATAAAGAAAATGATAAGGATCATCTTTTAGAGGTTCTTAGGGCCTCGTGGATATTTTCTCTGGATAAACTTTTAGTCACACATGCGGATGGATTTTGTTACATCGTGGGACTTAAGACTGGTGAGGACTATCATCTTCATGATCTTCTAAATCCCCAAGAACTTCTTAATGCTGCCTAAAAATAAAAAGGCCCTCGTGAAGAGGGCCTTTCATTTCTTGAATAGTTAAATTCTTATAGAGCGACGTAATACTGCTTTAACATGGCAGCATCAACTTCTAGATTTGGAGAGTTACAAACAACATAGCCTCTGCAATCCATATCTTTAAGGGCCTTCATAAGGTCTTTCCAGTTAAACTTTGATTTCTCAAGATTTAAATGTTTTAAGTCACCTTTAGAGTTAGAGCTAATTCCAGAAATATGGATATGCATCTCTTCTAAAGCTTTAGGACCTAGTTCATTTTTAAGAGTCTCAAGTGTTTCACAAAAACCTTTGTAGTCATTAACACTTCCCGTACGAGCGTAAAGGTGTGAGAAGTCCATACAAGGCTTACAGCTTGTTACTGACTTAGATAAACTAATAAGTTCTTCTAATGAACCAAATTGAGACGTCTTACCCGTAAGTTCAGGACGAAGTTCAATTTCAATATCAAGGCGAGAGAGTCTTTCTTCAATAACGTTCAATGATTTTTCTACAAGATCAAAAACATCATACGGTGAATCTTTCATATAGAAGGCCGCATGGAACGTCATCGATTCAGCTCCACATAGATCAGAAATCTTTGCAGTCTGAATGATTCTTTCAACAGATGAGTCGATCTTATCTTGTTCACGTGCATTTAGGTTGATGTAGTAAGGACCGTGAGAAGTAAGCGGAACCCCAAGTTCATACGAAACTTTTCTTAAGGCCGACGACACTTCTTCTTTCATCCGAACACCATGAGCGAACTCTAATTGCATGCAATCTAGACCTAACTCGTGGATGCGTTTAACACCTTCAACAGGGTTGTTTTTCTTAACTGTACTATTGGGAACACCAGCAGTACCAAATAAAAGACGGTCAAAAGCCATTGGTAAACTCCTTTCGGATTATCAAAAAACCACTAAATTCTATCAATCCAATCATCTTTTCGATTTAAGCAGCCTTGGCAACCCTGGCCCAAGTTGAGCTCTTTTTGGAGAAGGTCCAGGTCGACTTGCCCTGAACAAAATCCCCTGATGTCCCCAGCGCTCACACAAAAGCATTCACAGATGAGGTCTTCATTCTCTAGTTTCTTAGTCACCTTTGGGATCAGATCCTCTATGGTGTCGATCAGTCCTAGAATTTCCTTATCCATGTCATACTCTATTGATGCTCTGCAAATCAACTATCATTCTGCTTAATCTCGATGGGCAGTTTATAGCCCTATGCCGGATTAAAGTCCATCCGAAAGCCAGAAGGCTGTAATAAAGTAATGCAAATAAAATTTAAGCGGTGGTAAAATAGGGTAAGTTCCTAAAAAATCAGGTTTTATCACTTATGCGAGCGACATTTTTTCTGCTTATTTGTTTCATAACCATGGGCCTCTTCATTTGGGTCACCATGGAGGGGGCATTATTTGTTTTATGCCTCTTACTATGCTTGGGTTTGCTCGTTATGACAGTTGGTTACCCAGATACGATGACGCTTTTTCTGTTGGGAGCGAGGGAGCTTAGGTCGGGAGATGAACAGAGTTTTTTCGAAGCTGCTTCCCAGGAAGCATACAAGTTGTCAGTCCCTATGCCGAAGCTTTATTTTTACAATGGAACTCTAGAGAGGGCGTTTGTCCTTCAGGTACGTAATAGTATCAGTATCATTCTTAATAAAAGCCTTTTAGAAAAAGCTTCTACTGAGGAACTTAAAGGTATTTGTTTTGAACTACTTCTCCAGGTTAAAAAAGGTATGGCCCCCAAAAGAACCAAGGCCATGTTTGCCATGGGTGTTCTGGCTTGGTTACTGCATGCGACCTCCGCTGTCTTGATGTACATCATTCCACAAAAAGATATTCAAAAAGCGACAAATTGGTTTTTAAGTTTTCTTTTTTTTCCTGTTATTGATGTTATGTTTAAAGTGATTTTAGGTGGTGGGTACTTTAAAAAACTAGAACAATATTTAAAAGACTACCCAGCAGAGAAAGAATTGCTTTCTAAGGTGGGTTTAAAGTTAAGAAAGCCCTATACGTATTATTCACTTCCTTCACGAAAAATTCATGAACTCCACGCTGTGAGTAAGAGCAGAAATTTTCAAAATATAATGACCTTGGAATTTCTGCCACATGAGTGGGATTATTTATTTAAGAATGTGGAGATAAGAAGTGCTGAATAAGCTGAAGCAGATTGAAATCAGTAAATTTGCTCCTCTGATTGTCACACTGGCCTTTATTCTTATTCTTATTCAATACCCCTTTCATCCCCTCGAATCATTTTTTTATGATTACTGGGTGAAGACTGATCTTCCGGCCAAGAATTTTAAATCACCAGTGGTCTTAATTTCTCTAGATGAAGAAAGTGACCAGTTTTTAGGCGAAACCTATCCCTATACTTACGCCTCCCACAATAGATTAATGGAAAGACTGGTCGCCGATCGGCCCGCGATTATCAACTATTTCGTTTCCTTATTGGAGCCAGACTCAGAGGTCGAGGCGCGATACCAGCAAGAGTTTCATGAAGGAATTAAGAAGTTTTCTCCCTCGGGTGATCGCTTCAAGTTTGGAACAGAGATTGATAATCTCGGTGAACTAATCCCACCGGAAAATTTAAGAGAACTTGGTTACTATTTAGGACAACTTTATAAAGACCAGTTAGTGTTTTCAAAAGACGAAGTGATTAGAAGAGCGATTTTAAATATCTCGGGAGAGGATTCGATTCATCTTTGGAGTGCTAAAAGATATCGTCAAATGATGGGGAAGCCCTCAATTGATGCCACCGCCTATAAGGGTGCCTATTATAATTCTGAAGCAGATGCCAATTTCGCCCTAATTAAATATTCTGGAAATCCATTGGGCGATCGTATTCCCACCATACCTTTTCACCGAGTTGTCGTGGGAAATTTTCCCAAAGGATTTTTTAAAGATAAAATTATCCTCATAGGCTCCCAGTACTTATCTAATTCAAGTGATTTCATACAAACTCCATTTGAAAAAGAAAATTCGAAAACACCTAAATTGAGTGTTCATGCTGACGTTATTGAGGCTTTGGTTAATGAAAAAACAGTTTTTGAAGTTGATGAATTAGTAACACAAATTGCTGCCCTCCTTGTAGCGATACTTCTCTCATTTATTATCTCTAGAGTTCAACCCGTAAAGGGACTCATGATAACGATTCTTCTCATAATGGGGATTTTATTACTAAGTTATCTGGCCTTTGTAACTTTTGGCTGGTGGATAAAATTATCTCACCTCGTTTTAGCAATTTTTGTAGTTTATTACATTTGGGTTCCTTTTCGAGCTATTGAAGAGTATCAAACTCGATATGCCTTCCAAGAGGAAACAAAACTATTAAAACAAGTGGATAATTTGAAACAGAATTTCATTTCTCTCATGAGTCATGATCTAAAAACTCCGGTTGCTAAAATTGCAGGTATTGCAGACATTCTTAAAATGAAATTTCAAAATACACCTGAGCAAACGGAGCTTATTGATAACGTGGTTAATTCCACCAAAGAGCTAAATAACTTTATTAATTCCATTCTTGATCTTACAAAAATTGAATCTCAAAATTTAACGCTCGCGAAAGAATCCAAGGATGTGAATAAAATTATCGAGATCATTGTAGAGAAACTCGAGTTCGAGGCGAATGCCAAGGAAATGAAAATTGAAACTGACCTCTCTCCTTTGTATCCAATCCAAATTGATACGGTACTCATGAATCGAGTGATTTCCAACTTAATTGAAAATGCCATAAAATATGCAGGTCGAGGCAAGGCGATTGAAATAAAAACTTGGGATGACCCAGATTGGGTTTATGTTGAAATCAGGGATAATGGAGTTGGTATTGGGTCAGAAGATCTCGCCCATATCTTTGATAAATTTTATCGGGTGAAGAATGATCGCACTCACTCTATAAAAGGCTCTGGACTCGGACTTTATCTGGTAAAATATTTTATCGAACTTCATAATGGGGTCATTACTGCCACCTCTCAACCAGGTGAGGGGACATCGTTTATAATTAAGCTAAAGAATGAATAGGAGTTAGCGTATGCATAAGGTCTTGGTCGTTGATGATGATAAAGTTCTTCAACAGAACGTCAAACAAGCACTTGAGTATCATCATTTCGTGGTTGATGTGGCGGACAACGGTAAAGAGGCCGTCAATAAAACATACGGTCAAAAATACGATCTCGTGGTTATGGATGTGAACATGCCTGAGATGGATGGGATTCAGGCACTAACAGAAATAAAAAAACATGATCCATCGGTCATCGTTCTCATTCTCACCGCTTACTCAAATGTAACTGATGCTGTTCGTGCGGTTAAAGAGGGTGCCTACAATTATCTAGAGAAACCAATTAGCTCTGAAAATTTAGTCGCCCTGATTAAGCGTGCTCTTAAGGCCCGATCGATGGTTGAAACAGTTGGGTTCTCGTCCCCAACACTCTCTATCGGTGAAACATCGGGTTCAAAAGATAAATTTGTTGGTGAATCAAATGCTATGAAAAAAGTATTTGATGTTATTTCTAAACTCGCCAAGGTGAATACACCCGTTCTCATTCGAGGGGAATCAGGAACAGGGAAAGAACTCGTTGCTAAGGCGATTCATTATAACTCACCAAGAAAAGACGAAAAATTTGTGACCATTAACTGTGGGGCGATTTCAGAAAACTTGATTGAGTCTGAATTATTTGGGCATGAAAAAGGAGCTTTCACTGGTGCAGATCAGAGGAAAATTGGAAAGTTTCAATTTGCAGAGGGTGGAACAATCTTCTTGGACGAAATAGGTGACATTTCTGCAGCAATGCAAGTTAAGCTTCTCCGTGTTCTTCAGGAAAAAACCTTTATGCCGGTTGGTTCAAACCGCGAAATCAAAGTCGACGTGAGGATCATTGCGGCTTCTCACAAACCTTTTGAAGAGATGATTAAAGAAGGAACTTTTCGGGAGGACTTATTTTACCGATTAAATGTTTTACCGGTTTATTTGCCACCATTAAGAGAAAGAAAATCTGATATTCCTCATCTCGTAAATCACTACATTCAATATTTTAACAATGTTCATAATCTTAAAGTGAAAGGCTGTGAGCCTGAAGCTGTTGAGGTTCTAAGTAATTATTCATGGCCAGGAAATATTCGGGAATTAAGGAATATTATTGAGCATTGTTTTATTATGGAATCTTCTGACATGATCCATGTCAATTCTCTACCTTCTATTGTCTTTAAAGATAAGAAAAAAGCTGAATCTAAAGACGCCCATGCAGAAGACAGTGTTATTGACATTGAAGATATACAGAACTCAGTTCTTGATCAGCAGACTGCTCCTCAAAAAACTGGAAATGATGTCCACTTTTCTTTTGGGGCAAAGCTAGGCGAGGGTGGAAAACTAGATTTTGCAGTTGCCAAAGACTTATTCGAGAGAGAATTTATAGTTCAAGCTTTAAAGATCAATAAGGGCCGAATTAATCAAACGGCATTAAATGCAAATATTCCAAAGAAGACTCTTCTTAGGAAGATTGAGAAATATGAAATTAACCCGAAGGATTATTACTAAATGGCACGCTTTTGGAGTTTAAGCCTATTAATGGCGTTTTTAATTATTGCAGATCAACTTACGAAGGGTGCGATCCAAAGTAGCCTTTACTATGGTCAAACAATTCCCGTGATTAAGGGCTTTTTTAGTATCGCTTATGTTAAGAATACGGGCGCTGCCTTTGGCTTTGGGGCCAATGGTCCCGATTGGTTCCGCCAGGTTTTTTTCTTGGGACTTCCGGTTTTATTTTGCGGATGGATTTTTTGGCTCCTGGTGAAAACGCTCAAAGGTCCTTTCTTTATTTCACTTGCCTATGCACTTATCATTGCTGGTGCCATTGGAAATCTTATCGATCGGTTTAGTTTGGGTTATGTTGTCGACTTTTTAATGTTTTATTGGAAAGAAGAATCAAATCATTTTCCAGCTTTTAATGTGGCCGATAGTTGCATCACCATTGCAGCAGGGTTACTGATTATTGATTTCTTTTTGCAACTGAAGGCCAAAAAGGCTCCAGAGGATCATGCTTCCGATTCTGTATCAAAGCCATGATTTAATTATCTATTCTTATCCGCTCCTCTTGGGAATTGCCTGGGGAGTGGCCTATCAGATTTATTTTAACGCTCCTGCCGTTGCCACTCATTTTAAGTCATCACAGTTTCTTTTTTGGGGGCTTTTTCTCGCTTCTTGGGTTGGAGCAAAAATTCTTTTTTATTGGACCTCGTCCTCTGACCAAAACCTTTTGTCACAAATGAGTTTTTGGACTGGGGGTGGGTTAGTTTTTTATGGAGGCTTATTAGCTTCCTTAATATTTCTTTTCTTTTATAAAATGATTTTTAAAGATTTTAGCTGGGAAAGATTGAATCCTTTATTGCCTTCTTTAGCGATTGGACATGGAGTTGGACGGATTGGCTGCTTTTTAGCTGGTTGTTGTTATGGAAGTCCTACGAAGACGATCTGGGGTGTCTTTTTACATGGTCACTTCCGTCATCCTACTCAGCTTTTAGAAGCTTTTGGATTATTGAGCTTAGGATACTTCTTACTAAAACTTAAACACCAAACTGGTAGTATCCTTCTTGCCTATTATTTTATCATTTACTCAATTCTCAGAATGGTTATTGAGGCCCTTAGAGGGGACGAGATCAGGGGTAACTGGATGGGACACTCCCCGTCCCTTTGGATTTCGATTACTTTACTTGTCATAGGTATTGGGCTCATTTATGTTAATAAATTCAAGAGATTAAAGTCACCCTAGAATTTCAATCAAGAATTTACCTCCAAGTGCCGATACGTCCGAAGGTCATAAAACTAGGAGAGAGTTTTGAAGCTTGATTCAATTCAACCGAGAACTTTACGTTACAGAAATCATTATAAAATTTATCTCTTCGTTCTTTCCATAATTTCTCTTCTTCTTGTTACATTTTGGTGGTTTAAATTTTCAGTCGATGGTCAGAAAGCTATTTTTGATAACTATCGATGGGAAATGGGGTTTTCAACTTTTTATTTTTTATCTTTTGGTATTTTTTACTTTTACTGGGTTCGACCTAAGCTCAAAAAGTCGATTCAGGTTTTTGACCATTCTCTTGTTATTTTTGATGGCCATATAAAGGAGGAAGTCAAATTTGAAGAGATTGAATTTATCCAGCTTGTTTGTTGGTCCATATTTTTTATAAAAACCAAAAAAGGCGTGAAGCACTATTTTCACTCTGGTTATGAGCGTGTCGATTATATCTGGGAAGGTCTTCATCATGCACGACCAGACTTATTCTCATCCATCCATTATGAAGATTTTAGAATTAAGTTAGTTCAATATGATCACCATCAAAAAAGAAAAGAGTGGTTCTTTAAACACAAAATGGTTGATGTTTTTAACTGGGCAGTACTGCCTGTAATGTTCTTAGTTTTCGCTTTTATTTTTCAATCTAAAGATATCCTGATTCATCAGCAGGGCATTTATTTTTTTAGATTGTTCATGTATTCAATGCTGATTTTAATCACAACATCATTTTTCTACTCACAAGTATTGAAGAAATTTGTTTTCGATAAAAAAGTTCAAACTCAGATGAAAGAAACAGAAATCAAAGTGAGAGATTTAGAATTTGAAGGTATGATCCTCCATCGCTCAAAGGTGTTTCAATTCATTACGGCGAGTTTTGCACTTGCCATGCTGGTGAGAATGGATGTGAATTTATATTCCGTCACAAAGGTCAAAGAAGATCTTACGAATTTTAATTTTAAAAAAGGGCACACGATCCTAATCGATAATCGTTATAATTGCGTCAGTTGTCGGTATCAATTGATAGATGGGGATTATGTTGTTTTTGGAAGAGGAACCATTGGTCAAGTCCTGGCGAAAGAAGGGGATATGGTTGGCGAGGTAAGCCATGATAAAAAGGGCAGAATGATCGCCTCTGAAAACTTACAAGAAGTTCCTCGAGGTCACATTGCTGTCAAATCTGCCAATGGAAAAGATATTGTTTTCGTCCGAATACAAGAGCTAATTGGTAAAATACAAAACTAATGCAAAAAATACGAAAGCTCCTAAAATGAAGTTATGTCACATTAACTTTTTTAGGAGCTATCATGAAGTTTGCTCAACTTTTTATTCTTATACTTGCTTTTCTTGTTATTAGACCTGCCTCAGCTGGCCTTCTTATTGAACCTGTCGCTGGTTTTTCTTTTGGAAAATTTGAAGTAGATGACACTGGATATAGCTCAGTTGACATGAGTGGTACCTCTTATGGTGGAAGACTTGGTTATCAAAATCTTGGTTTTCAACTTGGTTTGGATTACCTTAAATCTTCACAAAGTGTTGACGATAGTGATTACTCTTCCCTAGAGATGTCTGAATGGGCGGGATTTGTTGGCTTTGAATTCCCTGTTCTTCTCCGTGTTTACGCTGGGTATATATTCTCTGCAACTGCAGATGGAAAATATGATGCTGGCCTTGGAAAAAAAGATCTTGAGCTTTCGAGTGGCTCAGGGACTAAATTTGGTATTGGTTTTACTGGACTTCCATTTGTTGATATTAATTTTGAATACCGAGCCGGGACTTTTGGAGAGCTGAATTATGCAGGAAGTGAGAGTACAGTAGATACAACTTATAGCTCTTACATGATCGGAATTTCACTTCCATTTGTTTTGTAAGATTATCAATTTCTTAAAATAAAAAAGGCTCCTTATGGAGCCTTTTTTTATTCGGTTATTTCGCTTTTTGATTTTTCAACTTCTTCCATCGGAACATAGAGAGCCGAGGAGAGAGTTTCATTTCCCCAGGCCACAAAAGCATCATCATGTTGGTACATCGTAATCGTTTCCCAAGGACAGTCTTGAGAACAATTCTGGCAACCAATACAGCGAGAGAGATCAATCTCAACCATTTGCTG
>Ga0164293_10004163_pt1 | contig 12382 bp, 10 predicted proteins | sample GEODES118metaG_FD_111487 | JGI IMG/M metagenome (GOLD analysis project Ga0164293, IMG submission 111487) | Eutrophic lake water microbial communities from Lake Mendota, Wisconsin, USA - GEODES118 metaG | ecosystem: Environmental > Aquatic > Freshwater > Lake | place: USA: Lake Mendota... | reverse complement strand
CCGGTCCTATGTGTACCTTGCTTCTGGCCGATGCCGGTGCCGATGTCATCAAGATCGAACGTCCCGATGGTGATGATATGCGCGCCTATCCGCCCAAGCTCGGCGAGGATAGCGTCAACTTTTCCTTGCTCAATCGAGGCAAAAAATCCATCACCGCCAATCTCAAGGACCCCCTCACGCGCGAAAAAATAGTAGCGCTGATTCGCGAAGCGGACGTCATTGTCGAGCAATTCCGTCCGGGAGTGATGGATCGCCTAGGCCTTGGCTTTGAACAGGTTCACGTCTTGAATCCCAAGCTCGTCTATTGTTCGATCACCGGCTTTGGTCAAACGGGTCCCTATTCTCAGATTGCTGCCCACGATATGAACTATCAAGCTAAAACCGGCATGGTCGGACTTGGTGCCGGCGCGGATGGCGCGCCGCAAGTCCCGCCGGTCTTGGTTGCAGACCTCGCCGCGGGCGCCTATCCTGCTGTGATGAACATTTTGCTGGGCTTGCGCCAGCGTGACCTCACCGGCCAAGGTTGTCATTTAGATGTTTCAATGGCCGACAACTTATTCCCCTTAATGTATTGGGGTCTTGGGCACGGCTGGGCCGCGAATCAATGGCCCAAGGCGGGTGACGAGCTTTTAACGGGCGGCAGTCCGCGCTACCAAATCTATCAGACCTCCGATCTGAAATACTTGTCTGCCGCCCCCTTGGAGGACAAGTTCTGGAAAAGGTTTCTAGAGCTGATTGGGGCACCCGAACTCATCGATCTCGATCAACCCGCTCTGGTCAAAGCCAGTATCGCCCGAATCATTGCAGCACATCCCGCCGCGCACTGGGTGAAGCTGTTTGAGGGTCAGGATGTCTGTGTCGCAGAAATCGTGACGCTCGAACAGGCGACACAAGACCCACACTTCCAAGAGCGTGGGGTCTTTAAACGACAGCTTAAAACCAGCAATGGTAAGGTACTATCCGCGCTACCGACACCGCTATGCTCGCCCTTTCTGAGTCCTGATACGATGGCGACCAGTCCTAGACTCGGACAGCACACCGACGACCATTTATGATTCACATTACCGAACTCCGCCTGCCACTCGAACACACCGAAGACGATTTGCGCGCCGCGGTGATCGAGCGGCTCGGCATTACTGATGCCCAATTGTTGTCGTTCGATATTTTTAAACGCAGCTACGATGCGCGAAAAAAAAATGCCTTGACCTTTATTTACACGGTCGATGCGCAGATTATGGAGCCAGAGACTCTTTTAAAAAAATTTCGAGGCGATCCGCATATCAAGCCAACGCCTGACACCGATTACAAGTTCGTCGCGCGAGCAGAGAGAGATGTAAAAAAAACTCGACCCAGACCTGTCGTCATCGGCTTTGGTCCATGCGGGATCTTTGCCGCACTGCTACTCGCGCAGATGGGGTTGAAACCGATTGTGTTGGAGCGCGGCAAAGCCGTTCGTGAACGCACTCAAGACACCTGGAAGCTCTGGCGAAAAAATATTTTGAATCCGGAATCAAACGTGCAATTCGGTGAAGGCGGTGCCGGCACGTTCTCAGACGGCAAGCTTTACAGTCAGATCAAAGATCCAAAGTTTTATGGTCGTAAAGTCATCCGAGAATTTGTCAAAGCAGGTGCTCCCGAAGAAATCCTCTATGTCGCCAAGCCGCACATCGGTACCTTTCGCCTGGTCGGTGTGGTTGAAAAAATGCGCGAAGAAATTATCGCGCTGGGTGGAGAAATTCGCTTTTCCCAAAAAGTGGTGGGATTCGAGATCGAGCATCAGCAGATTCGAGCGGTTCAACTTGAAAACGGCGAAACACTTGCCGCCGACCATGTGATCGTCGCTCTCGGACACAGTGCCCGCGACACCTTTAAAGTCCTGCACGACGCAGGTGTCTTCATGGAAGCCAAACCGTTCTCAGTGGGTTTTCGCATCGAACATCCTCAATCAATGATTGATCGCGCCAGACTCGGCCCCAATGCTGGCAACAAACTCATCGGCGCCGCAGACTACAAACTCGTGCATCACGCCAATAACGGTCGCGCCGTCTACAGTTTTTGTATGTGTCCAGGCGGTACCGTCGTCGCAGCGACTTCCGAACCCAATCGTGTCGTCACCAATGGCATGAGCCAATACTCGCGCAACGAGCGCAATGCCAATGCAGGTATTGTGGTGGGGATCACACCCGCAGACTATCCTGGCGGACCCCTCGCGGGCCTCGACTTTCAAAGGCAAATCGAATCCCATGCCTATGTCTTGGGCGGCAGCAACTACGAAGCGCCCGGTCAACTGGTCGGTGATTTTTTGTTGGGCCGTGCCTCGACTGAACTCGGTAGCGTCGTACCGTCCTACAAGCCTGGCGTTCATCTGACCGATTTAGCGACAAGTCTGCCTGGCTACGCCATCGAAGCCATCCGCGAAGCCATTCCCGCGTTTGAAAAACAGATCAAAGGTTTTTCGATGCACGATGCACTATTGACTGGCGTTGAAACGCGTACGTCCTCCCCTCTGCGTATGACGCGTGGCGCAGACTTCCAAAGCCTCAATGTCAAAGGCCTTTATCCCGCGGGTGAAGGTGCTGGCTATGCCGGTGGCATTTTGTCCGCAGGTGTTGATGGTATTCGCGTCGCCGAGGCGCTGGCGCTGAGCTACGTGTCCGCCTAGATGTATGCCGCATCATGAAACGTGTAACGCGACGCGCCGACTTTGATGCTACGCTTGGCTACGAATATCCAACCCACTTGCGTGAGAGTATCGAGGACTTACCGACCACACCGGGGGTTTATATTTTTCATGGTGCGACGGGCGATCTGCCCTTGTATATCGGAAAAAGTATCAATATCCGCGCGCGCGTCATGTCTCATCTTCGTACCGCAGATGAAGCGCGCATGTTGAAACAGACCGAAAAAATAACCTCTATCCGTACAACAGGTGAAATCGGCGCGCTTCTGCTCGAAGCCAGAATGATCAAGGAACAACAGCCTCTTTTTAATCAAAAGCTGCGCCGAACTCGTCAGATGTGTTCGCTCAACATTCAAGGCGATCAACCTGAGGTGGTTTACTCCAACAAAATCGATTTTTCCAATACATCTGATTTGTATGGTTTGTATGCGAGTCGACATGCTGCGATCGAAGCACTGAAGAACATCGCAGATGAGCAAAAACTTTGTTTGAGTGTGCTCGGACTAGAAAAACTCTCTGGAGATCGACCCTGTTTTCGTGCAATGCTCAATCGCTGCGCCGGCGCTTGTCATGGTCAAGAAACGCTCGCTGCGCATCGCGCGCGACTGCTGGAGAGTTTGTCGCAGAGTCGCGTGATCTGCTGGCCCTACTCAGGTGCGATAGGCATCATCGAGCGCTTGGAAGACGAAATCCAGATCCATGTCGTCAAGAACTGGTTTTATCTAGGCAGTGTCCCGACGATAGAGCAAGCACGGACTTTGCATATGACCGCGCCCGGCTTTGATAGCGATAGCTACAAAATTTTATGCAAGCCTATTATGAATGGCTCGGCGCAAATCGTTGAGCTTTAATCCCTGCTCGGCAGATTGACTACAGTACCGGCGTCAACGCCACGTTATTGAGTTTATTGAGCGTCTCAGGCCACTGACGCTTTTGAGCGGATTGCAGCAACACCCTGCCCCACGACATCCACCCATCCCAGCCAATACGTTTGTCCCAAGAGTTGCCCCAACACGCAGCGGTGTGAACACCCGCTTCGGCGTACTGACGACCCAAATCAAAGTTACGCTCCGTCATATGGAGTTGCGACAACACCATATAAGGCTCGGCGACCCAAGGATTAAGTTTGATCGCCTGCTCAAGCACCGCCGCCGTCGCAGTCGATGACATCAGTGGTTGGCTTTGTTGCATCACCGACCAATACAAAGCCGCGGCAGCCGCTTCGTCACCGGGCGGCATTACTTGCCTACCATGATCAAACACGGGAGGCTGAGGCAACTGATTTTTCAACCCAGGCTGTTGAAGAAAATTACCCAAACGCGAAATCTGTCCCCAACGATAAGTCGTTGGTCGCATCGGACCCGGCCACAAGGCGGCTGCCCAATGTTGTTGAGCAGGTTGTGATTTGTAGTCCGGATAGCCCATGTAAATATCATCTTGCCAGCTGTACCATTGCTCGCAAATGTCGGCCATGCTCACCACAATAAAGGCCGCGACATCGCGGGCGGGCAACACAAAAGGCGCACCATGCAGCGTGATGGTCAGACTACCATCGCCCTTGAGGTTGCCTTTGAATAACTCACCCAAAAACTCGGTGCGCGACATCACGCAAAATAAAAAAATCAGTCTCTCAGCATCCTCGCCGACCGCTTCTTGCAGCCTCCCACGCTCACTCTTGGGATCAAACTTCATTAAATCCACATGCGCGTTTCCGTACACGCTATGTAAGAGTCCTAGCTGACGTACATGTTTAGGCTGCTGCCACAAGGTCAACGTTCGCGTGACACCAATCAAGTGATGCCTAAAGGTTCCCGCCTTGTGCCAATCCTGTCCGACACCTCGACCGAGCACCAAGGGCATCACTGGACCGAGATCGGGATCATGCTGCAACCACTCCTCGTCCAGCAGGCTGATCGCTCTGGCAAGTTGAGATGGATCGAGTGTCGGCAGCGGCGTGATCATTCGAGATGTCCTAGAGTATTTTAAATAACTGGGCGAGACAGCACACGACCGGGCCTTGCGCCCGTGGCCTTGCCTTGATCCCACACCACCGCACCATTCACGATCACCGTATTGATACCGCGCGCCATCGCAATCGGATTGTCATACGTCGCGACTTCGTCGATCGTTTCTTCGTTAAACAAGGTCAAGTCTGCGAAGGCGCCTTCTTTCAAAACACCGCGATCTGTTAGACCAAAGTTCACGGCCGTCAGACCCGTCATCTTGTGCACCGCTGTTTCGAGGGTGAACAGGCCTAGACCACGGCGATAGTGGCCAAGCACGCGTGGAAACGTCGACCACAAGCGCGGATGCGGCGAAGTGTCGTGGGGCAAGCCATCCGAACCAATCATGGTGGGACCGAATTGCATAATTTTCTGAACATCGCCTTCGTCCATGCGGAAATAAATCGCACCAGCAGGCAAGAGTCGCTCGACCGCTTCGGCTTGCGTCACACCCATTTTTTTGGCGATCTTATCGAGATCCTGACCTGCGTATTCAGGCAAGGTTTTCGACCACGTGACAATCACGCGCGCAGAGTTCTCAGCACGACTCATCGACAAGACGGTCGAACCTGCAGCGTAGGGATAACAGTCCAGACAAATCGGCTGCTTAGCCATGCTTTTGCGAATGAACTCAAGCGTCTCATCCGAGCGCCCATAATTTTTCGCGCCAATGACTTTATGGTGAGAAATCACCACCGGCACACCGACTTCGCGACCGATGCGAAAGGTCTCTTCGAGCGAGTCCATCACGCCGTCGGCCTCATCGCGCATATGCGTGCAATACAGGCCGTTGTACTCTTTTAAAGGACGACAGATCTCGATCACTTCCTCAGTCGGTGCCGCGACTGCGGGCTCGTAAAACAGACCTGTCGAGACGCCGATCGCACCGGCCTGCATGGCCTCGACTACAAGTTCTCGCATTTGATCGATTTGAGCCGGCGTCGCGGGCTTTTCCAAATCATCCATCGTTGCGACACGTAAGGTTGTGTGGCCCACGAGCATCGCGCGATTTGTCGTTGAAGGTTCGGCGCGTAACGCATCCAGATATTCAGTGAAGCTGCGATATTTAAACCAATGCCCTTCATCATCGAGCAAATTAAGAGGTGGCGTCACAGGATCCGGAATCGGGCGTGGCATGGGCGCTAACGAAACGCCACAATTGCCACCAATGATCGTCGTCACACCTTGACTGACCTTAGGTGTCATTTCGGGACTCGACAACATCATGCGATCATCATGCGTGTGCGCATCGATAAAACCTGGAGCGGCAACTTGCCCCTTTAAATCGATTTCCTGCTTACCTGTGCAACCCGCGAGATCACCAATTTTGGCGATGCGGTCACCATTAATGCCGATGTCGCTCTTAAAGCGGTCTGCACCAGTGCCGTCGATCACGATGGCATTTTTAATTAGCAAATCAAATTGTGTGCTCATCTTTTACAACTCCAGATAGATTGAAACCTGCGGTGCGATTGCTATAAGCTTTCACGCTGCGATCTTGGCGCCCTTGTCACCCAGATCCCAAAACAAACCGGCCATCAACTGCAAGGACTCACGCGCCACCGAACCGAGCATATGTTCGTTGGGCGCATGCTGCGAGCATGCCGCATAGGAGTGCGGCACCCAGACTGTCGGTAGTGCCAGGATTTTTGAAAACGCATCATTGGGCAAGGTACCACCCAAGTTGGGTAGCACGTCGACCTCTTTACCCGTGGTCTGTGTGATGGAAGCCGCAGCCATTTTCACCCAGGCGTTATCAGGATCGAGGCGTGTGGCTTCGGCGGCTTCCCCACGACTAGGCTTGGCCTCGACATCGGTAAAGCCATGCGCATCGAGGTGCTCGCGGATGTGCTTCAAAAAGTTTGCATTATCACTACCTACAACGTAGCGCAGTTGACAGAAAGCAACGGCATAACCCGGTATCGCATTGACGGGCGCATCGGGGTTACCTGTTTTAAAGGCCAGGGTTTCAAACGTATTCCAGGCAAAGACGCGCTCAGTCGGGGTCAAACCAGGCTCAGCCCAATCAGGATCGACCTCAGGGTCATTCGGACCGCCCCCCACCTGAATATTGGCCAAAGCGCGACGAACATTGTCTGGCAGGGAGTGAGGCAGCAATTTAGGCACCAAAATCCGCCCTTTTGGATCCACCATCGAGGCGATCGCATGCGCCAGGCGGATACCTGGATTTTTAAGCAAGCCGCCCCAGTTACCGGAGTGGTGAGCGCCCTCACGCACATTCAAGCGTAATTCAAAATTGAAGGCGCCACGGGAACCGAGGAACAGTGTTGGGCGCGAGGCGGAAACACGCGGACCATCCGAAGCGAGAAATAAATCGGCCTTGAGCAAATCGCCGTGGAGCGCGCACATTTCACGCAAACCGGGCGAACCCATTTCCTCACCCATTTCGATCAGCAAGGTCACGTTGTAACCAAGCTTGCCCTGCCGTGCGGTAATGACTTGTTCGAGCGCGGCGAGGTTGATCGTATGCTGCCCCTTGTTATCAGCTGTACCACGGCCATACCAGCGGTCACCGCGAATACTCAAGGTCCATGGGGCTAGACCTTCTTGCCATTGGGGCGCATAGCCGCGCACCACATCTCCATGACCATAGGTCAGTACCGTAAAGTTTGCCTCAGGCTCGGTACGACTCGCGACTAAAAAAGGTGCGCCACCTTCGATGGGATTCGGGACGATTTTGCAATCGAAGCCAAGCTTGACCAACAATGGCGAAAGCTCTTCGGTGAGATAGGAAGTCAGCACTGGAATTTTTCCTGGCTCCTGACTTTCCGTTGGAATGGCGACACGGCGTTCAAGCGTGGTCTGAAACTGACCCTGATCAAAATAGGCGGTGGCTAAATCAATGGCTTGCTGACGGCTCATGGGTGACTCTCAAAAAAAAAGGGTTGCTTAAGCTTAAAGCTTGGCACCCAATCGCACAACCTCGCCTTAGCGGACAGTTAAAAAGTCATTTAAAGTGGATAATAAGTAAAAATAACCCTGAGACAGACAAGAAAAGCATGTCCTTCCGAATCTATCGCGCCGTCAGCGTCACTGGCGCGGCTCAAGTGATTGCCAGCGCCGGTGCGCACTACCTCCCAGCCGTCATTGCGATCCCCGCTAGTCGAGATCTCGGGCTCGCGCCTGCCGTGTTGTTCGCTGGCTTTTCCATCGCCTTAGGCGTGTCGGCGCTGGCAGGTCCTATCGCGGGAAAAATGGTGGATCGCTTTGGCGGTCGTCCCGTGTTGATGCTGTCCAATCTGATCTTCGCTTTAGGTTTGACCTTTCTTGGCTTTGCAGAGGGTATGTGGAGCGTCCTCTTGGGCTATGCGGTCCTTGGACTCGGTATGGCGACTGGACTCTTCGAAGTCGCTTTTTCGGCCATTGTGCGCCTTTTTGGCAAGAGCTCGCGCAATCCGATTACCGGCGTGACGCTCATTGCCGGCTTTGCCAGCCTTGTGGCGTGGACGGTTTCCGTGTACGTCGAATCCAAACTTGGCTGGAGTGGCGTGTGCTGGTTTTGGGCCTGTGTCCATATATTGGTCGGTTTGCCTCTCAATGCGCTTTTACCTGGTCCGCTCAGTCCGAGCGCCGAGCTTGCTCAAAAGGAGGAGGCTGCTAAAAAGGAGGCCTCTGCAACCGTATCCGCCACACCCACGCCGACAGAGCCCGCACCCATTCCCAGCAAATACACCGCCTTTCTACTGGCGTTTATCTTCGCCGCCAACGCCTTTGTCGGTATGGGACTGATGATTCACATGCCCAGGATGCTGGAGGGCATGGGTGTCCCTCTGGCCTTAGCCTTTACTATTGGCTCGTTGGTTGGGCCCTCACAGGTGCTAGGCCGACTCATCGACTTCTTTTTTATGCGGCGATGGCACCCACTGGTCAGTACACGGCTGGCCGCGCTCACCCACCCGATTGGCGGAGCCCTACTGCTGGTCTTTGGCGCCCCCTTCGCAATGGCTTTCGTCGTGCTGCATGGCATTGGAAATGGCATACTGATCATTGCCCGAGGCACCCTACCTCTCGCAATTTTTGGTACAAAGGGCTATGGACAACGACAGGGTTGGTTGATGATGCCCTCTAAGTTCGCGCAGGCCGCAGCGCCATTTTTATTTGGCCTCGCCCTGACCGACTGGGGATCGAATGTGCTTTGGCTTTCTTGGGGCTTGGGTTTAAGCGTATTTCTCGCGCTATGCATGATCTCCACGAAATACCGTCCTACTTAATTCACGACTTTAGAATATTGCGATGAGCGTACAAACTCCTGAGACTCAAAGGCCAGGCCCTTTCTCAAAAAACGATTTCAATTTTTTTGAAATGATCACCCTGCGTTGGGCCGATAACGATTCCTATGGTCATATCAACAATGCTCATTACTACTCATTTTTTGACACAGCAGTCGATGGCTTTCTCATGCACCATGCCATGCGTTCGGTCTTGGCGGGTGAATATCAAACGCTCGTGGTCGCTTCAGAGTGTCGATATTTGCGTCAAGTATCCTCACCCGGAATCATTCAAGTGGGCGTGCGCATCGGACGCATGGGTCGCAGCTCGATCGCTTACGAAGTCGCCGTCTTTAATGACGATTCTGACGAGGCGGTCGCACAAGGTCAGTTCGTCCACGTCTGCGTCAACCGCGCTTCTCAACGACCCGTCGCGATTCCAGAAAGCTTTCGCCTCGCAGCGCAAACCTTTTAAATATTAATGTCGGAGATCTTTCAACCATGACAACCGTTGTCACGCAAGAGCAGGCGCGTCGCGAACGCCACCACTACCGTTTACCCAATGGCACGGACACGTGGATCTCATCGTATGTCGGTATAAATTCCGTTGAACGACGCGCAAAAGGGTTGCCCGCACGCACACCGGAAGCTTTTCCGCCACCGCTCGAACCGATTGCCTTTCTCGTCGAGCAAGGTGCCAACAGCATGATTCCAGGCCACTATCACCAAGCCGATCAGTTTCAGGTTTTCATCTCTGGCGAAGGCAAGTTCGGTATCAAGCCTATCGAAGGCTTGACCGTCCACTACGCCATGGCCTTTACGCCTTATGCGCCGATTCATGCCGATCACACCGGTGTCGAGTATTACACCCTGCGTAACGGCTGGGATCCTGGCGCGCGTTGGATGCCCGAACATCGAGAAGCACTCAAAGGACGCACCAAAGCCTACCGTCACGGTCTTGGCGCGATTCCGGCCCTGATTGGCGATCGCGATGGTCCTAAAAAGATTGAGGGCGTGTTAACGCAGACGATCGTGGTACCCGAGGACGATGGTCTGCTGTCCACCCTGTTTCAGACCACTGGAGAGACACCCATCAGCGGTCCCGCCCCCTCCACCGGTCGAGGCCAATACTGGCTTGTCATGCGCGGTCAATGTCAGATCAACGGGCAGCCAGCACGCGAACGTTCGCTGGTCTTTGTCGCGCCAGACCAAGCCGCACCCACCATCAGCGCGGGTGCTGATGGTGTCGCGATCTTGTTGATGCAATTTCCAAAAAGAGAAAACGCCTAATCGGCGCTTGCTGCTTGCTCAACGACCTTTGAATTGGGCAGGCCGCTTTTCCATAAAAGCGGCGCGTCCTTCCTTAAAGTCATCGCTGGCGAAACAGATTTTGACCATCTCTTCGGCACGCGCGAGATCCTGTTGAGCGGAGTGCGCACAGACCGTACGAACGATGAACTTACTCGCCGCGACGGTCAGAGGAGCATTTTCAGCAATTGCCTGTGTGTACTGAGCAACCACATCATCGATCTCTTGGGCCGAACACACCCGTGATACGAAACCCATGCGCAATGCATCCGCGGCATCAAAGCGACGCGCAGTCACAAAAATATCCGTGGCATTGGCCAAGCCAATCACGTCCACGAAACGTTTGATACCCGAGTGTCCATATCCCAAACCCAGACGTGCGGCCGGCATTCTGAACGTTGAGTGATCCGAACAGATCCGGATATCACAAGCGGCAGCCAAACCCAAGCCACCACCAAAACAAAAACCACGAATCTTTGCGATGATGGGCTTAGAGCACTCAAGGGGTGCAATCATCGAATCCGCCACCGCGTCGTCGTAGTCTTTTTGCGTTTGGGGTGAACTGCGCAAGGTGTCGAACTGAGAGATATCCGCACCCGATACGAAAGCCTTTTCGCCCTGACCTGTGATGACGATCACGCGCACCTCAGGATCCGCATCAAAGGCACGAATTGCTTTAGGCAAGTCCATCCACATCTGAACCGACATTGCATTCATTTTGTTGGGATTGGAAATCGTAATCGTTCCAACCGCTGCATTTTTAGTAATCAATAACTCAGCCATGTAAATCCCTTTTAGGTCATCGTTGTCATTATCTTTTTAACCCGCCTAGTATCTCTTGCAATAATTCTCAAAGCAACATATAAAACACTTAGTCCTTTTCAACACCTAAAAAAACCATGTCAAAAATCCAGGCTTCATCCGCACTCTCCAATCTTCGTGTTCTCGATATGTCGCGCGTCCGCGCGGGTCCGAACTGTGTTCGTCTGCTGGCCGACTTTGGCGCGGATGTCATTCGTATCGAGCCTCCTAAAGGCGTCGACCCCAACGAAGGGATGTTTGCCGGCAATCGCGAAGGGGGTGATTTTCAAAACCTCAACCGCAACAAGCGGGCGATGACCCTCAATTTAAAAAAACCTGGCGCACTGGAAATCATGATGCGCCTTGTCAAAACCGCCGACGTCGTAGTGGAAAACTGGCGCCCCGATATCAAAAAGAAGCTTGGTATCGATTACGAGTCGTTAGCCAAGGTCAATCCCCGCATTATTTTGGCCAGTATTTCAGGCTTTGGCCAAGAAGGCCCCTACGCCTCACGCCCAGGCTTTGACCAGATCATGCAAGGCATGGGTGGTCTGATGTCCGTCACGGGCATTCCAGGACAAGGACCCGTTCGCGCGGGCCTCGCCGTAGCTGACATGAGCGCAGGACTTTACGCCGGCATCGGCATCCTGACCGCGCTGCTGGAACGCGAGCGCTCAGGCAAGGGTCAATGGGTGCATGCCTCCCTCCTTCACGCCCAAATCGCAATGATGGACTTTCAAGCAGCGCGCTACCTTAATGAGGGTGATGTTGCCGGTCAAGCGGGCAACGACCACCCTACGTCCACACCTATGGGCTTATTTGAAGCAAGCGACGGCGCCTTTAACCTCGGCGCCTCAGGTCAAGGCAACTGGGTTCGTTTATGCGAACTCGTGCAAAAAACAGAGTGGATCGCCGACCCTGATTTTGCGAATGAAAAAACCCGTACGGTAAATCGCGCACGCTGTAATAAGTTGTTGAGTGAAGTCTTTAAAAGCAATACCGTCGAATATTGGGTTGAATCTCTCAACAACGCGGGGGTGCCTGCCGGCCCTGTCTATAACGTGCCACAGATGTTCGCGGATAAGCACATCAAACAAGCGAACATCTCGAAAATGGTCAAAGACAAGGCAGGTAAAGAAAAAGGGTTTATCACCCAGCCAGCCCACTTGAGCCGCACACCTGCCGATGTCGTCACCACCGCACCTCAGTGGGGTGAACACACTCAAGAAATGCTCGAAGAAATCGGCTACTCAGCCAAGGAAATCGCTCAGTTTCAGGAACAAGGCGTCGTCTAAGCCGATTGGCGTGCAAGTCAATAAAAAGGAGACACGATGTCTCCTTTTTTATTATTTCTCATCAAT
>Ga0164293_10004160_pt1 | contig 12386 bp, 12 predicted proteins | sample GEODES118metaG_FD_111487 | JGI IMG/M metagenome (GOLD analysis project Ga0164293, IMG submission 111487) | Eutrophic lake water microbial communities from Lake Mendota, Wisconsin, USA - GEODES118 metaG | ecosystem: Environmental > Aquatic > Freshwater > Lake | place: USA: Lake Mendota... | reverse complement strand
TGTTTATTCATATATAATCTAATTCAGTTCATATATCAATTGATGATGTATTCTAGTATTATATCAAGTTGCCGGGATTTTCATAACACGACGACGACGACAGCGACGACGGCAATGGAACGCTGGCTATGCTAATACACCAGTGTTTTATACTTGTAAAACAGATACGCGGAGAGAGCAAAGAGCGTTCCACCCCACGTCGTATCGATAATCGCAGTCATCGGACTCCAGTTACGCAATATCGCGAGGGTGGTTGTCTCATATACACCATACACCAATATACCGAGAAAGAACGCGGCCCGAATTCCTTCACCAAGACGCATTGTCTGAACCGCCGCCGCGGCAGATGTCGCGTTAGGAACAATAATATGGCGAAGGACGAAATAATACAAACCGACCACGATTAACAAATAACAAATCGCAGCACTCGGAATATTTACTTTCATTGCTGTTCCTTGGACTAACATCACTTGCCGCGCGAAAATGTCTTTCGCCAGGTATAAAAATATAGCATCCAGAGCTAATATAATTACCGCCAGAACAATCAAATCTTGCATGCACATCTATCTAGTATATATACCACATTCGATTATTATTATTATTATTATTATTTGTGGCCGTTGTCGTGGCCGTCGTGGTCGACGTGGTCGCTGTCGTCGCCGTGGCGTCGATGGTCTTTCCGAACAATAAAGTAATCCATTATAAATGTCTTATCTAAGAACTCATCTAAATACTTGTATGTATCAGAATAAGTGCGAATATCAGGATGTTCTCTCTTGGTAGTATCCAAGAATGTAAATTTCATTATTGTCTTTTCTATATACATAGATAGAATATACAATAATGGCTCGGAAAACGAACCGGAAACAAAAGAAACAACAAAAACGAACCAAGAAGGTAAAGCGTGCCGCCCCCGCCCCAGCCTCCGCCGCGATTGCCCCCGCCCCGGCAATAGAAAGCCACAGTTTTAAGTCAAGTATGACATTTGACGGAAATACCCTCACGACAAAGACACAAAAAGACAACGAACCCGTGGTAGAGCGCCGATTTACAAGAAGAGACCTCGCCCAACAAATTCCAATCGGAAAAGAACTGGTGGATGATTATTTAGATGGTGAAATGCCGAGAGAACTCCGATATCATAAGAAGAATAAACCCAAAATGTTTACAAATGTATTAATCAGTCCGGGCGATTTAGGATTATTGCCGCCGCCCCGAATGATTAAAACAAAACGACGCAAAGACCACGCCTACCCCCACCCCCACGCACACGGCGAAATCCAACTACTCGTCGACGACCGCGACGACGACCTGGACGACGACAACGACCGCGACGCGTATCGCATATCACGACGAGTGAAACGACCCCGCAATTTGTTTGATTTGCCTTAGTGTGCGCCGACTGCGTGATTTTATATGATTTATTTTTGATAGATATTATATATCACGCAACAAATACAGCGTATATATAATAAAATTGCCGAAGAATGTCGAATAATAACTGGAAAAGGATTGGCGGGTTTTCACGCACAGGCACCCAGAATTATGTGAGAACAACCGACGCGGCGATGGGCGGAACGACATTTGGCGGGTCAACCGACACTTCATTTAATACCGGAAATTCAGTATATCGAATTGGAAATAATGCCGGTGTCGTTTTCATTAATGGAGATATTGATATGTCAGGTGGTTCTGGCATTGCTGCCCCAATTAATCGTATTCGTAATGTCCGCGACCCTATCAACGACCAAGATGTTGCAACCAAATACTATGTTGATGAAAAGGTTAATGTTACCCTACAATATATATACGATGTTTCGCTAGGTCCCACTGGTCCCGTCGGACCCCCTGGTATCGGTTTCGGCGGAGATAATGGGTCCGATGGACCGACTGGACCAACCGGAGCAACTGGGTCGCGTGGACCACCCGGAGATGTTACGGGTGTCATTGGCCCAACGGGAGCAGCTGGCCCGAGAGGAGCAACCGGCGCAAATGGAGCTGCTGGTGCAACCGGACCGATTGGACCTGTCGGTTCAAAAGGCGACCAAGGCACGCCAGGCGCACAAGGAATTCAAGGTTCCAATGGCACGATTTTATGGCTCAACCCCGACGGTGATTCAGTGTCAAATGAACTCATTACCGATTCGTATATGCTTTCACAGACCCCCATTCAAAGCACGATGCGAACAGTTGGACCGATTTCTGTCAGTGCAACCTACGGTAATGCAAATAAGACAATTCCAGTGTCGCGTTTTTGGAATACTGCCGGAAAAGTATCCGTTTTAGCCGTTATTCCAAGCGGAGTCTGGGTTTTGAATTTATATGCGGCTGTCCCATCGAATTCTGACGCGAATCAGGTTTCGTTATACGCTGCCGTGTTTATGATTACCGGAACTAGCAACCAACCATCACCCGACAGTTTGATTATTGAAACCAAAGAAGGAGGCGATGCCGGGTATTATCCGCCGCGAGCAGCATATCTCCCCGACCATATCAAATACATCGGGAGAAGCTGGGATACAGCGAATACGCAAAATCTACTTACATCCACGACCGACTCCGCGACAGGCGCAATCGTTACAAGCACCGCGAAGAACTTATACAAATTACAAATGCCAGTGGATTTTACCACACTGAAAGACGCGAGCGGAAATTCGGATACTGTATATGTCCAACTACAAATTTACGCGAAAAATACACTCACCGCGAACCAAACCGCGAATGTTCTTCTGTATTATCAGACAAATCTCGCCACATCCGAAACCACTTATTCGTATCTACAGACGACATTTGGCGCGGTGGGAAAAGAAGGCCCGGAAGGTCGAACGGGGCCACGCGGAGAACAAGGAACGGATGGTATTCCTGGTTCAACCGGTCCTAGAGGTTCTACAGGTGTTGGCGGGCCTACTGGCAGCACAGGAGCAAGAGGACCGGAAGGCCCCAAAGGCCCGACTGGACCAATCGGACCGCGAGGTCAATCCAACTCATTTGGCCCGCAATTTTCTGTCCAATATCGGTCGAACGACGCACTATTAGGCGAGAATGACCCGAATGGTAATTTCGGTGGTTCTTACAATTTCCGCTATGTTCCAGACCCGGGTTTCACGACGAATGTATCCGACGCAATTAAAGGAACAATCGTTATCAATGACCTCGCGTGTCGGTCGATACATTCATCGTTTTATGTCGAAGACCCATCGATTACAGGAAGCAATACACGACCGCGAACATTCGTGAAAGGTGGCGAATCGGGTGTAGGAGCTGGAAATGTAGTTCTTGCTTCGGGAAAAAATTCCGTAGACGGTGGAGACACACAATCACCGGCAACCGCAGCCGATATAACCCACGGATTTAAACTCATCCACGATATCGGCGGCAACCCGCCCACTACGACACTCAATCTACACAATAATAACAATAAATCATCAAGTATCGTGGGGATAAAATTCAACAATACAAACGGAAATATTGCTGCTGCAAGGGATAAATTTTGCGTAGTGAATATGAGTGGTGCTGTGGGTGTGGGTGGTATTACAGCGGACGAATTGACCGCAGATGCTCAATCTGGACTGAACCGTATGCTCCATGTTAGCGGAAATGTAATGGTGGGAACACATCCATCATCCACCCCCCCATCAAAAATAGCATCCTCGGCGATGATTATACTGAATCGGCCGTCGACGACACCTTCAACACCTATATCGAATTATCCGGGGTTATATCACCGACAAATCCAGGCAGACCAAGTTGCAGCACTTGGCGGTTCTACAAATAGTATCGTATCCGACGCATCAGGTCTCGGGTTTATATCACCGAATTTCATTACATTCCAAACCGGGTCATCTCTTCAAAATAATTCGATTGTGATTAATAACTCGGGGGTTGTATCCGTGACGGGACGGACAAACCTGAACGGAGCGGTGAGTATTGGAAAAAACTTCCAGGATACAGGAACACACAACGGGATGAAATCCATTTTAGAAGTGTCCGGAACAGCACACTTCATTGGCCCAGCTTCTAGTCATCAGTCAGATAACCCACGAATTAAACTAATTTCTACAGTAATCGCTTCAGGAAGTATTATTCCGACTTTTAGCGAGCAAACTGCAAATGAGATTAGTGGAGTAAATACAGCAGGAAATTCAGGTTTTTTGCGTTTAACAGCACAATCTCCCGCGAATAGTTGTATTGATTTAATCGGTGCGAATTCACCATCAAATAACACTACATACAATAATTCTGTGCGGATTGGGACGAATGGAATCGAACGTATGATTGTAAATGGAAGCGGGAATGTGGGAATCAATACGAATGCGCCGACGACACCGTTGGATGTCAACGGAAATGCAATATTGCGTAATTCGGTGCGGATAGGGTCGAGTGCTGCACCCTCCACAACCCTGGATGTGACGGGCATCGTGCGTTCGAATACCGGTATTAAACTAGGAAATGCTGCTACAGCGTCGATGGCAACAGATAGTAGTTTTGATGTTGAAACTACAGGCACAGCACGGGTGAGATTTACATCTGGAACTAATATCTTGACAATAGGAATTCACAATAATACAAATAACCCATCCGAATCATTTTTTTGGAATGAAAGCGCTACACGAATGTCGTTTGGGACGTCTAGTAACCGCCGGATGACGATATTGGCGGATGGAAAAGTGGGAATCGGGACGGATGGACCCGATTCGGAATTACATGTAGTCGGTAATACCAAAATAACCGGAAATCTGGATATGAATTCTTCAGGCAAAATCGTGAATTTGGTTACTCCTACTGATGCTCCAGACGCTGCAACGAAAGGATATGTGGATGGTAAATTCGATAATGCCAGTATAACAAATAATCTGAATATGAATAATACTCGTGTTTATAATATGAATGGACCGGCTGTGGCCACAGACGCCGCCACGAAAGGATATGTGGATGGTGCCATTCCTCTCGGCGGGATTATCATGTGGAGCGGGACCATCGCATCGATTCCAAGCAACTGGGTATTATGTGATGGACGTGTCGTCAACAGTTTCACCATCCCGGATTTGAGAAATAGATTTGTTATAGGTGCTCAAGTTGATAGAGTTTTGGATGGAAAAGACAGGCCGGCTGTTAATATAGAAACAAACGACTCGGGAGCATTTCTTAATACATACACAGGTGGAACAAAAGACGCGGTCATTGTTGCGCACAGCCACGGCGTATCTGAAACAAGTAGAGGTGGAAAAACAATTACAGGTTTACTAAACTCCGGAGGAGGAGGAAATTTTAGTAGAGTGTCTACGGGCGGCGACATAACTAAGCCATTTGACTTTACTTCTGCCGATAATCATACACATTCGGTTTCTGTCAACACAGAAGGTGAATCTGGCACAAACAAGAATCTACCTCCATATTATGCTCTTGCGTACATTATGCGTATTTCATAAGACCACCCGCGTCCGAGATTTTCACGCACCAACATTCTTCAATATAATTTCTCATTATCAGTTCTCAATAGTAAATAAAGTTTGTATTTGAAAGATTATGAAATACGCATAATGAATGCGAGTGCGTAATATGGAGGTAAGTTTTTGTTTGTTCCAGAATCACCGGCGCTTTTCACAGTGATACCGGTTGTGTTGGAGGCAGTTTTCATTAGTGGAGTATAGTAACCAGTATCACTCCTTGCTCTATACCACGATGACCCGTATTCAATGCCACCAGAGTTTGGGTTTTGTACGTGGTCGTGTCCCGGGTCTGTAATATCGTGGCTGTGCGCAACGACAACCGCGTCTTTTGTTCCACCTGTTTGCGTAGCAGCTCCTGTTATATTAGTTGCGGCGTAGAAGGTATTACCTTCCTGATGGTCGTTGTTGGCACCTATAACAAATCTATTTCTCAAATCCGGGATGGTCTTATAGTTACAGTCCGTCAGTAAAAATATACAGCTCCACCTCACCACACTCCACCCTCCACCCCCCACCCTCCAGCACAACCAAGGCGGGTTTCAGGGGTGCGCCCCTGGAGTACAACCGCCGTTGGGGGGCACCCCCCCCCTCACTTAGAGCCTCCATCCCTTCATATCCTTCCACAATTTCGCCCTCACCCGCGCCAATATCGTGTCATCCGACAAAGCACCGCCCATCATTTTATCCGCGTATTTGTTATACAGCGTCGCAAAATCCTCCGATAAGACGGGTTCGCTAACGGGCGTATCATACATCCCATCACACGACGCCATCGCTGGAGAACACTGAAACGACGACATAACATGCTGAAACGACGAAGCGGCATTTTGGCGTTGTTGCGTGATTTGCTTCTGGGCATCCCAGTTTTCATCCTGCCATTTCTTAAACTCTTTGAATAATAGCTTATGAAATGTTCGAACAAGCAACTGAAACTCGCACGCCTCCATCGCACGCCATCGACGCGTGGGGAGGTCTAGGCCATTTTCGAGCGGGGGTGTGGCAGCCACACCAAAAGCGGTGTCATAAATATAGAACGCACCCTGTTTTATATCCGCCAGTTTGAAGGGGAGGAGATGAGACCGGCCGGACTCGGCGGTATATTCGGCCAAGACGCGCAGGATGGCGGCGGTAATACCGGCGACAAGGTCTTCATTGAACACGACTTTTAAATCCGCGTCGGTGAGAGAAGGCGACGCGACCCATTCCGCGAAACTGGGGCGCAACTCTGCGAGGTCGGGGTGTTCTTCGTCCTCTTCATTTAGAATAACCTCGATATTCTGGCGTTTCTGGCGTGTGACGGATGTGAAGTCGAGCCCGAGACCGGGGCCGGATGCCCCTACACCCGCCCCCGCGGTCGACCCAATTCGCCGCCCGACCATTTTCGCCCACTGCTTCATAACATCCAGTTCATCTTTGACTTTATTATATTTCGCCGCGAGTTCCTGGATGAGGGCGAACATTTCGCGTGGGGTAGGCATCAAAGCATCATCGGCGACGCAGGAAAGTGTTTGCTGTGTCGCCGACGATACACTACTACTGCCTCCACCCCGCCGTATATCTGCCAATGTCTTACAAAATAACATATGTCTATCGACTGTAGTTTTATTCGGGAAGGCAATGTGACAATTCTCGCATTCAAATCTGCCAGTGCCGCCACCGCCGCCACCGCCGCCGCCACCGCCACCGCCGTCACTTCCATCGTCGTCACTATGCATTATAATCGTCATTCGTTTCATTATTCCTGATTTTATATTTCAATTTATCTATATATAATCTTATAATCTTATCGTATTATATATCTTTCACCCGACGACGAATTATGCCTCAATTATTTCCAAATTGCGCCGCTTGTAATTTTAAAGTCCCGCTCAAAGAGCGTAGTATCAATGTTACAATTCCGGCGAGTGAAATCACAGCAGCAGCCGTAAGCACGCAACAGAGAATATGGAATACAGTTCGTATCCCTGCAAGTGAATACACGATGAACCGTGCTGCTTTACACGTATATACTGCTCCCACACTCCCCATCGGCGTAAATTGGAATCAAGGTAGCGACCGTGCTGTCGCGGGGGTCGTTCGGACAGATGTTCCTAGTCACGCGAGTTCGACCCGACACAGTATTACACGATGTCGGCCTGGTTCTACATCCGCTCCAGGCGCGGGCGTAGATGTCAAGCACGGGTCATATGACCGGTATTTAGCTCGTTTGAAAGGTCGGGGGGCACTTCGCACACAAGCCCCCGCGAAGGCGGCGGCCACACCCCTTCAGGGAAATAAGACACAGAGTTACGGTGTTGCCTATCACACGCGTTGCCTTTGTTCGTAAAAAAATGGCTATAAACGATATAGAATTGATTTCAAATAATTGGTATTATTGATATCAATAGAAACCTATGCTCTTATTATTATCGTTTATTGTGTTTGCCACCGCCAACGCCGACGCAGCAGCGGTTACTACTTCGTTCATCCGAGAGAAATACCTGGATGAACTTTACCAACAACAATATTGTTACACATTACAAGAAATTCAGCATCATCAAGACATTTGTCCAGAATTTCATACCTCTGCGATGTATTTTGCAATTACAGGGATGCGACAATTGAACAGAATAACAGAGAATTGCCGGTATATTAGTGCCGTTACACCACTCCCACCCTTCTCCAAAGAACATTACAATAATAACAGTATAGTATTAGATATTACGCTATTCCACTTCTTCAATGAATTCGTGTGTTATACATTTAACTACTTTATGATTTTGATGTCGGTTATTCTAGCATCGTGTAGCACATTATTTATGATTATGCTGCTTTTCTGTCAATACTAGGGTCGCCGTTGTCGCCGTCGTAATAATAATATCGTTATTATATACTACTTTATATGCCGCGCCGAACTCTTTTTTATACAACGATGATAAATCATCGGCCGATAAATGTAGGTATTCCGGATAATAATGCTGCCGCGGATGTAATTCCCGAACCCCGACAGTTTCGTCCTACAATGGCGAGAGACCCAACTATTACTGCGAACCCGAACCATCCACCACAACGTTCATTAGGCGACCTTCTCGCTCGTTCTACTCAACCTATTTTTTCCGTTTCAGCATTGTTTCGTATGAAGGCGGGTGGTGGGTGTGGGGCGTGTGGGCACTAGGGCGTTGCGCTGGGGCGTTGCGCCGCCAACCACGCTGGGGCGTTGCGCCGCCAACCACGCTGGGGCGTTGCGCCGCCAACCACGCTGGGGCGTTGCGCCGCCAACCACGCTGCTCGCTTCGCTCGCGGGGGTCTCGCTTCGCTCGACCGGGCCCGACCCTTGTTTTAAACTGAATTATTTATGTGACGATAACGAGAGCATAAATAATTTAACGAAGAGATATCACCGAGACGATAAATCGCCGGCCGGGGCGAAGCCCCCTCCCCCCCCCTCCCCCCAAAAATATAGCAGACGAGTAACGAAACCCCGGAATGAGTGCACCGCGCGAATGAAGGCGGTGAAGTTACGAGTATATACACTCAAACATCAACTCCATTGACCAATCCATATGGTTCAAATTAATGACACGACCATACTCGTCGTATAAAGCGACGCGCATCTTCTGAATATCGACTGGCCCAAAATAATTCCTACTTCTGTCTAATTCTGTCGAATACCCCTCTTGCTGGGCATAATGAAATACAGTCACGTCCTGCGCTAAATCCGCGACATTGATACGAGTTATGATATTCGGCGCCATAACAGAACTGGCAAACGCCGCCGTGAAATAATTGTTCGAACTATTGACGAAATCGTCGATGCTCACATAAATATAGCGTGTCCCCTGAACATTACATATACTCTCTGAAAGTATCGAGTTCGCGTAACCATTCGCCGTCGCGGAAATATACATTCCATTCAAGTTATTCATCCCGCGATATCCGAGCATCCATCCCAGCGTCATTTGTAATGGTTGAGGGTTCTCGGATATAGGCAAAATCTCTCCGTCTTTATTCGTGTTAAAGTAAATCTTAAACGCGATAGGAGTAGAGACCAATACAGAAGAAGGGTCTTGATAAAAACGCGACTTCCCTGTAATCGGGTTCACCTCATAACGCAGGTTAAGTTTTCCAATCACCGCTACACCGGCTTCTGTCGCAGCCAATCGAGCGTTGATTTCCGTCTCAAGCCGCGCGGCTTTCGTCTTATCCGATAAACCAATATCATAATTTCCATCGGGGAGGGTTATTAACGCCGACGAAGCATCGACGACGCCACCCCAATTCCACACAACCTTGAATACATTATTCCCGAGGTCGGCGCTAATCGCGTAAAATGAAATCGGTATTTCGATGGAGGCAAGACGCATACTGACAGCACGCTCGACCTTCGTGGGCAAATGGATTTGAAGGTCAGAACTTTTCGTATTATAATAATTGGGGCGAAATCGCGTATCGATATTCACCGCTCGTTTAATCGTATTCACTTTTAACGGGTTCATTACACCGGGAGGCGCACCATTATCGTCGAGATTAAGGCCGGTTTTCGTGGTGGGGTCATAGGACCGAATACCGTCACGCGCCGGATTATTGATGATGAAGTGCCCGTTGTCGCCGCTGAGCGTGTTTTGAGGGAGCGCCGTGATTTGCTTGCCGCTACCAATCGGGAGAAGATGCTGTGAAAGTCGCGTGAGTGCTTGGTCGAGAAATGAATGGAGATTCGCGCGGGTTGTCGGATTGAGAGACGTGTCGCGGTCGGCGGCAGCACACATTGTTTTCTTTTTATGAACAACGTCCTGAATGTCGTAGTTCTTATTTGGAAGCATAAAGAAGGCTTCTAAATCCTGAATACGATATTCGTCGATATTGAGGTTGATATAATTCATTGGGGTGCTAGTCGGCCGGGTTTGGATAGGTTGCGGAAATTGAGAGAATGACTGCTGAGAATACATATTGCGGTTTTGGTAATGTTATAAAATGTATTTATTATATATATTTGCTACAGAAAGATATGGATGTGAATAGCCGCGATCCATTACAAAATATAATACCATTTCGCATAAAGGGAGTTGAAATTAGCAGGTTTGATAGTAGCGGCAACCTGAAGATTGGAACAACGACTACGACAGCACCAACCGTGCGTTTAGACATATCGGGTGGTTCGGCTCGCGTGAATTCGGGTTCAGCAACGAGCACCGCACTGACGACAACGGGGCGGATAGGAGTGAATACGGCGTCGCCGGGGGCGGATTTGGATGTGTCGGGAGTGGCGCGGGTAACCGCTTCTACAGCCACGGCAACCGCACTCACGACAACGGGGCGGATAGGGGTGAATACGGCGGCGCCGACAGTGGATTTGGATGTGACGGGAGTGTCGCGGTTGTCTGCGTCGTCCGCAACAGCCACCGCACTCACGACAACGGGGCGGATAGGTGTGAATATGGCGGCGCCGACGGTGGATTTGGATGTGTCGGGGGTGGCTCGGGTAACCGCTTCTACGGCGGCGAGCACAGCACTGACGACAACGGGGCGGATAGGTGTGAATACGACGACGCCGGGGGCGGATTTTGAAGTGAATGGTCTTGCAAAATTAGGCAATGTGAATATTGTTCCGCTGTATGTTTTCACCACACACACCTTTACCAATGCAGGCGCGACAGGAAGAACCGGACCAACACTATCAGCTATTAGAAGCGTCTACTCAGGTGTTAGCTGGGCACAGAATAATAGTTATTTATCGATGACAGGCGATAATGGTATTCAGTTATGGACGGTTCCAGTTACGGGGATATATACGATACGGGCGAAGGGGGCGGCTGGATTTATAGGTCCTGGATTGTCTAATGCGAGAGGAATAGATATTCAAACCACAACTACTCTAATAAAAGGTGAAGTAATAAAGATACTGGTTGGACAACGTGGTAGTTGGCATGGGGGGTGGACTTATCTGGGTGGTGGTGGTGGTGGTTCATTTGTAGTAAGAGAAAATTCAACCCCCATTATTATCGCTGGTGGAGGTGGTGGAACCGGTGGCCGCACGAACCTCATCACCGGCTATGCCAATTCGGACGCAACAAGAGAAACATATGGTATGGATGGGGCTGAAAACCCATCATCAGGTGGCACTAACGGAGGCGGAGGTAAAGGAGGACAAGGTAGTGGCGGTGGTGGATTTTTACAGGACGGTTTTGCTGGTATAAATAATAATATTCTCCCATCGAGTTTTTTAACTGGTGGAGGAGGAGGAGGAGGAGCAGGAGCAGGAGGTTTCGGAGGAGGAGGATACGCTCAAGACATTACAGGATCTGAAGCTGGGGGTGGTGGAGGTGGCGGTTATTCTGGTGGTGGAGGTGGAAACGATTATAATCCAGGTGGTGGTGGTGGTTCATATGCCATTTCTACAATGACAGTAAACGGATACAACACAGACCATGGTTCTGTTACAATAACTTTAACAACGCCGTCGGTTGCGTTGGACGTGAATGGGGTAGCAGTGGTCAATGGGTCGTCCGCAACAGCCCCCGCGCTCACGACGGTCGGGCGGATAGGGGTGAATACGGCGGCGCCAACGGTGGATTTGGAAGTCGCGGGAGCAGCACGGCTCACCGCTTCTTCGGCGACGGCGACAGCACTTACGACGGTCGGGAGGATAGGGGTGAATATACCAGATCCAATGGCGGATTTGGATGTGTCGGGAGTGGCGCGAGTGTCCGCTTCTTCTGCGACGAGCACAGCACTGACGACAACGGGGCGGATAGGTGTGAATATGGCGACGCCGACGGCGGATTTGGATGTGTCGGGAGTGGCGCGAGTGTCCGCTTCTTCTGCGACGAGCACAGCACTGACAACAACGGGGCGGATAGGTGTGAATATGGCGACGCCGACGGCGGATTTGGATGTGTCGGGAGTGGCGCGAGTGTCCGCTTCTTCTGCGACGAGCACAGCACTCACGACGGTCGGGCG
>Ga0164293_10004156_pt1 | contig 12395 bp, 14 predicted proteins | sample GEODES118metaG_FD_111487 | JGI IMG/M metagenome (GOLD analysis project Ga0164293, IMG submission 111487) | Eutrophic lake water microbial communities from Lake Mendota, Wisconsin, USA - GEODES118 metaG | ecosystem: Environmental > Aquatic > Freshwater > Lake | place: USA: Lake Mendota... | reverse complement strand
GTAGCTCAGTTGGTTAGAGCACCGGCTTCATAAGCCGGGTGTCGCCGGTTCAAGTCCGGCCGCTGCTAGTGATTCGTTTTGCAGCCGAGAGCGGAGAAAACCGCTCACCGGCCCCGCCCGGGGCCGTGCGGCTTTCGTCAGGCGGTTTTCGGTAATTACCGAAAACGCCCCAACGGAGGTCGCACCATGGTCGCTCGCAATCGGCTCCGCATTCCTTCCCTACGACTCCACAAGCCCTCCGGCCGTGCAGTCGTCACCGTCCGCGGGCGGGACATCTACTGCGGACCGTACGGCTCCGCCGAGGCGGACGAACGCTACCGCCAGGTCGTCGCGGAGATAGCCTCCAACGGCCCTCAGGCTGTCCGCCACCATGGCGTAACCGGCTCTCGCTCAGGATCCCGTTCGGCACGCTCGTTCACCGTCGCTGAACTGCTCTTCGCCTACCTCGAGCATGCAGAGAAGACCTACCTGCCCCCCAGTCGCGAATGCGAAACCTTGCGGGTGGCAATCCGCCCGGTTGTCGATCTGTACGGTGCCATCCAGGCGAGCGACTTCACCGCCAGCAAGCTCACAGCGGTTCGCGAAAGCTGGATCGCTGAAAAACTCGCCAGAAAGCACATCAACGCCAAGGTCGGCCGGGTCGTCCGCATCTGGAAGTGGGGGGTCGAACGGGAACTCGTCCCCGTATCGACTTGGCAAAGCCTCAGGTCAGTCGCTGGCCTGAAGCATGGTCGCTCCTCCGCCGAGGAAACCGCGCCCGTCGAGGGCGTGCCCGAGGCAGACTTCCGAGCGACGCTCCCTCACCTCCAGCCACCCGTAGCCGCCATGCTGGAGGTTCTTTGGTACACCGGGGCTCGCTCGGGAGAGATCAGAAACATCCGCACCTGCGACATCGTCCGCGACTGCGTGCCCTGGCACTACGCTCCTAAAAGGCACAAAAACTCCCATCGAGGGCATAAGCGAGTGATCTTCTTCGGCCCTCGCGCCCGCCAGGTGCTGGAACCGTTCCTCGACGACGCGAACCCTGAAGCCTTCATCTTTTCCCCGAAGAAGTCGATCCAAGCCCTCAAGGATTCCTCGAAGAACCCAGCGAGGACCGACCGACAACGACAACGATCTGCAGAGCGAAAGCGGAAAGAGGCGGCCGAAGCACGACGGCACAAGTCTGGCAAGTCTCTTCCCAAGTCGTCGCGGCGTCCCGGGAACCATTACCCCCGACACTCTTTGACAAATGCCGTCCGCCGCGCGTGCTCCAAACACGAGATCCCCCACTGGCATCCGCACCAACTTCGTCATGCGTGCAAAGACCGGCTCGAGGAGGCCGCCGGCATCGAGTCTTTCAACGCCGTGGCTGGCATCGCAACGGCATCCGAAGCCACCCAGGCCACGCTCGGCCATTCGAGCAAAAAGATGACTTCCCGTTACGGTTCGACCTCATTCGGGCTCGCAGCGATCACCATGGAAAAGTACGGATGACAGCGCCTTCGGTGCTTGACTGCCGAAGTCATTCGGCATAGGAATAGAGCAGCCGTGCATTGCGAACTTCCGCGGCAATCTCGTGGGCCATCGGCCCGCGAGCGATTTCTTGGTTTCCGAGAAACCTCGTAGAGCCGGTCATCACAGTCGCCCTTGGCGGGGCCTAGTGAAGTTCGTGTCGGTCACATTTTGCCTACACGCCCCGCCACGGCTCTCCCCCGCACGCATTCTGAAGCGTGCCCCCGCGCCCGTGGCGATCACTTCAAGGAGGATCGCTCGTGTCGAACGCACTCTTTTCGGAAGAGCTCTATACACTCGCCCAAGCAGCCAAGCTGCTTCCCCTCAACCACAACGGCAAGCACATCTCGATCCAGACGCTCCGCCGATGGGCCACTCGAGGTTGCAGGGGTGTTCGCCTCGAATTGACCTATGTCGGCAGCCGGGTGTACGTGACGCTTGAGGCACTCCGCGTCTTCACACAGGCGAGAAGCCAGGGCCCGATCGAGCCGATTCAGGTGACACCGACAAAGGCTGCTCGCCGAGCAACTGAAGCACTCCGCAGGATGGGCGTCTGACGGCGTCTTCGCGACGTGCGGGCGAGGGCGCCACGATCACGGAACGCCGCGCTACCAAGTAACCGCCTGTCAGCATCACTTGGCGGTGACCAACTGGCCGGCGATGTCGATGGTCTGCCGATGCAGGGCAACCAGCGACTCCCGCGGGAAGGCACCGGACGTCTCCCCGCCGCCAAGAAGAAACGCCGTCCGGATCCGATGCTTGAGGCACCAGCTGAAGACCAGCCGATCGCGTTCGGCGAGGATCGCTGCCGTCAGACCAGGCAGACCACGAGCAGCCGACTCCGCCCCATCCACACCAGCACTGTAGATGCACAGTTGCCCGGCGTACTGCTCCGCTGGAACGCCAGCAAGTGCCTGCCGGACGACGTCGAGATAGCACGAGGCATCTGCGACGATCTTAAGGTTGGCGTTCTTCGTCGGGCTGTAGGCGTCGCGGTCACTCACCGCAACGTCGACCAACCGTATCCGCGAGTCCCCGTCGATGAGCGATGCGGTTCCGCCGGCACAGTCTCCATCGAGGTCGATGAGCAAGACCCGCCCTATGGAACGCGAGCCCACACAGTTGTCGAGCGAAAGCCGAGCTGCGTTCACGATGCCGTTGAAGACCGAGCCGTATCTGCCCGAATCCTGCCTCGCATGATGCATCTCGCCGGAAAGGCACCCAACGAGCCGACCCGAAGTGCCGTCATCCCTGGCCAGGGCAACTTCCAATGCCGCCCCCCGGAGCGCTAGCACCTCCGACCAAGCCGCCCCTAGAAGCCCGGGCGTCCAAAAGCGACCTGACGACTCGGCCAGTTCCCTCGGCTCACCGGTTCCTACAGCGCTCACGTAGGCATCGGCATGAGTGCCGTCCAGCGGACCGTACTCAAACAGTTCAGCTAGGGGCTGGGGTGATTTCTCGGTGACATCGAGCATCTTCCAACGACGGATCAGCTCCTTGGGGCCAGCCGTTTCGCGGAGCTCCGCAAGCCAGAGCGCTTTGTCGTCGACATCGCTCCCGCGGCTCTTTGCGGCAACGCTACTCCAAAAGATTTTTGGCATCGCCGTCCTTCGCTCGCACGTCAAACGCTCCTGCCACCGTCATCTTCCGATTGAGGGGGCGGCGGATATAGCACCGAAGTAGACCGCAGTCTCCTCCGCAACCGCAGAGCGGATCAAGATCGCTCGCGCTTTGAGCTAGCTTGAATGCCACCCGCAGTGCTTCGGCCCCAGCGATGAAATCGCCTTCCGCCGGGTACCTCCGAAGGCAACCGTAGCTCGGTCTCGTCGACCGCCCTGCCAGGCTGGACGACTAGTGTGGTTGCTAGGCCCGCCACGCCCAGCGCCCCCGCGACGCGACTGCCCGACCACGGCACGAGCGCATCGCACCGTCTCCGCAAAACCGCTCCCTCCGGCACGGCAATTGAACCGCTCTCGCAATTACCAAGTTTTTCTCGGTTTGGGCTCAACCACAGGAGACACAGACGTGACAAATCGCCTGAAACCCTACGACGGAGCGGCCTGGATCGTCTTCCTCGCCCAGAACGATCTCATCGAGCCGGGCGACGAGGTTGTCGACACCGTCGAGCGGATGGCACGATCGCACGATTGTTACGACATTCCGCCGCCTCGGGACGTGCACGGTGAAGGGAAGGAAGAACCGTTCGACGCCCCCGTCGACGAGTGAAACAGCCCTCGACCGACCGGGAATCTTCCAAGCAGCACGGCCCGTAACCTCCTCCCGGTTAAAGACTTCGAATCCGGACCAGAATCGGTATCTATCCGCCGAGAATGGTTGGGCCCTGAAGGAATCGATGTCGGAAGCCATGGCTCCGAGTGAACCAGGACGCCGAAACACCGGAGTCGTCGCCTCTGTGGCTCTGGATGGTCTACGGCCATTGCCTTCGCGGGGCGGTCAACCGCCTCGAAAGCGTGCGCCAGCGAGAGGGTTTGACGGAGGTAGTGTCCCCTTCGAGATTGGGGGGACTCGATAAAGCGATCGGACCGCCCCGTATGAGGGAATGCCAGGGAGCGAGGCGGCTGACACGCCGCAGGGAGAAGGATCGCATGGCCACGGCGTCATCAAAACAACTGCCTTGGGTCTTTGCCGAGCGATTACCGGCTGCGGTGCAGACCGATCCTTTCGAGGAGGAGTTTTTCATCGGGTCATCGGATAGCGAACTCGACGACGGCGACGTAGCGTCGCTCGTTCGAGAGTCGGTGCAGAATGCTCTCGACGCTCGTGTCGGAAAGCAACCGGTTAGCGTGTCGTTTGCGATCCACGAAGATCGTGCCGGCGACATCGGAGCGCTCGACTACTTGGCTGGCCTCAAACCCCACCTCGCTGCGATCTCGCCACCGGTTCCTTGGCCTGCACCTCACGACCACTCCAGGATTCGATGGCTCGCCTACGAACACTTCAACACCCGCGGCCTCGGCGGTGACCCGAGGACCTATGCTGACGATCAGCTCAAAGCAGGCGGCCGAGAGGATTTCTACTGGTTCTGGCGGAACATCGGCCGCACCGCGAAGAGCGACGAGAGGCTTGGGCGGTGGAGGCTCGGAAAGCCCCACTTCATCCTCCAAGCGGCAGAGGCCCAAAAGCCCCCCGAGCCGCCGCGTCTGGCGGCAATGGTGATCGAGCCGGGGAACGCCACGCTCTCGCCGGGGACGACCGTCTCCTTCAAGGTGGTGGCCAAGGATCAGTACGGCCAGTCGATCACGGTGCCGGCGGTCTCCTGGACAGCCAGCGGCGGCGAGATCACTCCGGAAAGAGTCTTCACGGCCGGTGGCGAGGCCAGGAACCACGAAGTAACCGCCATGGCCGCCGCGGTCGGGGCAGGCGGTGCCGGAGCGGCGTTGGCAACGGTGACGATCCGTATCCAGAAAGCCGACGGCGGGCAGGAAGGAGACGGAAAAAATCGCGAAATCGCTCCCGGAAAGGAGCGAATCGAGTGGTCTGGGGAGAACCCAAGCCAAAAATGGATGACACTCTACCAAGTGCCGGCGAAGTTCTCGCTCGGCTGCGATCTCAAGAACCGCGTCAGCTTCGAAGCAACCTTGGACCACGCCGTGGCCAAAGCCAAACGTGACGAGACCAATGTCCAGCTAGGGGAACTGGGGCTCGCGAATGAGTTCGGACCGTTACCTGTATGCCCAGGCCAAGCAGGCGGTCACCAATGTCTTTCCGGCTCGCACAGTTGTTGATCCACTCTCTCCGAGTCAGTTACCCACTCCCTCGATCCAGCATAGGGACCGTCAGATGGGCCTATTCTCCGACTACATCGAAACCGCGCAGGAACGATGGATTGAGCAATCCACCAAGGATCAATGGGCACCATTCGTAAACACGCAAGCGACGCCTTCCGTACCGCCCTCGCCACAATACATATGCCCCCTGTGCCACAGCTCATTTAGCGAACACGCAGTCCTGCAGGACCACGTCGTTGATAACCATGGGGCATTCTTTGCTTACGTTATCCTCGACTCGCGGGTAGCAACGCCGCTCGAAGCGACACCGACTCGCCCCCATGAACTCATGCTCGTCTGCCGCGGAGGAAACACACAGGTCGACCTGACGGTTGGACGAGCTTCAACATCGATGTTAGTCGATGAAGGCACGACCTCTCTACTTGATCACGTTCCTTTGGATTTCGCCGGCCTCATCCACATCGAGACACGAAACCCAGGAGGAGCTCGGTCCTACTCGATTACGATCGGAGAAGCTCCGAAAATCAGATACGCGGAAATACGGAATCTGGCTGCCTCGCTTCAAGCCTCGCTCGATTCCGGAATCGAACCCGACTGGAATGGCTATACAAAACTCGTCCAGCAGAAGTACCTCCACAACCCCTACGAGAAAAACTTCCTGGACGCTTTCTTTGACTACTCCCTCGGATTCTGGATGGAGAGAAATGGAGACACAACGCACAGCGCCTCGCATCTTGAACGGGCTTTGGCCCAACTGGAGCCATACAGACAGCAACCTATGGCGCTCACGGCATCACGCATCTTGGGAACTCGGCTAAATTGCTTCAGCACGCTACGGGCCGTTCCTCGGGATTCTCGCTTCTATTTCGCAAAGCTCTTCTTTATCGACAGCGCACTTTCTTTGCCCGCCACGCTCGACCAGAAGAGCCAGGAGCCGAACATGCTCGAGAGCGTCTACTGCGATGGATTCACCGAGAGATTCCTCGTCATCCTGAAATCCTTCTACGCCAAAGACTTTCGAAACGTTATTCGGCCCTGCCAGCAATTGAAGGCCGAAGCAGCCGACGACCGGAATAACAACGACAAAATTGACCTTGTCCTCGCACGTGCGTGCAGGCTCAACGACGACCACTCGATAGCATCGAAACACTATCGTGCTCTGCAGGACCACCCCGACTACCACGATGAGGCCACGGCGTTTCTCCGTGGCCGCTCACAAGGACGGTGACGATGAGTGACCCACATGACCCTGTCGAAGACAGCGTTGACGAAGCGTCCGAACAACAAACCGGGCGGGGCAAACCAACGTTCGATCAGCTTCGATCCGAACTCACGAAGGCGATTACGGCCGTCGCTCCTGACAAGAAGCGTCGGACCGCGATCGTCCGCATCCTGGCACGCGACTTTAAGCGCGACAAGAAAAAGAAGGAACTCATTCGCGACGCACAGGTGGACGCCATAGCTGACGATCTTAAAGCGTTCGCGGATGACACCGATCTCATCCTTGAAATGTTCGTCGCCTCCCCGAAAACAGGCCGACCGTTCATCGCCTGCATACGGGATCGGCTGTCCCATTCCTACTCGCAACGCCTGGGCTACCCAACCACGCGGAGCCTAAATGATGACCGCCTCCACGACTTGCGGCAATGGATCCACGCTGGCGATCCGAGACGAAAGCCAGACGATTCCCGCTACCCGCTCCAATGGGTCCGTGAAGCAGTCATTTGCCTGGCTAACGAACCAGATCCCTCGATTCGCCTCCACGCCCTCAACGACCTACTCGAAGCCATCGACCGGGAGACGTCTTCACGAGGCCGTGAATGCGATGACATTGCCTTTCCGTACGTGAAGCTTCTCGCATCCCACTTGGTGGCCGGCAGGATTGATCAGGTTCTGCGGATGCGGCCCCTTCGGCTGCCCGACGTTCGCCGCCAACAGGAGATCAAGGAACTCGCACGCCTGAGCGATGTAGCGCGAGCCACCGCCCAGGAGAAGCAACTTGAGGCAGAGTCGCAGCGAGACGAACTTTCGACTCGGGCAACGGCACTTGCGGAACGCGTAGAGTTCCTGGACATCCAGCTTGCCGAAGCTTTGAAAATCGCCGAAGTGACGCGTCAAGCGGCAAGCGATCGCGAACAACACCTTACGCACGGGTGGCAGCAGCAAGTGACCCACCAACGGCACTCGCTCAAGCGGCGGCTTTCGCACGAGCTTGACGAGGCGATCCTCTGCCTCGACAGAAAGCAGCCGAACACCGAGATGGCTCTGGACCGTATTCGAAACGCTGAACTCATCATTCGAGAAATGGAGTGACCATGGCTCGCACAGGATTCGGCATCGACTTCGGAACGACAAATTCGATTCTCGCGTTTCACAAGATCGCGGGCCGTGTCACTACCCCCTGCCGCGACGTCGAAACCGGCATGCCCCACGCATCCGTGCTGTGGTATCGCCCAGGCGAACCCACGAAGGCGGGGGTAACCGCCAAGAAGCACGTAAGCCGCTTCAGCGGTGTGGCTGGGCACTCATTCGTTCAGTCCGTCAAACAGCACCTTGGCAAGAGGGCTTTTTTCGACGTATGCGGAACAAATAAGCCAGCCGGGGAAATTGCTTCGGACTTATTTCGTTTTCTGCTCAACGAGGCGCGTTCCCACTACGGCGTGAATCCGCAATCAGGTGTTGTCACGATCCCGCTTTACTTCGATGGCCATGCTCGCCGCGAACTGCGACGTGCAGCTGGTGACGCTGGCTTTCACGTCACGTCTTTTCTCCACGAACCGTTCGCTGCCCTGATTGGATACGTCTGCAAGAGTAAGTCTCGCACCGAACTCAAGCGAATGGCTGGCCAGAACGTGGTCGTATTTGACTGGGGTGGTGGAACGCTTGACGTTACGGTAGCCCGAATCGAGCAAGAGCAGATCTCGGAACTCGCCACGGCTGGTCTTCCCACGTATGCGGGCAACTATTTCGACTCCCTTCTTTCGTCCTATGTTCGGCGTCTTTTTTATGACGAGAAGAACATCCCCGCAGATGGGGCCGTCATTCCTCCAGGAGCAAAGGATCGCTTTCTTTTCGAGACTGAGCGGTGCAAAATCGCCCTCTCGCATGATCCCGCTTATACCATGCAACTGGCCGCGTTCTGCGAGTACCGCGGGGCGGAATATGACCTCAAGCAGCCAGTCACCCGCCAGGCCTTCGAGCAGGAGATTCGGCCCACAGTCGACACTGCATGTCGACTTGTCGACAACGCCCTCGAGTCTGCTGGTATTACGGCGAGGCAGGTGGATCTTTGCCTACTTGTAGGCGGCACCTCGCTTATTCCGCTGGTCCAGCAGGAGATGCGGGAGCGATTCGGTCACACAATCGTGTCTATACCAGATGCTGACAGCATCATCGCAGAGGGGGCCGCTATCGCGGATGCCTACGGAATGCATGCGGCTTTTGCTGACACGATCGCACTCGAACTGTCCGACGGGACCTACCATCCTGTATTTTGCAAGGGGGAGGTGGCCCTCCCGTCCGCATGCAGCCGAACCCTCAATCTCTTCTGCACAGACAATCGAGATGGACAGGCCCGATTGATTCTCGGACTCTATGACTCGAAACGGCGCGTCTTCGACCGCAAAGCCGTAGTCGTGACACCCGTGAGCCCGGAGCTGCCTCGCCCGTACCACCACGAAAAGATCGTATTAGATCTCGTGGTCGATCAGGATTTGGTCTTGGGAATCCACGCCAAGGCGGCGACTAGGCTTCCTGAGGAGACCGTTCGCGAGGAGTTAATCGACATTCGCTACGCCGTGTCACTCGCAGGGATTGGCGACAATGAGTAAGTCCTCGAACGTCTCCGTTCGTTCCAATGTCATGCTCGACGACGTGGACCATAAGCATATGTACCGGTTCCTGCCAGGCGATTTCGCCGCTCAGGTGTACCCGGAATGCCGCGACGTCCGATCCTTCGAGCGTCTTTTGACGAAAACGCAATTGATAGAAAAGCAGCAGTACCTGATTTGCATGCTTTGCAAACGACCTTGCGCGGGAACATGCCGATTGACTCAGCTCAAATGAAATGCCTCAGCATCTTGTTGTCGAAAGTCAGGTCGGCCACGAGCTCCTTCAGTCGCCGGTTCACGTCCTCGAGGGCTTGAGCCGCTTCGCATCCTCGGACTTCATCCCGCCGTATTGGGCACACCAGCGGGCCAACGTCGCGTCGCTGAACTCCAAGGCCTGCAGCACCGCTGCCAGATCCTTGCCGGCATTCAGCATCGCGTCAGCGTCACGCAGCTTCGCGACGATCTGCTCCGGCTTTTTGCTTCTTCCATCGTCTGGGTGTCATCGAAAGTCTCCACCGCCCGAGGCGGCGTAGACATTCATACCGACTGGATAAGGATTTCCAACGCAGGCCAGCCAGTTTCGGGACCGACTGCCGGAGTGTAGGATGGCAGGCGGGTCCCCTGTGAGGAGGGGGAATAGTAGCCCCGGAACTTTTCTGATCTTCAGTTGCGTATTCCATCGCCGCACTTCGGAGGACGTAAGTTCCGCAGTGGGCCCTGTCGCGGGTTGCGGCACTCGGTGAAGCTTTTCATGAACGCCTTCTTAGAAAAACGCCATGTCTACACAGCAGTTTTATTCTCGTGATCCTTCGACGGGTGTCGTTAGGGGGCCGTTCACTGCCAGTCAGCTGAAGTCTTTTTTTAGCGAAGTTGGAAGGGGCGACTGGGGCGTTTCAAAGTCGGCGAAAGGACCATGGCAAAGAGCATCATCAGTCAAAGGTTTGGTTGCGGCTCAGTCCTCGCCCCCAGTTGCTGCATCCGAAGCCGTTGTATCTGCAACTGCGGAGGATACGCAAAAGAGGATGCAACTCCCTTTGTGGGCGAAGATAGCATCGGGGCTTGCTGTGTTGCTGTTGCTGGGGATTCTTGTGATCGCATACAGGGCCTACAGCGAGATGATTGTGAATAGGCGCGTTGATGAGATTCATAGGGAGATTGATGAAATCAGACGAAAGAGCCAGGAAGATAGCAAGAAAATCAAGGAATTCTTTCGTGGAAGGTGAATAAAGTCACGCGACTGCCGGGGCTGTCGGTCATTACAAGCCCGATTTCAGCGGTGAGCCCCCCCGATTTCACTTATTAGTTAAGAGGGTGATAGTGTTTATCGTGGGGCCTGCGTCTGCTCCGTGCCTAGCGCCTTCCAATCCCATTCTCCTAGTTTTTTTAGACTCCGGAGAATGGAAATGTGGCTTTTCACGAAATACGGCTTGTTTTCGACCGTTTGTGCCAGGAAGGGATTCGGTGCCAAGTCCGACCCGGTAGATCCCGACCGAATCAAGGTGCGATCCAGGAGTCGGTCCCACCTTGAGCGGCTTCAAAAAAGATTTCCCGAGTTGGTCGAGTTCCAAATCGAGGTCTAGGCTACTTTGGGGCGACCGAACGGGTTGGTGACCGTAGCAAGATTGTCCCGGGGGAGGGCAGCTTATGTTGGCCGGATCTGGAGAGTGGGCGAAGCCCGCTCGACTCGATCGTCCATGACCGAGCGAGGCGGATGCTTCAGGCCGCCGCGAGTGCGTTATTCACCTCGGCCAAGTCTTCGGCCCCTACCGCACACGCGGCTGTTTGTCTGGGTCAGACCCAACCCTGAACCCTCATATCGCCTGGTACAGGAAATCCAAGCCGGTCAGGTGGGTAATGGCTGCTCCACGTAAGAAGATCACAGCAGCGGAACGCAAGAATCTGGACGCAGCCGAGCGCGTAATAAATTGAGCCAGGTCTTGGTGATCCGCCGACTGTTCGATGAGGGCTGGACGAACGAAAACGTTGCCTTGGCGTATACCAATATTCAAAACGAGACAGGGCGAGTTGTGCTCTCGCATGCCATACCTGGCTGGAAATACGTGGACGAGACCAAGGCCGCCGCGGAAGTGTATGTATCAGTTACACGAAGTGAGTGACATCCGAAAGTGCGTCACAATCGCAGGAGTGTCACTCGAAGGTCGCATCAATTGTCTCGATTGACGGCGTAATTGCCTCGATAAGCCGCACCATGGCATCAGCCTGTGCCGAAGTGGCTTCCCGCCAACGGTCATCTGGCAGTGAGTAGCCGAACTTCTGAATCCAACGAACCCTGGCAGCCCGTTTCGTATCGAGCCGGTCCCACTCGAGTTCTCCGCCGAAGGCCTTCTCGATCGACTCGCGACTCTGCAGAATTGCGTCGAAGACTCGCTTGTTTTCATCTCGGGACTTCTGCCCACGATCAATGTAGAGCTCGGCTGTTGAGTGTCCCTTTGCGGCACCGAGTGTGAACTGAAGCCCTCGAACCCCGCTTCCCGCACCGATCCACGTTTCCGCGGGAGGTTGTTTTCCAGCGAAGTGGTCACTTCGATTCCCGAACGAGTCGAGGACGAGTGTCCACCACCTTTGCCGCTTGAGCCGAGTCGGCGTCAGTTTGCGCGGCTCGTCGTTCGGAGCCAGGGCCACACAGCGGCCATGAAAAGCATCGTGGAAGCGGGAGAGGCCAGAGGCAAACCACACTCCCTGCGAACCGAACGTCGAAGCATCGTGCGGATCAAATCCATCGCCGATCAACTCGATGACCGAGGTCGCATTCGACCAGGGCACGCTTTTCTTCCAGATAAGACGCTCTCCAACAGTCTCCTCGATCGGGACTCGGTCGGCGATCAACGCATCGAAGTGTCGCTCACGATCCGGGCCGCGAAGAAAGAGGAGTAAGCTCAGCCGCTTCTTCTGAAAGCGGGGCCTGAGGCCGTATTGAAAGGCCTTTCCCGTCATCGGGATCGAAACGAGCCCGAACGTCCGGCCTCGGGGAACTTCGGGCACGAAAGGCAGCTTTGCAATCGCTGGGAGAATCGCCGCCCAATAATCGGACTTGAGCCGCTTCGTGTCCGTACGGGAGAGCTTGCTGGACATCGCAGAACTCCCAGCAGGCACACTCACCGGGCGTGTCCATATCCTCGCAGCTCTTTGGGCAAGATTATGGCTTCTGGCTTCGATGGCCTCCGGAGTCCAGCTGGTTGAACTCGCGATTTCCCGATTGAGCAGAAAGCGGCTGGATTGGAGAGTCGGCCGCTTGGCCTCGAATTCGCTGTTGCTCATGCCAGAGTTCGCTCCCGTCAGAGAGAGATTTCCGAGGACATGG
>Ga0164293_10004155_pt1 | contig 12395 bp, 12 predicted proteins | sample GEODES118metaG_FD_111487 | JGI IMG/M metagenome (GOLD analysis project Ga0164293, IMG submission 111487) | Eutrophic lake water microbial communities from Lake Mendota, Wisconsin, USA - GEODES118 metaG | ecosystem: Environmental > Aquatic > Freshwater > Lake | place: USA: Lake Mendota... | reverse complement strand
CTCGCAGCACGAGGGTGCGGAGGCGTTCGTGTTCGTCTCCAAGACCCGTGGGAAGAAGGACCCGCTGTCCTCTGCCACCAAGACTGCCTACCTGCGAAAGATGTTCCCCTACGGTGTCACGTTTGTGGACTGCGGCGCAGAGGCTACTGTGTGTGGCGGTCCCGTTCTGTCGCACCACTGGCTCAGATCCAAGGGCTACGACAAGATCACCTTCCTCGCAGGGAGTGACCACGAGGACGTCTTCAATCGAGAGGCCCCAGTCTGGAAGAACGTCGAGAATCCGCCTCGTGTCGTCTTCATGCCTCGGGACACAGAGAGCGAAGACCTCTCCGAGTTCGCAATGTCGGGTACCAAGGTTCGGGATCTCGCCCGTCAGGCACAGGAGGAGCTGTTCATTCGAGCAGTCCTTCGAGGGCGTGTCACCATGAACGATGCCGAGGATCTGTATGACGAGCTGCGCCATGAGATGGGTATGTTCGTCCCTGCTCGTGCCCGTGTTCCGTCGCTGCTTCAGTTCTTCCGCAGTCTCTGCGGCTGTTAGACTTCGGTGGTGATGAGTTCATGAGGCATTTCATAGTAGAGTACCGTGCTGAAGAAGGGTGAGATTCGATCGTCCAGCACAAGACCCCGCAATTTATCATTGCGGACGAGGTCGAGCGCCATACGTTCGATGACCTTGTCTTTGTCGGCAACTCCCTTGACCTTGATTTTGCATGTCTTGCCGGTATCCGTCCGTCTCACCCAGCCGCAAAGACCCGAAGCGTTGCAGGTGTCCTTGTCCTTGAACTGTCCGCAGGGCTTGCGGATCTTGTTGATGAAGTCCAGAGGCCGGTCAGTGGGCGATGCGACGTACGCTGTGTCCTTGAACCACGTCTTGAGTTGGGTCATGATGTCCCGACCCGACTTCTCTTCAATTGCCCGCCGCAGAGACGCATAGTCCTCACCAAGGATGTCCTTGGACAGCGAGAACATCAGGAAATCGTAGATCTCCGACGCATAGGTTGTCTCTCGGGCAAATGCGAGATCCTCTTGGTTTCGGAATCCATTCACCAACGTGTCCTCGGTATTTGTCCGGACAGTCTCGACGACTTCCTTGGTGGGTTCGGTGGTATCGACTTCCTCTCCCGGATACACCGGAGACCGCATTCCCGAAGCAAGAAGATACTCGGTAACCTCTCCGAGAGCATTGCGCAGTTCTGCCTTGATTTTGTGACCGGACAGACTTGTTGCCTCGAGGTATGCCTTCGCAACGGCGGGAGGAGGAAGTTCGCTGTCCCGCAGCTCGTGGTACTTGAGTTTGCGAATACCACCCGGAGGTTCCGTGCCCGTGGGATACACCGGCAGAATGACTTCGTTTGGGATGTAGACCGCCTGCACACGGTCATATGGGTCCATGATGAGCTGGTAGTTGAGTTTCCCCTTGGGGATCACATCCTTGTCGAGGGTCTCTCGTAGCGTAGGTACACCGCTCGCACAGGCATCTGCGTGGGCTGACATGAGAAGAGGTTTGGTATTCGCAAACATCTCGTCCTGAAGATCCGCAGTGAATTCCAGTCGATTCGACCGACCCTCTCGGATTCGCTTGACAAACCCGAGCAGGTCATCTCCGATGAGAACGAGTATCTTGCGGCGAGGTGCTGCGGACTCTGACCAGAACCCACAGACAACCTCCATCGTCTTGGGATCAATGCGAATGATCTCGCTGGTCAGGAACGTCGTCACATATTCGAGTTCGTCGATGATGTCGAGATCTCCCGACTCGTAGGCCTGATCGATTGAGTCGATAATCTTGTCGGTCTCGGAGTCTCCACGCCCCAGCTTCCGCCATGTGCGGAAGAACGAGCACTTCATCACATTCTCCTTCGCTTCCTTCGGTCTCTTGATCTCGGTCTCGTTGTCGAGGAGTTTCGGAAGAGTCTTCGAAGGGCGGCCAAGACCAATTCGGAAGATGTCTTCGGTGTCTGCGATCAGACGCCCTGCACGAACCGTCGTCTTGTAGTTTGTCTTGAGGCGAAGGCGCTTGGCAAGTTCGGGATCCAGATAGGCAAACCGCAGTCCGGGCAGACGAGAACGCTCTAGACCGAGGACGTAGTTTACATCCTCACGCTTGGAAAGGACGACTGCGTCGGGACGGGGAGACTGGTAACAGCAGGGGAGCTTTCGCTTGTTGGTAGCGGACACTGCCTTCATGAAGTCGGGATACATCATCGTAGACCTGCGCTCGATGACCGTATAGACTGTGGGATCGTCGTGGTGTCCCGAGCGAATACGACCGCCGCACTTCGGGCAGCGAGGTTCGCCCTCGTCGTCCTTGCGAAGGTGTCCGGCCTGCCAAGGTTCAACTGGCGGCTGAAGCGGGATCTCGTCACGAATACACCAATACGGCGGGCAGATGGCAATATTTTCAGGGTTGCCATCCAGTGGGAGCTTTTCTCCAGTCGAACGGTTCGAATAGTTGTAATCGTCTCCAATCCGCTCTTGGTCTCGAGCACTCAGGACAACAACCTGTCGAGTCCGCTCGCATTCTCCGGGATACGTCTGGTCGAACGTCTTGGAGTCGAACTTCTGGAGACGAGTGTTGAAGTAGTTGAACGTTGAGGATGCTCCCATGCGAACCGCAAGACGCCGTTCACGAGGCTCTTCTCGGGCGGCTGCAGCCCCACCCGGTTCCACAGGTTCGGGTGCGGCTCCAACGTCAAGATCAAATCCTGCGAAGAAGTCCTCGCCTGCAGGCTCGACATCGGCCGCAGTCATCGCTTGCTGGGGAATTGCTACAACGGGCGCAACCGACTCAAGCCGACGAGGGCAGACGGCATTGACCTCTTCGGCATCGGACGACAGGACATACCGCAGGATATCGGCATACTGAAGAGTCCGCTCGAGATTGGCGACAAACTTGATGACAACCTCTGTCCCCGAGAACTTGATGACCGGATACGCTTTGGCAGCCTTCTCGATGTCGAACGTCTCACCCAGCGAGGTGATCTTGGAGAACAGAGCCTCGGCGTCTTCTGCGGAGAGACCCAGTTCCTCCTGAAGGAGAGTCGCACTCGGATCAACGTCTCCCTGATTCAGAACTTGATACGCTTGGATCTCGAGAGGAGAGATGTCGTCGCTGGTGTGCTCTGTACGCAGAAGGCGGAAGGAGTCGGCGTAGTAGCTGAACACGTTCTGCAGACACGGGAAGCGGTGCATGTCGAACTCTTGGACCGAACGAGAATAGCTCGAAATCGCACTCAGCATATCGAGTTGCCAACGGGACTCCTCGACATCCGACGGCACGATGAACGGGACCACTGCGTCGAGTGTCTGGAACCAGTCCTCTAGAGACTTGCGGATGTCCTCGAGCGACTCGTCGGACTTCTTGTCCCGCTCTGCGGAGAAGGTGATGTCCTTGTCCGTGATGGCAATGCGGTCGAAGCTCGTGCGAGATGTGCCCCGATAGAGAAGCAGTGTGGGTCTGCGGCGCTGCGGCTGAGTCTTGTTGGTCCACGCCTTCCACGAGGACTTGAACTCGTCGGGCAGGATCTTGTTCTTCGGATCGTCGACATAGAACTTGTGCCGGACGACCTCGCCTTTCGAGGTGAAGTAACCAATGTACGGCGTGAGCTCAGAGACAGTGAGACCATAGAAGATCTGCTCGAACCGATTGCGAGGGGCATTGAAGCGAGTGGAGATCAAAGGCACATACCACTTGGCACGCAGGATCGACACCTTCTGGTGCTTGGGAGGACTAAGGTCAAACAGGCGCTGGAGCTGCTCCTGCGAGCTGCGGATACTGGCTCGCATGCTCTCGATGTTGGCGGGAGTCTCGGGGCCAAAGTACGGGAAGTAGTTCTTGCGAACCGGTTCAGGTACACCTTCTCCGATGTCGGTCACTCGGAACTCGGTGATCTCATACGGGTGCTGGGTCTCGAAGAGACTCTGAAGGCGAGGAAGAGGGGCAATGCCTCGGTAGTCGGGCAGAGCCACGGGCGGCAGGGGCATGACAACAGACGTCTCCGAGTCCACGCCGAGAATGCGCCATTCGTAGAAGTCCCGCCCCGGATTGAGGATTGGCTTGAGGTCGTCGATCTTCTCCTCCCAGTCGAGCTCGTTGTATTCCCGAATGGGAACCGACGGCAGGCTTCGGATCTGGTTGGTATAGGTGCGCATCACCTCGGCCGGAATGCGAGCACGGTTGTGAGCCAGTCGATAGAACAGCTCCATCCAGTGCTTCGGATTCGTGAAGTAGTAGTCCTTCGGCAGTTTCACCTTGACTTCGATGAACAGCCGGTCGGGATGAGAGCCAACGGCAAGAGCGACATGCTGACGAACGACGTCAATCGTGTCGTCTCGAAAGAACGAGACTCGGCTCAGAGTGTCCGCTATGGGGACGGTCTGCATTATGATTCACTCGGAATGAAAATTAGATGGGCGTGTCGCTGATGGTCATGCCACAGTAAGGTGTGGGCTGGTGAGCGTAGTTGACCGGATGGTAAATGCCGATGGACACGGCATCGCCGAGGATGCGCTTGAAGTTGGTCCAGAACTCCTGCGTGTGTCCGATGGTCTCAGTCATGAGGTGCGCCATCTCGTGCAGGATCACAAACATGACCGTGTTCTTGTCAACGAGGGGGTACTGCGGTGACTTGGTCTTGTCTCGCAGACAGACGACGATGCGCTGGCCCTTGTTCTCGGAATACGACGTGTCCTTCGACTGCATGTCGTTCTCGACAAAGACATCGGGGGTAAACCGCTCAAGGAAGCGTCTCACCGGTGGATCGGCGGCAAGGGCGGGTTCGCTCTTGTAGTGATTGAAGAGCTTAGTCAGCGCCGCCCGAATCTCCGACATCATGGCGACGGCACCCTCCTTGTTGGGAAGATTCTGCATTTCGTATTGATGACCATCCGGTCCATTCATACGAAGTGTGTTGCGGGGACCCGAGGTCACCGCATACGCAAGAGCCGCAGCAAGTCCGACGGCAGCGACTGGGAACATTGTTATTCTATGAGAGTTTAGGCAGTCAGACCCTCCAGCGACCGAGAGTTCTTGAACGGGTCGGGGTCGATCGTCGTGTTCAGGAACGGGCCGACCTTGGACTGCGGGTTCGGCAGCTCGGACCGGATGTCATACGACGGGTTCCGGTTCGTCTGGGAGATGCCGATGACGTTGATGTTGGAGTGGTAACCCGCCTGCAGGAAGTTCTGGCCCTTCAGGTCCTCGGCACCGACGGGGTTGACCGCCGCCCAAGAGGCACCGATCTCGCCCTTCGGGAGGAGCTCCGAGGAGCCGAGCGTGGTCTCAGAATAGGTCTGCTGAGAGGACGGCGTGCGGCCCTGAAGACCCGACACCGCAACGGCGTTGCCCGCAACACCGTGGGGCAGCGTCATGTACGGACCCTGATCCGAAAGCGGCGCCGTCTGGCCCGTGCCACCCAGCTCCTCCGCCTTGTCGACCAGCGCCGACTTGCCACCCGCATACGAGTTGAACAGCACGTAAAGAACCACGATGCCCGCCAGGACCATGCCAAGTCGCACCATCTTCTGCTGCGATAGCTTCATGATGTGTTTATATGTTCTGGAAGACAAATTTCAACATGGCAAAAGTTGTCACGGCGCTTCTTGACGACGCCTTGAGCCATTTGAAGGACCCCGAGGTCCAAGATTCCATTCATTCGAAGATTGTTCAGCCTCTTCTGGCGAAGTTACTCGACATCCTGTACCCATACCTTCTTGGGGCGGGCATTCTCTGGGCGATCCTTTTCCTGTGCATCATTCTCATACTTCTCATCCTGATCCAGAGTGGACAGGGTGGCGGTGTCCCATTCTTGGTTCTCGGGAAACAGCAGGTCTTGTAGTTCCTTCTTGTTGAGGCTCCAGATGCCCCGAATGTTCTTCTCCTTCGCCATCTTGCGGAGCTCGTGAATGGTGAGCTTCTCGACACGCATCTCGGCAGGCAGCTCGGGCAGACTCAGCAGGTGGCAGAGCTCGGCCCGAGACTTGATGTAGTAGTGCTTGATACGCTTCCCCTTGGGGAGCTGGGCGCAGTGCGCCTTCAGTTCAGCGAGTGACATCGAGTTGAAGTCCATGTTGGATACAATCTAGATCCCTGAGCCCCGTCGATTCGTTTTTGTCGTAGTGTTAGAACAAGAGATGAACAAAACAACCGTGCTCATCCTGTTTTTCGTAGGCGCCCTTCTGGCGGGTCTCTTCATGCAGTGGTCGTCTCCGATCGTCGGTGCCAAGCCGGTGGAGGATGAGACCAGCTCCAAGGAGACGTTCAAGCAGCGGGAGGTTGGCATGCCGCTGGATATGCAGTCGGTTGAGGGTGCGACGGGCGTAGCGGGCTACAGCGGTACGCCGCCTCTGCTGGGCTCGGAGCCGAAGCCTGTCTCCGAGAAGCCGTATGATATGACGGACGATCCGGTGCTCTACGGGTTCGACAAGAACAAGATGAGCGCTGAGTGCTGCCCGTCGCCGTTCTCTGGCGATCTGGGGTGCGTCTGCCTCACGGAGGACCAGATCCGCACCTTTGAGACCCGTGGCGGCAACCGTGCGTCCCAGTAATTTACATCATCTAGAGGATACAAGACAAGATATGGAACACCTGCGTAAACTTGTGAGCTACTTCAAGGACAAGGATCCTGAGACGAAGTGGCCCCGCCCCTCTGACGAACTCTACGCCCACTTGGAGAACGTGCTTCTTCCGCATGTTCTGCGAGTGATTCAGAAAGACAATGCCCTGCTGGCCGAAGTGGAGATCTTCCCCGGAATGAAGGTCCCGTGGACGGGGACTGAGGAGGAGTGGTCTCTGCTTCAGACGGCGATGATCTACGCCGTTCTTCACGGCGACCCGAAGGAGAAGTTCGGCAAGATTCTCGAGTCCATCAAGTCCATGTTCCCCGGCAGCCATGCCGACGAGCTGGACGAGATCCTCAACGACGAGGACACCAAGGACTCGCTGAAGGAGATGCTCGACCTCATCGTGAACACTCGACTGGCGGGTCTAGTCGGCGAGATCGCACAGTCCATCTCGCTGGACGACCTTGGCATCGACCTCGAGAACCCCGACCAGCTGATGGAGATTCTTCGCAACCCGCAGGAGAACCCTGTTCTCAAGGAGATGATGGAGCGTGCCCAAGCCATTCTGGAGGATCGTATCCGCACGGGTAAGATCAACCAGCAGGAGATTGCACGGGAGATTGAGACGATTCGAGCCAAGTTCCAGTCGTCCTTTGGCCGCTATCTGAACCAGATGATCGTCGGCGACGACGGCAATACCACGGGCAACACCGCAGCCCAGATTCTCTCCAACCACCCAGATGCTCGCCGTGCTCGTATGCTTGCTCGGCTTCAGAGAAAGCAAAAAGCTCGCAAGTAAGGATAAGAGATGAAAGAGACATTCTGGTTCTCAGAGCCCGCTGTCCTGTTCGACAAGGACACGTGGTATCGGTTTGTGCCGACGGCGGACATGTCCGTCCCTGCGGCGCTCAATGCAGTTGTACGGTTCTCAGTCTATCTGTCCGTGCTTCTGTTCGCAACGACGACGGACCCGCTGTATCTTCTTCTGATTCCGCTGGTCATGATTGTGACGGTTGCTCTGAACACCATGTTCCCGAAGGCGAAGAGAATGACCGAGTCCTTCGTCAGCTCCTATGTGGGAAGCGATGAGACGATGCCCGACCCCGACAACCCGTTCATGAACGCCTCGCTTGCCGACATCAACGACAAGCCCAATCGCCCGCCTGCTGCGGATGTGACTCGCATTGATGTTCGTGAGAAGGTCAACGAGTCCTTCGCCCAGACGTCGAACCTCTACATGGACACGTCGGATGTCTTTGATCTGGTTCAGGCTCAGCGCAACTTCCACACCGTCCCCGAGGACGACCATGCGGGTCTCCTGAAGTTCCTACGAGGTGATGCGCCGTCTGGGAAGGAGCTTAACGAGGGGTACGTAGTTGCGAAGGGTACGATGCCGGAGATGCCGCTTCCGAGCATAGGTGCGCCGCCTCGTGGCACGTCGCCCTCCTGATTTCTCGTCGACCTCAAGCTCCTTGGCAATCTCCTTGCCTGAATTCCGCTTGCCTTCGATGGTCTTCTTGCTCCCATCCTTCTTGATGTGAATCATCGTCGGGAAGCCCGTGACGCCACTGCTGGACGGCGTCTCTTCGGACTCGATCTCGGCGACGGGAAGCTTGCAGGACTTCTTGAAGTCTTCCCACGCAGGCTTGTTCGCTTCGCAGTGCGGACAGCCATTCATGTAGAACAGAACCACAAGAGGCTTCTTCTGGAGGATCTCCTCCGCCTCTTCTGTGTTCTCCGGTTTCTTCGCAGGAGACATTTATATGGAGAAGTAGAAAATGGCGGTACTCAAGGACTACGAAAACTACATGAAGGCGCTGCGGGGTGAGGGTGTTGGCACTGTACCCAACACGTCCTACAACACCAAGCGCAATACCACGGAGTCAGGCTTCAAGGAGTTCAAGCCCCGAGACGAAGTGGGGCAGGCGAAGTACGATGCTCTTTCGCCGACGTGGGAAGGCATCGAGTCTTCGGAGAAGGCCATCGCCCGAGGTGACTACGATCTGGACCGAGCGGAGAAGAACCGTGCGGAACTGCGAAAGCAGACTCCCCCGAAGCTCGACTTTACGAAATCGGGAGGCCAGCCCCAGCCCGAGTCGACCACGTCTTCTTGTGTCGTAAGTTAACAATGCTGTGGTTGCTGTTCGCAATCGCTTTGGTCCTGTTTGCCCTCTCGTTCCGAGAGTTCTACCAAGATCCCGACTCTCCTGTGACTCGTCCAACGGGCGACCGCAAGAGAGATCAGGCATGGTACAGCAAGATTGACTCGCAGGCTCCTATCGACGGAAACGATGAAGCCTATATCCGAGCCATCACGCAATTCTACGACGAGGTCTATGCACCTGCCGAGACTCGCCCCACGAAGACTGAGCTTGATGCATTTGTGGCTAGACTTCCTGCCCCGTTCAATCCTCCCGAGAATGCGGCTGGAACAAAGAACGCCAACCACAAGGCCATCGTCGAGATTCTGGAAACAGGCTTCCGTATTGGCCGAGCGGGAACTGCAGCGGCCCGAGAGCAGGCCGAACTCGTGACAACGGGGGCCCTTGCGGGATTCAAGGGAGAGAACCTCCAGCCCAGCGACGGATACGACCAAGTCTATGGACACCGTACACAGGAGGAATACGATCCCGCAGACAAGCGTCCCGCAGTTCTGTTTCCCGAAGGCGAATACGAACCGACACGGCAGACCGAACCTCGCCGTCCTGGAGAGCCCGATCCTCGTGAAGGATCGTGGACGGGTGTTCGTTTCTTCTCGCTCGAATAAGCAATGAAGAAGATTTGGATTCTTCTTGTGATTGCCTTCGTGGTTCTATTCCTCGGGTTCCGAGAGGGACTGGAAGCGACGAACGAGATAAAAGCGCCTCCTTATTCGAATGAAGAAGCGGACCGAGCGATTGCTCTTGTTCCGACGAATCTGAAGGACGATCTTATTCGAACGTCAACTCTCCCAGCGACTGCGACACAAGCGCAGCGCACAAACAGACTTCGGACAACAACTAGAACTATTCTTGGAGGATTTTACACCAACAAATATGCTCCCGCCACAACCCAAATCACAAATGCAGATGTTGATAACCACATAAACTCGACTACAACAACGTGGAATCCTCAGACTCGTGAATATGCTCGAGCCCTTCTGAAGGCGTATTTCGTGGGACAGACTCCGTCCGAGTATCAACGGCTCCTTGCAGAGATGGGCCAGTCCACGGGTCCCGCACCAACTCCCACGGGAGAATCGACACTTTCCCGCAAGCGCCCAGGTCCGGGCGATACCCGTCTGCGGGGTGAGGTTGCTGCGTATACCGGACTGCCTACCAACAATCCGATGGTCGATACTATCATCAACGAGATGGCACGGTTCTACGACAGTGTCTATGTTCCGAACGGCAAGCAGATGCCCTCGCAGTCGGACATTCAGTCGTTCGTCATGCGATCAACAGTGGTCCCTGCGAATCGCAAATCAAATCTTACGTCCGCCATCGATTATTGGTTCACCGAGCCCGCCGCTCCTGGAGACATTCGTGTGGAAGGTTCTCCGGCGACTCCTCCTCCGCCTGCGGGGACAACGACGGGTGGCGGTCAAGCGACTGCCTCGAGTGGTCGTGGATTCGGAATTGCGAACAACCAGATCTGGGGTCCTCCGTTTTCTGGTCTTGGGAGACCTCGCAACTGGAACGAAAGCGGAGACGGAAGCGGACGCTACCCCAATCTGCTCGGCCCGCCCCGTCAGCAGGCACCGTATATGTCGGGCGTCGGCGTTGTACCTCCGACACGAAGCATGGATCTTCCCTCGTCGACATCGCTGGGTTCGGACCCGATGTCTGGCTTCCTGCCGTTCTCTCGTCAACCGGGCGATCAGGACCGCATCCCCGACCCTTACAGAGTCTCGCAGTCGTATTCGCCCGCCAGCAATTCCTCCAAAAACGAACCCGTTCCATTCCTAACCGATTTTTCAGCATTCCTGAAGTAAACATGTTCGGACTTCGCAACAATCGTGGCAGCTGCTGGGTCAATGCGACTCTGCAGGCGCTCTTCCGCATTCCCGATCTCCAGAAACGGTTCACCGACGGAGAGGAGGACAGCAAAAATCCCATCGAGACTTGCCTCGCAGAAATCTGGGGCTCTCGAGGGGATGAGGGACTGAATGACTTCTACAGCGCCATCAAGACGGTCTACATGCCCGCAGGGGATGGCATTGGTGACTCCCATGAACTCTTCGTGGCTCTCTGCGACAAGATTCCCTTCATTGACAAGCTGGTCCGCTTCAAGGTGATGAAGGTCGTCCAGTGCAAGAACTGCAAGGCGAAGGACGAGCACCCCGACAGCTACACCGAGTTCTCAGTGACTCCGACTCGTCGGGGCCAGTCGGTCTCGCAGTCGCTGGTCGAAATGGTGACTCCTTCCGAGGTCCCCGACTGGTACTGCGACAAGTGCAAGACGAAGGCAGGGTGCATGACTCAGGTCCTGATCGGGACGTTCCCGAGGATTCTGGTCTTCCACTCGTGCTCGATCACGGGTTCGGTTCAGTATACTCCAGTTCTGAATCTCAACGAACACCAGTACGCACTGTTCGCAGTCGTCTGTTTCACGGGCGGTCACTGGTTCACGTATGGCCGCAATCTGCCTCCGGGAAAGTCGTGGCACCTGCTGGACGATACCACTGTTCAGAGCTATGACCCCAAACACTTCCCAATGGCCGAGAATATGCGTCTGCTCATGTATTATCGTATCAATGAATAAGCAAGAATGTCGGCTACAGGAGCAACTGGTCCGGCTGGTACAAGCACGTCGACGACACCGGCGGCGGCCACCAGCACGACGGCAAAAAGTGGAGCTGTGAATTTCAACTCGTGGAATGAGTTCTGGGGCAGCCTTACCAGCAACTCGACCACCAAAGACGATGGATCTCTCTCGGGCGTGGGTATCATGATTGTGTCAATGGTGTTCCTCGGAGTTGTGAGTATCTTTATCCTTTTCAGCACGGGGTCCATCGTTTCGCTTCTCGTCTTCTGGATGCTGACCGCAGTGATCCTTACGGTTCTCATCTACTACAAGTTCATTGATGTGAACAAGATCTTTGGTGAAGACCTTCTCAAGGGGAAGTCGACGACCGTTCAGCAGACGCTAGGGACTGCATTCCGCCCCAGCGAGGTCTTCCATGTGAGCAACAGCATCTTTACCTATGATGACGCTCCTGCGGTGTGTGCTGCATACGGCTCGACTCTGGCGACCCTCGAGCAGATCATTGATGCCTACAACAAGGGTGGAGAGTGGTGCAACTACGGTTGGTCTGCGGGTGGTATGGCGCTCTTCCCCACACAGAAGGGAACGTGGGACGAGCTCCAGCGGGAGATTGACCCCTCAAAGCGCACTCGCTGCGGTCGTCCGGGTGTCAACGGCGGCTACTTTGATCCCAAGAACAAGTTCGGCGTGAACTGCTACGGCTTCAAGCCCGAAGGACAGGCGACGTTCCCCGTTCCCGCACCGGGCACGGACAATATCGCTTTCCAGCGGGCAGTCGATGACTATAAGAACCAGCTGAAATCGTTCACGGTTCGCCCGTGGTCTCGTATGCAGTGGAACTACGGCAGTCAGTTCACTCAGCCTCTAGGAGCTCTGACGGAGGGATTCACGGAGCACAACACGAACTACTCGGAGGCGGTTCAGGGTAGTTCAGCAACAAGTGCGGCGGCTGTAGGTGGTCCGTACGGTCTTCAGGGTGCGGTCGGTCCGACGGGCCCCCTTGGTCCTCGAGGGCCTGCTGGAGTGAGCATGGTGCCGGGTCCCACGGGTACTCAGGGCCCCCGTGGTCTGCAAGGTACGCAGGG
>Ga0164293_10004154_pt1 | contig 12397 bp, 3 predicted proteins | sample GEODES118metaG_FD_111487 | JGI IMG/M metagenome (GOLD analysis project Ga0164293, IMG submission 111487) | Eutrophic lake water microbial communities from Lake Mendota, Wisconsin, USA - GEODES118 metaG | ecosystem: Environmental > Aquatic > Freshwater > Lake | place: USA: Lake Mendota, Wisconsin... | reverse complement strand
AACCGCAGCGCCGAGTGGTCGTTGTTGAGCTTGAGCGTGACGATCCGCGTGGTGTCGGTCTGGAAGGCGAGCACGAGGATGTCGCACATCAGCCGCATGTGCTCGGCGATGTCCTGCGGGATGCCGTCGGCCGGCCGCGGGATGTCGGGCTTCTCGAGGGCGGGCCGCCAGCCCTGCAGTTCCCCCTTCTTGCCGGCAGCCTCGATCCGGGCCTCCACGTCGCGGACGCTGTCGAGGTATTCGTCGAGCTTCCGCCGATCGGCCACGCTGATTTTGCGACGGAGGTCGTCGGCCGTCTCGAGCACCGCGTCGAGCACGCTCACGTCGCCGGCGTGCGCCTCGTCCTTGAACAGCCGGTCGAAGGCTAGGGCCGGATAGATTTCGAGCGGCGTGGGCGTGGAGGGGCTGCTCCAGGAAATGTGCGAGCTATAGAGCATCGAGTAGTTCTTGTGGACGCTCGGGTTGCTCTTCTCGCAGCCGAGGACGAGGCTCGGCACCTTCGTGCCGCGGCCGTAGGTCTGGGCGAGGTGCTGGTCGAAACTCGTGCCCGAGCGGATCTCGCCGCCGGAAGCGAGCGGGGCGCCGGAGAGCAGGTTTCCCGTCTGCGAGGAGTGGATGTTGCCCTTGCGGGCCTGCTCGTTGTAGAGCCCCTTCACGAGCAGCATCTTCTCGCGGAAGTCGGCCACCGGCTCGAGCACCTTGCCGAGCTTCATCTCGCCGCCGGAGCCCTCAGCCCACCACTCCTTCGAATGGAAGCCGTTGCCGGCGAAGAGCACGGCCAGGCGAAGCGGCGGGGCGGCGGCGGCCGCGCCGGCCACGGCCGGCTCACCGGCGGCGGTGAGCGATTCCATCCATGGCAAGGCGATCGACACGCCGAGGCCGCGAAGCATCGCGCGGCGGGAAAGTTTTGGATTCATTGATCGGATTCTTTCCTGTGGAATCTTATTCACGTGGCGTCGTCGGCTGCGTCGCGGCCGCGGATCGAGAGAAACTGCGGGCTCGTCACGATCGCCTCGATGGCGACCGAAATCTTGTAATCGGCGGCGGCCAGCTGGGCCGCCATCTCGTCGAGCAGCGGCTGGTCGGAGAGCTGCACGCCGCGGCCGAGGGCATAGCCGAGCAGCTTGCGGCAGAAGACGCGGACGAACTGGTCGCGGCGGGGCCCGAGCAGATACGCCCGCACGCTCTCCTGCCCGTCGAGCGTGGCGCCATCGGGCAGCGTGGCCTTGGTGTCGAGCGGCTTGCCGGAGGCGTCGGTGGTGCGGAGCCGGCCGATGGCGTCGAACTCCTCGAGCGCGAACCCGAAGGGGTCGATCCGGCGGTGGCATTTGGCGCAGGCAGCGTTCTCGGAATGCATCGCGATCAGCTGCCGCTCGCTCAGGCCCGTCGGCACCGTCTCGGCCAGCTGCGGCACGTCCTTCGGAGGCTTGGGGAGCTTTTCCCCGAGGATGGTCTCGTAGAGCCAGTTGCCCCGGAGGATGGGGCTCGTGCGCGAGGCGCCGGCCTGCGTGGAGAGCGTCGTGGCCAGGCAGAGGATGCTGCCGCGACCATGCTTCCGCACGCCCTCCACCCGCCGCCACGCGTCGCCCGTCACGCCCTCGATCCCGTAGTGCTTCGCCAGCCGCTCATTCAAAAACGTGTGGTCGGCGTCGATGAGTGAGAGGATCGAGCGGTCGTTCCGGAAGAAGTCGTCGAGGAACCGCACCGTCTCCTCCTCCATGTCGGCCCGCAGGTCGGCGAACGCGGGGAACAGCTGGGCGTTTTTCTCGTCGAGCGTCGAAAAGCCGTGGACGTGGAGCCACTGCGTGCCGAACTCCTCGGCCAAGCGCCGCGAGGCCGGGGCGGCGAGCATCCGCCGGACCTCCGACTTGAGCACCTCTTGATCGTGCAGCCTCCCGCCCTCGGCCGCCGCGAGCAATTCCGCGTCGGGCATCGACGACCAGAGGAGGTAGGAGAGCCGCGTGGCCAGCTCGTAGTCGGACACCGGCTTCGCCTCGGTGCCCGGCCCGGCCACCTCGATCTTGTAGAGGAAGTCGGCTGACACGAGGACGTGGGCGACGAGCGCGCGGATCGCATCCTCGTGGACCACCTCCTTCTTCCGCAGCGTGTCGTAGAGCGTGCGGAGCCGCGCCTCTTCCGCGGGCGCGAGCGGCCGCCGGAACGCCCGCCCGGCGAGGGCCACCACCGCGTCGACCTGCCGGGGCTCGACCTCCACGAGCCGCTTGCGAAAGGCCTCGGCATAGGCATCGACGGCCGGCTTGAGTGGTGTCCACCGTTCTACGAGATCGGACCGGTCTTGGGAGGCGTAGCCCAAGATCTGCTCGTAGGCGTCGTCGAATTCGAGCGGCTCCTGGGCGATGAACAAGAGCTCGTCCCAGAGCCGGTCGAGCTCCCTCGCCTCGGCCTCGCCGAGCATGAGCCGACGGAGGTGATCGTCCTCACGATGATAGAGATTCAGCGTGACCACCTCGTCGACGGGCACGACGCGGCCGTAGCAGACGGCCTTGGGAAAAAACGCACGAACGTCGGCGAACGCCTTCTCGAATCGCCGCCACGCGGCGGACTCTTTGCGGGCCACCACCGGGAGCGACGGCACGACGCCGCCGGCCGCAACACCGGCGGCTGCGTCGGCCTTGGCCTCGAGCTGCACGCTCACGTCATCGGGGGCCTCCGGATGAATCGCACCCGCCGTCACGAATTCACATCCTTCGGCCAGCTCCGCCGGGATCGCGACCGTGATCGAGCCGGGCGCCTGCAGGCACAGATCTCCTGCCTCGACCGCGAGGCCCTGTGGATGCCGACCGAACAGCGCGGCGTCGAGGCCCACGGCGACGGCCTGTTGGCCTGCCTCCTCAGCGCACGCGACCTTGTCCTGCGGCGGCTTGATCCCGGCCAGGAGCGGGCCTGTTGCGGAGCGGAGCAGTTGCCGGAGCCCGGCGTCGGGCGAATCTTTTTCAAGGCCGGCGCCGTCGCCCGCGAGTAGCCGCTCAAGGTCGGCGGCGATCGCGGCTCGCTCCGGCGGCGCGGCCGCCATCCACCGTGCGAGCTGGGACCCGGCGGGGATCGTCCAGCCCGTCACCGAGCCTTCGGGCTCCGCCGCGAAGTGCCAGATGTTTGCATTGCCCTGGCCGTCGGCATGGGGATTCGCGACGAGGATGTCGCCCGAGACGTCGCGGGCCAGATCCCACTCGCGGTCGCCGGAGCGGATCGTGAGGTCGACGCGCGTGAGATCGCAGTTATGGTCGCCTTCATGGGCCCCCACGACGACGGCCACCATGTCGCCGCGCCGCACGGAAAGCAGAACGAAAGGCCCGAAAGCGGCGCCGTGGCTGGCGCCGCTGGTGAGCGTTTCGCGGGTCTTGCCCCGCCAAACCTCGACCGACCAGGCCGTGCCATTGGTGCAACCCTGATGGGCACTCGCAGTCGCACCTCGGATCTCGATCGTGCCGGCGATCGGGCTCCGCCAGCCGACGACCACCCGCTGCTTCACATCGGGATGCACGGCCACGCCGTGCGGATGGACCGTGCCAGGGATGCGATACTGCTCGTCCGACGAGTTGGCGACCACCCGCAATGCACCCTCCCCCCGCCAGCCGTTGACCGCCTCCCAGCCCTCGACCTTCTCGAGCTTCTTGTCGAGGAGCGCGGCGAACGCCGACTCGGGCGCCCCGATGCCGATATACGAGAGCCATCCCGCGAGCAGACTCGGATCGACGGCGTGTTTCTTCGCGAGTGTGGCGACCGTGGCGTCGAGGCCGGCGGCCGTCACCTCGGGGCCGGCCCGAGCCTCGTCCACGGCGGCAAGGCATGTGGACGCGGTCGCAGCGAGCCGCTCTCGCTCCGCGGCGAGCATGCCGACCATCGGCCGCACCAGCGCCAGTGGCAGATCGGCCCGGCCGGCGGCCACGAGCCGCGGGTTCTTCCAGACGACGACGTCGTGATCGCGGCCGTCGCCCGCATCACCAGCCGCGAGATGGATCGTGACCGTGTCCTTGTCTTTCGGCACCGCCAACTTCACGCGGAATTCCTGCCGGTCGACGAGCGGCGTCACCGGCTCCATCCAGGCGGCCGGGCCGTCGGTCGCGCCAAACCGGCTCACGATCGCGCCGGCCGCATTGAACTTCCATAGCGCGTTTTGCCATTCGGAGACAGCCGCCGTCAGCGCCGCGGCATTGCCGGGCGTTGCGGTCTTCCAGCAGACCCGCAACGCGTCGAGGATCAACGAGGGCTGACTTGCCGCGGCATCACCAGCCGGGGCTGCTTCGGGAGCCGACAACGCGGCGAAGAGCGCTGCCAGGTATTTCGGGCTCAGGCCCCGCTCGCGGGCCACCGCGGCCACGGCGTCGACCCCTTGCCCGAGCCGCTCCCGCTCGGCGAGCGTCGCGAGCAGGTATTTTTCAACCGGCAAAAATCCGTCGTGCCCGGTGTCGAGCTTGATCCCCTGCTTGACGGTCTGCTGCGCCGCGGCCGCGGCGGCATCGAGCGGCTGCGTGTACCGCGCGTAGAACTGTTTGATGCGGACGACCGCCTCGTCGGCAAAGTCGCGGCGGGAATCGCCGGCTGAAAATCGCAGGCCATCGGGCAGGAGCACGGTGTGGGCCGCGATCCCCTTGGCTGCGTCGAGGTACTTCGTCGCGAGGCTCGGCGACATCACGAGCGACTGGCCAGTGTTCGTAAAGCCCTCGCCCGCGCCGCCGTCGGCGGGAAACTCCTTGACGGGATCGAGCGAATCGACGCCCGTGAGGTCGCGGATCGTGTGGGTGTATTCGGCGTTGTTGAGTCGCCGGAGAACGACGCGGCCCGGATCGCCGGCATGCGCCAGCGCCTCGGCGGTCAAAAATGCTCGCAGCCACTCGCTGAGCGCCCGCCGCTCCTCGTCGGTGGGCTGGTCGGATTCAGGGGGCGGCATCTGGCCGCTGGTCACCATGTCTTCGACGCGCTGCAGGAGCTTGGCATGCTTGCCGAGCGTGGCGGCGTCGTGGGTGAACGAGAGGTTCACTTCCCCCTCGGCCGCGTCTCCTGAGTGGCAGTCGATGCAGTAGCGGGCCAGCAGCGGCTGGGCGGCCGCGAAGCCTACCGATCCGGCAGCCTCGGCGGCGAGGCCGCGCGATGCGGTCACGGCCAGAACCCACGTGGTGACGGCGAGGCCGGCTGCAACGCGCCGCCGACCGTGGGCAATGTTCATACCAGGATTTCCGTTGCCACCTCGCCGGCCACGTCGGTGAGCCGGTAGTCGCGGCCGGCATGGCGGTAGGTGAGCTTCTCGTGATCCAGCCCCAGCAGGTGGAGGATCGTGGCGTGGAGGTCATGGACGTGCATCCGCTTGTCGACGGCCGCGCTGCCGTATTCGTCCGTCGCGCCGTAGACGATGCCTCCCTTGACCCCGCCCCCGGCCAGCCAGCTGGAGTAGCCGTGGTGGTGATGCTCGCGTCCCGTATGGTCGGCCTGCGTATGGTAAGGCGTGCGGCCAAACTCGGTCGTCCACACGACGAGCGTCTCGTCGAGCATGCCGCGCCGTTTCAAATCCATGACGAGGGCCGCGATCGCCTGGTCGACGTTCTTCGCCAGCGGCTCGTGGGTTTTCATGTCGCCGTGCGCGTCCCAGTTGTTCGATGAGCCCGTATCGATGAGCTCGATGAACCGCACACCCCGCTCGGCCATCCGTCGGGCCACGAGGCACTGCCAGCCGAAGCCCGTGTTCTCGCCGGGCTTCAGGCCGTAGAGGGCGAGCGTCTCGGCCGATTCATCCGCAAGATCGAACACCTCGGGCGCCTCCGCCTGCATGCCGAAGGCCGTCTCGAACGAGCGGATCCGCGCCTCGAGCATCGCGTCGAGCGCTCGCTCGTCGGAATGGCGCCGGTTCATCAACGCCAGCCGCTCGAGTTCGAGGCTCTGGAGCGCCGGCGAGACGGTGCGACGGTTCATGTTCGCCACCGGCACGGGGCCGGGCACGATGTGTGTTCCCTGGTGGCAGCCGGGGAGGAAGTCGGAGCCCCAGGTCTGCGTGCCGGCATACGGCGCATGCGGCGCGATCGCCACGAACGAAGGAAGGTTTTGGTTCTCGGTGCCGAGGCCGTAGCTCACCCACGAGCCGATGCTCGGCCGGGCAAACGTGAACGAGCCGGTGTGGGTCTCGAGCGTCGCCTCGTAGTGGTTGGTGTGGCTGGAGTGCATCGAATTGATGACGCACAGGTCGTCGACGATCGCCCGCGCATGCGGAAACAGATCGCTCACGTGGATGCCGCTCTTGCCGCCCGGCGAGAAGTTCCAGTGTGGCTTGATGATGTAGCGCTCATACTTGCCGGGCGTCTGACCCCAGTGCTCGGTGGTGATCTTCTTGCCGTGGTCGGCGAATAACTTCGGCTTGTAATCGAACGATTCGATGTGCGACACGCCGCCGGTCATGTAGAGAAAGATCACCGACTTCGCCCGCGCGGCATGGTGGGCCGGCTTCGGTGAGAGGGGGCCGGCGGCGAGCCCGGCGGCGGCCCGGGCCTGGTCGGCGAGCAACCCGGCAAGGGCCAGGCTGCCGATGCCGCCGGCACTGCGGCGGAGCATCTCGCGGCGGGTGCAAGGGAACGGGCTCACGATGTGCCTCCGTGGCTGGAGCGGGTCAGTCGACGTGGAGAAATTCGTTGGCCGCGAACATGGTGCGGGTGAAGCCGGCCCAGGCCTGCCGGTCGCGGTCGGCGGCGGGGATGTCTGTCGAGTCGAGGGCGGTGCGATACTGCGCCACGAAGTTTGCCGCCTCGGCCTGCTCGGCCTCGGTGGGCCGCCGGCCGAAGGCCTCGCGATAGGCGAGGGCGACCCGCGTGGCCGGATCGGGCTCTGCGAGCAACCGAGCGGCAAACGCGAGCGACTGCTCGTGGACGAGCGGTGCATTCATCCAGAAGAGCGCCTGCGTGGGCACCGTCGTCGCCGCGCGGTGGGGCGTCGATGCGTTGGCGTCGGCACCGTCAAAAAGGGCGAGGAAGGGATGTCGACCGAGCCGCGGCGTCATCAGATAGATGCTCCGCTTGGGCGAGTCGTAGAGGCCGGCAAACGGGTTGTGCTGCGTGAAGCTCCATTCGGGAACCGGGGGGAAGGGATGCCCCTCCCCCGGCGCCTGGTCGAGCGTGCCGCCGAGCACGAGCAGCGAATCGCGAATCTCCTCGGCCGAGAGTCGGCGGCGGCGGAACCGCCAGAGCAGAGAGTTGTCGGGATCGGCCGCGGCCGCATCGAAGGTGCTCGCTCTCGCGTAGGTCTCCGACGAGAGGATCAGGCGGTGCAGCCATTTGATCGACCAACCGTTCTCCACGAACCGGCAGGCGAGCCAGTCGAGCAGTTCCGGATGCGTCGGTGCGACCCCGCGGACGCCGAAGTCGTTTTCCGAGGCGACGAGCCCCTCGCCGAAATGGTGCTGCCACACGCGGTTGACGATCACACGGGCGGTGAGCGGATTGGACGGGCTCGTGATCCACTCGGCCAGTTGGCGACGGCCGCTCCCCTTCTCTTCAGCGGGCACCGTTTGGCCACCGAGCACGGTGAGAAACCGGCGCGGCACCTCATCGCCCAAGCGGGTGGGCTCGCCGCGCTTCTGGATTTTCGCATTCTTCGGCGTGCCCTCGACCGCACCGTAGGCAGTGGGAAACGGCGGAGCGAACTTCAGCGACTCGTGCTGCTGCGTGAACTCCTTGACTCTTGCCTCCAGAGCCTTGGCCTGCGCCGTGAGGGCGGCGACGTCGGGCTTGTCGGCGGCGGTAGGCTGCTGGGCTGCCTTCTTGGCGTCTACGACCGCCTCATCGACCGCCTTCTTCTCCGCTTCAGCCTCCTTGAGGAGCCTTTCGGTCACCGCGAGCCGGGCCTCGAAAGCCCGCTGCGGGGCGGCGAGCTGGTCGGGCGGCAGGAGTGGCACCATGTCGCGCGGCCGCTTCGTCTGCTCGTCGCCGGGGAACGACAGCTTCGTGCTCTCGAAGATGCCGTAGAGGGCGTAGTAGTCGGCGGCCGTGATGGCGTCGTACTTGTGGTCGTGGCAGCGGGCACAGCCGACAGACAGGCCGATCGTGGCCTGGCTCACCGTGTCGATCATGTCGTGGTAGGCGAGGTGCATGTATTCGACGGTATCGAAGCCGAACCGCCGCGTGATCGCGAGAAATCCGGTTGCTGTGACCGCCTCGGCGAATGCCGTGGGATTCGCTGGGTCGGCAAGCAGGTCGCCCGCGAGCTGCTCGCGGAGGAACCGATCGTAGGGCTTGTCGGCGTTGAAGGCTGCGATCACGTAGTTGCGGTATTTCCAGGCCAGCGTCGCGGGATAGTCGCCCGTCTCGCCGGCCGTGTCGGCGTAGCGCACCAGATCGAGCCAGTGCCGCCCCCACCGCTCGCCATAGGCCGGCGAGGCAAGGAGCCGCTCGACGACGTGCGCGAAGGCGTCGGGGGATCTGTCACCCTCGAACGAATCGAGGTCGGCGGGTGCGGGCGGCAGGCCGGTGAGGTCGTAGGTCACGCGCCGCAGCAGCGTGCGCTTGTCGGCCGGGCCGACCTGAGCGATTCCTTCCTCAGCGAGCTTCACGCGAATGAACGCGTCGATCGGATGGACCGCGGCACCGGCCGCGGCGGCCACCTGCGGCACCGGCGGATCGACCGGGGGGTGGTAGGCCCAGTGCTGCCGCTCCTCGTCGGTCGGCTCGCCGCTGCGGGTCTTCCGTGGGCTGCCGCCGATCGCGTCGCCAGGCCAGACGGCGCCTGAGTCGATCCATTGCTCAACGGCAGCAACTTCCTCGCCTGCGAGCGGGCCATCGGGGGGCATCTCGAAGTCGCCCCCGGGCTTGATCACGCTCACGAGCAGGCTCTTGGCAGCCTCGCCGGGCACGATCGCCGGGCCGCTGTCGCCGCCGGTCATGAGGCCCTGCCGGGAGGTGAGTTTCAGCCCCGACTCCGACTTCTCGTCGCTGTGACACTTCGTGCACTTGGAGAGCAGGAGGGGCCGGACGTGCTTCTCGAAGAGATCCCCCGGCGTCTCGGCGACGGCAGTGGCCGGCAGGAGCAACGCGAGGATGCACTGCACCAGCCCGCCGGCGGAACGGCGGGGTAGATTCCGGGCGCTCGCTGCGCCGGGAGCGCCGTTAGCACACGCCAGAATCGCCGCGGGGGGCATGGTCGAACCTCCAACATTCACTATATCGCCCGATCGGGGGCCCTGTCGACAGTTTTGTTGAGAACCGGGCTTGAGCCCTGAAAACCATGTTTAAAGAGGCGCCCCCCTGCTGCGGGCCGAGGTCGCCGAATCACACGGGCCACACTTTCGCGCGCGTTGGAGGGCCACCGCAGCCGGCCGGCGACATGCTCGGCGCCGGCGGGACGTGTGAGTTCTCTGCTCAAACGCTCCGGAGCGACCGCCGCGGGGCACACGTCTCACCGGCTTCTGCGCGTGCCTCCGATCCGGCTGCTCCCCCTTCCGGAATCGCACCTGCAAGTGATGATGCCGCGAGCCCAATGCGAACCGAGAAGACACACAGGTTGGCAACCTGTGTGTCTTTCCGTTTCGCGTTGCACTCAGGGTTGCCCATGCCCCGTCGCCGGACGTTCACTGCGGGCATCCTGCCAATCCTGTTCGGCACGGCAGATGCAGGACGGGTCGACCCGCATCTGGCCTGGCTCGGTGCTCCCCCGTAGCACAGGTTGTCAACCTGTGTGTCTTTCCGTTTCGCGTTGCGCTCAAGGTTGCCCATGCCCCGTCGCCGGACGTTCACTGCGGGCATCCTGCCCTCCGCTCACTCGATGCCGGCTGCGCTCTCGGCATCCTGCCTTCGCTTGCCGCCAACGCCGGCTCTCGGAGCATGGGCAGCCCCTCGCATGTCCCCATCGCTCACGCGATTGGGCTTCCTGTCCGCGCGTGTGCTTCGATTGACGAGGAATAGCGGTGGCGCTTCAGCGGTCGGCATACACCCGCGTGATCTCTTCTTTCGTGATCGGTGCGGGCTGGTCCGCGCTCGTGAGCTGCACCTGGATCCGCTGATCGCCGGCGCGGCGACCCTTGGCGCGGATGCGGAACACCGCCTCCTCGGCCGGGGCGAGCTTCGCGAGCGGCTCAAACGTGATCGTCAGGTTGTCGACGCGGTGGCCGCCGGGGCCCTGGGCCTCGACCGGCTCGAGGTCACCGAGGAGCGTGGCTGCGAGCCGCACGCCCGTGGCTGGCTTGGTGCCCTGGTTGCCGACGCGGACGACGTATTCGGTCACGCCGTCGACTTCGATCGGATCCTCGCTGTCCACGACATCGAACGAGAGTGCGGCGAGGCCCTCGACGTCGCAGGTGTGCGACACCTGATCGGCGAGGCCGTCGGCACTACGGGCTGCGGCCACGATCTTCTGAGGGCCGAGTTCGACCGGCATGACCACCATCTGGACTGAGCCCGTCTCACCCGGAGGCAGTTCCTCGAGGTTCCAGAGCACGCGGTGCGTGCGGTCGTCGTGCCAGCCAGCGTTGTTGGCCTTCACGAACTTCATTCCCGGCGGGAGCTGGGCCGCTAGTTCTACGGCCTGCGCCGGGGCGGTGCCGGCGTTGGTCATCGCGACCGTGCAGGTCGCCGGCCGTTGGAGGAACCGTCGCAGCGGCATGTCGATCGCGAGTTCGAGCGTGGGTGCCGTCACCTCGATCGGCAGCTGGTGGATCACCTCCACACCACCATCGGCGCGGGCCGCAAGCCGGGCCGCATGGACGCCCGGGCCGCGGGTGCCGAGCACCAGGTCGATCGTGCGGGATTCGCCTGGCCGCAACTGGCCGACGTCGAACTCGAGTTCGCGGCCTGAGCGGTGCGAGACGTTCTCGGGCAGGAATCCCTCGAGCACCACGCCGGTTGCCACACCGGTGCCGGGGTTGGTGACGGTGACCGTGACCTGGAGGTCACGCCCAATGAGGACGGGCTCTGGTGGTGTGCACTCGATTCGCAGGTCGGGCTTCGTGGCCCGTGATCGGACCGAGGCGTCGGTTCGGAAGCTCACGCTGGCCACGCTGCCAACTTCACCTTCGACCTGAGGCATCACCTCCATCGTGACGGCCGCCTGACCGCCGGGAGGGAGCGTGCCGAGCGACCAGAGGAGGGCGCCGTCGGCGTCGCCGGAGGCCGGGGTGACGGGGCTTGCGGGAGGCGTGGTGGCGACGAGTGCCGTACCCTGCGGGATGGCGTCGCGGAGGACGACCTCGTGGGCGGTGGCGCTGCCGACGTTGCGGACCACGATTTCGTAGCGGGCCGGCTTGCCGACGGAGATCTCGCGCGGGCCACGCTTCTCGACCGAGACCTGCGGAGTCTGCACACCCTCGAGCTGCATCGGTCCAGGACGTCCCTGGCCGGTCGGCGGCGGTTGTCTGGGAGTTTCGGCCGCAGGCGGGGGCTGCTCGGAATCTGCAGCGGCGAGTCCGCCAGGCATCACGGCTGGGGCGGCAGCGAACGGCAAGCCGCCGGATGCGGCGGTGGCGGTGACAGGGGGCGGCATCGGAGGCATCGCGGCCGCCGGCTGCGCGGCCGGGGGCGGCATGAACGCCGGAGTCGTTGGCTGCGGAGGCATCGGTGCTGGCGGCGCGGGGCCGGAGAATGGCGGCGGTGCGGCACCGAAGGCGGCAGCCACCGCTGGGTTCGTCGGCGCGGGGGCGATGGGTGCCGTCGCCACGGGAGCAGGGGGCTCATGGGCAGCGAGGTCACCCGTGTCCTCGGGGAGGCTTTCTGGTGGCGGTGAGTTCTGCCCCGACGGGCTCACCTCCGGGTTCGCCCGCGTCGCTGGGACGAGTGCCGGCGGAAGGTCGGTGGACTGCGACTCCATCGGTGGTGCGAGATCGGCCGGATGAAAGGCTGGTTGCGGATCCGCAGGAAGGTCGGCGGCCACCGTCATCACCGTGTCAGGCACCGGCTCAAGATCGGCTGCTCCGAACCGTGGGAGCGGCTGGGGCGTGGCGGCGTCGCCAGATGCCGGGAGCACGGCATCCGGCATGTCGAGTGATGTCGGCCGCACGCCATATCGCTCGTCGGCGGCGGAGTTCGAAGGTGTCTCGTGGCCCGCGGGGCGGCTGTTCCACCGCCCTTCTCTCGCGGTGGGCTGCGCCGGGGCCGTCTCATCGACGAGCGGCAGCATGTCGGGTTCCTGCGGCCGGGCCGCGGCACTTGCATCGTCTGGTGGGCGGGATGATTCGTGCGAGTCGTGTGCCCGTGCCATCGTCGGTGTGTCCGGCGGCGAGTCGCTCGACGCCCGTGGTCCGCGGCCGATGCCGAGCCCCCAGACGAGGCCGAAGCCGGCCACCGCGCACAGAAAGACGCCGATGATGGCCGACAGGTTCGACGGCCGCGGAGGCACCACCAGATCCTGGCGCGATGGAAGGCGGTCTGGCTTCGTCGCCGACACGGCTTCGGGCGCGGTCCTGGGAGTGGTT
>Ga0164293_10004153_pt1 | contig 12400 bp, 7 predicted proteins | sample GEODES118metaG_FD_111487 | JGI IMG/M metagenome (GOLD analysis project Ga0164293, IMG submission 111487) | Eutrophic lake water microbial communities from Lake Mendota, Wisconsin, USA - GEODES118 metaG | ecosystem: Environmental > Aquatic > Freshwater > Lake | place: USA: Lake Mendota, Wisconsin... | reverse complement strand
GTACCCCCAGCCGAGGTTTGCCTGATGGTATCCCTGATCACTTCTCCTGAACCCGAAAAAACATATAATGCAAGCGGTTTTGGTCTCTGGTTAATGAATTCTATGGCTTTATCAATAGATTCATAACTGATTACGGGTAGAAGCGGACCGAATATTTCCTCCTGCATGATGGCTGAAGATGCCGAAACATTGCTTAACAATACCGGAGCAATGGTTTGGTCTTCAATACTGTCTGTTCCCCCTTTTACAACTATTGCTCCGTCTTTCACTGCCTTATCCCGTAGTGCTTCTAATCGCTGATAGTGGCCTGAATTAATTATTTTACCATAACTGCTCTTATCCAGCACATTATCATTGTAAAATAATTGCTCAATCTTTAATTTGGCAAGGCTCAGAAATTCCTGTTCCTTGCTGGAATGAATCAAAACATAATCAGGAGCAATGCAGGTCTGTCCGGAATTGATAAACTTCCCCCAAACGATCTTTTCTGCAGACTTCTGAAGATCTGCGTCTTCAGTAATGATTGCAGGCGATTTACCCCCAAGTTCAAGCGTTATAGAACTCAGATGCCGGGCCGCGGCAGCCATAATTACCTTGCCAATCTTCGGACTTCCGGTGAAAAAAATATGATCAAAAGGCAATTCTAACAAGGCTTCTGATACCTCAACATCTCCTTCAAAACAAGCAACTTCCCTTGGATCAAAATTATCGTTGATCAATTTTAATAACAAAGATGTAGTAGCGGGACTCAATTCAGAAGGCTTAAGCATAGCACAGTTACCTGCTGCAATTGCCGAAACCAGTGGCGCAATCAGTAATTGAAAAGGGTAATTCCATGGGGAAATGATCAAAGACACCCCCTTTGGCTCGTAAAATATTCTGTTTTTTGTGAAAAAGCTACTCAAGCCTGCAGCGACCCTACGGGGCTTTAACCAATTAGAAAGATTTTTTATCGCAAAATCTATTTCCGCATACACAAAATATACTTCAGTGAGGGCCGCCTCAAATTCAGATTTCCGAAGATCCTTTTGAAGGGCCTCAAAAATCAATTGTTCATTTTGCTGAATCAGAAGCTTCAGCTTCCTCAACTTTTCCTTTCGTTCATGTGCAACTGAACTACGGAGACTGATGCTATGAAACTTTTGTAGTTCAAAAATTTCGGTGATGCTTTTTTGCATGTAGACTATGTACTGTAATAAATTATGGTACTTCTAAAAATTTAATGATGGATGCTTTTGATGAAAATCTGTTGCCTTTTGATAAGCCTGAGCAACCTTTAATAATTTACCTTCGCCAAAAAGCTGTCCGGTAAAGGTAATGCTACCCGGCAGACCATTTCTAAATCCGTTTGGTAAAACCACACAAGGATGACCACTTAAATTACTTGCACGCAAATTCATGCCAAAAGCTGGCGCAATAAACAGATCCACATCTTTCATCTTCTGGTTCAACTGTTCAATAAGCAATGCCCTTGCCCGGTTTGCCTGAATGTACTCAACAGCAGGAATAAAGTTTGCCGAACGAAATCCGCTTGGCCAGGCATTTTTATTCTGTCTGACAAGTAAATCATCGCGGTTTGAAAGAGTAAGCTCCTGAAATGCTGCACCTGATTCGGCTGATAAAACAATGAGCATATCACCATAAGGCAATGCAGGAAGCTCAAAAGGAACCAATTCTGCACCCAGTTCTTTCAACTTGACCAATGTTATACTGTCATTCGATGAATTTGGATACTTAAGCTTAAACTCAGAACTGATATAACCGATTCGTGTTCCTTTTAGACTTGTCCCAACTGGAGAAGAATAATTAAATGGCGCTTCAATTGCACTGAGATCCTTTCCATCTTCACCCTGAATGGCATTGAATACAATTGCACAATCTTCAACACTTCGGGTAATCGGCCCTAATTTGTCCATACTCCAGCTCAATGCCATGGCTCCGTACTTACTAATACGACCAAAACTTGGACGGAGACCAGTTGTACCACATTCTGTAGATGGCGAAACGATAGAACCCAGCGTTTCTGAACCAATTGCAAATGGCATACAGCCTGCAGCAACTGCAGACGCCGAACCTGCAGAAGAACCGCTCGAACCACGCTTTATATCCCATGGGTTTTTTGTAGTTCCCCCAAACCAAACATCCCCCATTGCCAATTCACCCAGGGTTAATTTAGCGATTAATACTGCTCCGGCATTCTCAAGACGTGTGATAACTGTTGCATCAACATCAATCACCTGATCCTTATATGCTACTGAACCCCAGGTAGTTTTGTAATCTTTGGTAGCTAAAAGATCCTTCGCGCCAAATGGTATTCCATGCAATAATCCTCTGTATTTTCCAGCCGCAATCTCTGCATCAGCCTTTTTGGCCTGCTTCATGGCCCGCTCCTCGGTTATACTAACCGCATAAAGTAAAGACGAATCATACTTCTTAAGCCTGTCGATGAAAAATCGGGTCAGTTCTACCGAGCTAATCTGTTTACTTTGAATCAATGCAGCTAGTTGAGTAATGGTAAAAAATGCCATTTTCTCCCTGTCGGAAGGAAGTTTTATTTGCTCCTGGTTAGAAACTTTAAAATAGTTTGACTGATCCGGAAAACGATAGCCAACCGGAAGAGGATTAAAGTTTAAAACAGGGGCAGTTGAATTAGAGATGTTTAGCTTTCGGAGAGCGACATATCCTTTACGCCTTCTTTCCAAATCCTGAAGCATGGAATCCGCCTCCGCATCAGTGAATTCTAACCCTATAATTTTCTGTGCCTGCTTAACAAGGATTGCTGTAATTTTCTCTTCCTCAAGTTTTTGGGTAATAAAACCTCCCAGTGTAAAACTCAGGATGCAGAGAATGATAATGATACTATTTCTACGTAAATGAAGTTTCATATTTGCTGTTAATTTGATTCGAATAAAATTAATGAAAGAAACAGTAAATTAAGCCCTTTGATAATTAATATTATGATCAAGCATATTTCTTTATTCTTAATTCTTACAATTTCAAGTCTGACTTTGAAGGCCCAAACCATCAAAACCGGAGTTTTGGTGGTTGGAAATACTCCAGCAGGGGTCTCTGCAGCTATCCAATCTGCGCGCTCCGGTGCCAATACAACATATCTTACTCAATCTTTATCCGTAAATCCGGTTTTTGCAGAAGAGGATCTTCCATATGTTTGGAACATTAGAAATCATTACTTACTGAAAGAGCGAAAAAAAAGTAAAGCCATAGATTCAATCATAGCCCTAAAAATTAACCTGGATAAAGCAAACGCCCTGATAAAAAATATAGCAGATACTGTTAAAAATTTGACGCTTAACCATAATAATGTTGTGGACGAGATTAAAAAAGATGGTAAAGGCTGGGAGGTCAGACTTAAAGGTGGACAGAAGATCAAGGCTGATGTTGTAGTAGATGCAACTGATAACTACTTTTTAGCGTCATTACTTAGAATAGATTTAAAAAAAGCAATGGCCTTACCTGTTAAAACTGAAAATCCATTTGATAGTAAACTGAGCAGGAGTACAGTTGCAACAGGATATTTGGAACAGGCAAATAAGGAGCGTTCAATTGCTCCAATTCCACCAGGTGCATTAATGCCGGCAGAATTTGAAAATTTTATCGTAATATCTAAGCAAATCGGACAGGTGAAACCCATTAGAATGGAGATGGGACAAGCTGCCGGAACTGTTGCAGCCTATTGTGCATTCTTTAAAACTACCACCAAAACAATCAATGTCAGAATAATTCAAGGCGAACTAATGGCATTTAATGCGGTACTTATTCCTTATTCTGATATTGAACTTAAAGACCCCAATTTTAAGGCATTTCAGCAGTTAGGGCTTAGCGGACTCATGAAATTGAATACAGTGAAAGAAGGAAATATCAATAAAATTAAATTTGATACAGCCACAACCATCACTGCGGGAGAACTCAGAGCGCCCATGAAAGAATTTTATACCAGAAGCCAAATCTGGTTTGCAGATAATAAGGCGGATACCCTAACCATAGGAGATGTGATCAGCTTATTTATGTTCACAGCAACACGTGGTGAAGAACTAAAAAAAGAGATAGAAGAGGGTTGGAAAGTAAGTTTTAAGTTCAATACTAAATTTGATATGAAGAGAAACATCACAAGAAAGGAATTTGGAATTCTTGCCGACCGCTATCTTCAACCATTTAATGTAAGGGTAGACCCGGCAGGAAATTTGTTGCGTTAACTTATTAAATTTAACTGACTGATGAAAAAACTGAGATCAATACTGACAATTTTTGGCTTACTGTTATTTAGTAATTCCACTTTTGCACAGGGACTAAACAATGAAGTAGTTAAAGCCAACATGGTTGTTGACTGGGAAAGGGCGAAGCTTTATACAAGAGAGTACCTGGATGCAATGCCTGAAGATGGAATTAATTTCAAACCAATTCCTGATTTACGCAGCTTCGCTGAGCAACTGCTGCATATGTCGCAGGGAACCATTGGCCTAGTTGCCAGTGCTACTGGGGCAAATCCAATTTACCAGGGAAAAGTCCTTGAAAAAGCTGATGAATTCAAGAATAAAGCTGCACTGACCAAAATAGTTATGGAATGTTATGATTATGCAATTCAGTCAATTAGAAACGTGGATGCCTCAAAAATGGATAGTCTGATTAAGCGGGGAAATTATGAAACCGACCAGTTTGGCTGGCTGAATAAGGCCTTTGAGCATCAAACCCATCATCGTGCTCAGACTACAATTTATCTTCGGTTAAAGGGGATAAAGCCTCCAAATGAAAAACTATTTTAGTCGGAATTTGCTCATTATTGGATGATCAATAATTTTAAGGGGACTTACTTTTCTCATCCGGTAACAGTTTATTGCTGTTTCACCGAGCTTTTCAATCAGTCTATAATTCACTATCGCACCCACGGCTGCACCAATCAATGGGATGAGTTGTGCCATTTTCGCCAAGTCAATATAATCACGATATTCCTGTTGAAAAGTTCGCCAGTCGAACTGATCGGCATCTAAAGGGAGAGCGTTAACATAAGTATCCCAGTCTGAAATTTGCTTGAAAACCTTATGCCTCCCCTGCTGACTCGAAAATGCCAGCTGGAAAATATACAATATGTAAAGCCGCTCCCTGTAATCTTTGACATCATATCCATAAAGGGCCGCTATATCAAAAAGCAACTTCATCTTAATCCCGATTAAAACAGGAAATTCAGCCAGACCCAGCAGAAAACCACCTGCCCCGGTTATCGCACCTTCGGCAGAAGCTGTTTTTCTGTAAAATTCTATTCTCTCCTTTACAAATGCCTCCCTAAGCTGCAATGAACTATCTTCCCTCGGTTCTTTGGTGATAAATTTGGCGCCAAAAAGTACAGCTTTGACCATCTTTTCGATGGCTACAGTAATTGCACTGTGCACTTTCTCGGGTATAATTTTATTCAATCGATTCTGAATTCCCTTGGATGCAAGATCAAAAAAGCCAGGTTTTTTTAGAATTTTCTTTTTCCAAATTTCGAGCTCAATATAGGCTTGTTCTTCGTATGGTAGCATATTAATTTAGTCCGATTTGAAAAATGGTCCATTTTCACAAGATACCGAATAATAATTTCAGAATAACTGAGTTTGTTCGTATTCGCATAACTCTTACCTTGCCTATTCAAACCAGTTTTATGCGTAAATTTTTTCTTCTGCTAGCCGGCATTTTTCTGTTCAATAATTTATTTGCACAGATATCCCCAAAAGAACATTTTGGTTTCACCATCGGGGATAATTATCAATTAGCCAATTTTACTCAAACAGCTGAGTATTTCAAAAAGATCTCCGAACAGTCTGATCGCGTGAAACTTCTGAGTATCGGTTTAACTGAAGAAGGTAGAACACAACCCATGCTGATCGTTTCTTCTCCCGATAACCTAAAAAATCTGGAGCAATACAAAGAAATCTCACAAAAACTAGCCAGGGCAGAAGATTTATCCGAAGCTGAGGCTCGGGTACTCGCAGAAAAAGGGAAAGCCATTGTCTGGATTGATGGGGGATTGCATTCAAATGAAACACTGGGTATTCATCAGCTTATTGAAACCTTGTGGAATCTGGTGAGCCGAAATGATGCAGAAACCATGCGCATTCTTGATAATACAATTATTTTATTGACACATGCCAATCCAGATGGTCACGAACTGGTCAGTAACTGGTACATGCGAGAAGAGAAACCTGAAAGCCGCTCACTTGAAAATTTGCCTCGCTTGTATGAGAAATACGCTGGACATGATAATAACCGCGACTTCTTCATGATGAATCTGAAGGAAACCCAAAATATGAGCAGACAATTATTTGTTGAATGGCTGCCTCAGATCATGTATAACCACCACCAAAGAGGCCCCGAAGGTTCTGTAGTTGCGGGCGCGCCCTATCGTGATCCCTTTAATTATGTTTTTGACCCCATCCTGATGTCTAGTTTAGATGCAGTTGGGGCAGCAATGAACTCAAGACTTAATGTTGAAAATAAACCAGGTTATACCCAAAAATATGGTTCCGTGTTTTCAACATGGTATAACGGGGGACTGCGTACTACGACTTACTTTCACAATATTATCGGACTGCTGACAGAAACCATTGGCGGACCAACACCATCAGAGATATCCCTGGTTCCACAACGGTTAATTCCAAATGGTGGAACAACTTTTCCGGTTACCCCACAAAAATGGCATTTCCGACAGTCTATAGATTACTCGGTTTCATTGAACTATGCCGTACTGAATTATGCCGTACGCTATCGCGACGAACTCTTGTTCAATATCTACCGGATGGGTAAAAATTCTATTGAGCGCGGTAATAAAGATACCTGGGGACTTTCTCCAAATAAAGTGGAAGCGATCAACCAGGCCTATATCAATGATCAGCCCGGAGCAAAAATTTCTAATCAGCAAATCCTGCCAAAAAAGTATTTTGATACTGTTATGAATAATCCTGCCAATCGGGATGCCAGAGGATATATTATTCCCTCGGATCAAGCTGATTTCCAGACTGCTGTAAAGTTTGTAAATGCGCTGATCCGTTCAGGTATTCTGGTTCATCAAGCAACTGATGAATTCAATGTAGCAGGAAAAAAATACCCTAAAGGTTCTTATATCATTAAAACAAATCAGGCATTCAGACCACATGTACTGGATATGTTTGAACCACAGGATCATCCCAATGATTTTAAATATGAAGGTGGCCCACCTGTTGCGCCATACGATGCTGCAGGCTGGACGCTCGCTTATATGATGCATGTGCAATTTGACCGGCTTCAGGATGATTTCAAAGGCCCATTTCAGCGAATTAAGTATGGAGAACTTCAAAAGCCCGAACCTGAAGTACTGGCATCTGCGAAAGCTTACCTCATAAACGCAGAATCGAACAATGCATTTATTGCTGTCAATGAAGTTTTAAAATCAGGAGAAAGAGCTTACAGAATAAATGCCGGAGACGATAGAGGAGATTTCTATATCCCCGGAAATCAGAAAACTAAAGGTTTACTCAATAAAGTAAAAAATGAAGCAGGACTGGAAATCAGAAAAAGCGCTGCTGCCCCAGAAAATTTGACCAGACTTTCAGAATTACGCATAGGATTATGGGATACCTATGGCGGTTCAATGTCATCAGGATGGGTGCGCTTATTAATGGAGCAATACAAATTTAAAGCTTCATTGGTTTATGCCAAAGATATTGAAGCAGGAAATTTGAATGATAAATACGATGTACTCATATTTGTCCCCGGAGCAATTCCTGCACTTTCGGGAAGAGCAGCAAGAGGGAGTTCTTCAAACACCGACCCCGATCCTGAGACCATTCCATCAGAATTCATAGGGCAATTAGGCAAAATTAATGCCGATAAATCAATTCCTGAATTAAAAAAATTCATAGAACAGGGAGGAAAAATTGTAAGCATGGGAAGCAGTACGAATCTGGCCTATCACCTGAATCTACCGGTAAGGAATGCAATGGTAGAACTGGGTGCAAACGGTGTGGAACGAAGCCTGCCAGCCGAAAAATACTACATTCCCGGAAGTATTCTGAATGCGGATACCGACAATAAAATTCCTGTTGCCTGGGGTATGCCTGCAAAATCAGATATCTATTTTGATAGAAGTCCGGTATTCAAAATATCTACTGAAGCAATTGCCAGAGGGGAAATTAAACCTATCTTATGGTTTTCAAAGACAACATCTCTGCGAAGTGGCTGGGCATGGGGTCAGGCCTATTTAAGAGATGGCATTACCGCATTCGAGGCGCAGGTTGGTAAAGGTAAATTCTACGCCTTTGGCCCCGAAATTACATTCAGGGCGCAAACGCATGGAACATTTAAATTGCTTTTCAATCAGCTTTATGGGCATACTGAATAACAGATACAGCTATTATCTCAATAAAATCTGAAATTAAATTATTTATGTATTTTCATTGGCAGAAACTAACCTATTAATTCATGAATAAAATTTACAAAACCTCCGTTTTGCTGTGGGGAATTTTTCTCTTTTTCGGAGAATTATGTGCCCAGGAGTACAGCAATAATGCTAAGGTTTCTGAGCGGATAAACTCCCTTATTAAAACCTATCCATCGCTGGTAAACGCTAAATCGCTAGTTAAAACAATTGGCGGAAAGGATATATGGATGCTTAGCATTGGCAGTGGTAAGATCGAACAAAAACCAGCCATAGCAATTGTTGGGGGTGTTGAAGGTTCGCACCTTTTAGGTACCGAACTGGCTTTGGGGTTTGCAGAAAAAATACTCAAAGATTCTTCCCAGGACAGCATCAGGAATATTCTTGAGAAAAATACATTTTATGTTTTTCCAAATATGAGTCCGGATGCAACCGAACAATACTTCGCACAGATTCGCTATGCGAGAAGTGGAAATGCAAAAGCTACAGATGACGACCGCGATGGTAAAATTAATGAAGATGGGTTTGATGATCTGAATAAGGATGGTAAAATAAGCTGGATCAGGGTTGAAGACCCCATAGGAAAGTACCGAATCAATCCTGAGGAACCTCGCTCTATGATTCTTGCCGATCCAGCCAAAGGCGAAAGCGGCAAATACCTGCTGTATTCTGAAGGTTTAGATAACGATAAGGATGGAAATTATAATGAAGACGCTGAAGGTGGAGTTCATTTTAATAAAAACATGAGTTATGACTATCCGAATTTTGTACCGGGATCGGGAGAGCATATGGTGTCAGAAATTGAAAACCGCACCTTACTAGATAACCTGTTTGAGATGTTCAACATTCATTCAGTTATAACATTCGGACCTTATAACAACCTCTCTGTACCTGCTGCTTTTAATCAACAGGCTGTTTCAAAACGTATTATTACCGGATATTTTGAAGCCGATGCAAAGGCAAATACCCTGGTTTCTGAACTTTATAACAAAACCCTCGGACTTAAAGATGCTCCGAAAAATGTATCTGAAGGTGGTGATTTTGCTCAATGGGCCTATTTCCATTACGGTCGTAATAGTTTCAGTACTCCGGGCTGGTGGGTGCCAAAAGCAAAAGCTGATACGGTAAAAAAAGTGAAGGAGCTGAAAATTGAAGATCCGACGGCCAATTACCTCCGCTGGGCAGATAGCCAGGGACTGACAAACAATTTTACAGAATGGAAAAAAATTGAACATCCTGATTTTCCGGGACAAGTAGTTGAACTTGGTGGAATAGACCCATTTGTATTAAAAAATCCACCATTTAAACTAGTTGCAGATCTGGTAAAGAAGCATAGCGACTTTATCATCGCGCTGAGCAAGCATACTCCTTCGATAGATATCATAAACATAAAAAAAGAGAAACTGGGTAATGACCTGAGCAGAGTCACCGCCAGCATTATTAATAAAGGAAATTTAGCTACCCAGACAAAAGTAGGCGAACGAAGCTATTGGGTAAAGAAACTCTCGGTCAAAGTAACTCCCGAGTTGAATCAGACCATCATCAGTGGCCGAAAAAACCAAACGATTGATGCAATTCAGGGTCAGGGAAACCAAAGTATTTCCTGGCTCATAAAAGGTTCAGGTAAGCTGACAATCAATGTCGGGAGTCCGATGAGTGGGACAAAAACAGTCGAAGTTTCATTATAATCTCAGGACTTGTTTTGAAAAATTAAATTAAAAAAGATGAAAGCATTCTTAAAGAAAATATTTTTTACCATTTCATTATTTGTAATGGCAACTACCTTGCAGGCACAGCAGATAGAGCAATTCCTTAAAGCCTCTGGAAGTCCGGCAAACCCAAAAGTACCCGTAAGCTGGAACCGATATAATGACTATTCCGCGATTACTGAGATCTGTAAAAAGCTAGCAAAAGCTTATCCCGACCTAGTAAAACTTGAATCGATGGGGAAATCACACCTTGGAAAAGAAATGTGGGTGATGACAATTTCTGATTTCAAGAAGGGTGATCCGGGAAGAAAACCTGCGATGTATATTGATGGAAACATCCATTCCAATGAAATACAAGGGAGTGAATTCGCACTATATACGGCATGGTATCTTGCTGAATCTTTTGCAGATACCAAACATATCCAGAACTTATTGGAGGATAAAACCTTTTACATCGCACCAACTATCAACCCTGATGCAAGAGACAATTTTATTCACAAGGCAAATAATGCAAACTCCCCGCGTTCTGGTATGATTCCGGTAGACAATGACCGCGACGGAGAAATAAATGAGGATGGCTTTGATGACCTTGATGGAGACGGGCATATTGTTTTCATGCGTAGGAAAAATCCAAATGGCCGTTTAAAGCCTGATCCTGAAGATCCAAGACGAATGATCAGTGTAGGTGTTGATCAGCAGGGCGAATATGAAATGCTTGGTTATGAGGGTATTGACAATGATGGAGATGGGGATGTAAATGAAGATGGAGAAGGATTTTATGATCCAAACCGAGACTGGGCATGGAACTGGCAGCCAAATTACATACAAAGCGGGGCCTATAAATATCCATTCTCATTACCTGAAAATCGTTCAATTTCTGAATTTGTAATGAAACATCCCAACATTGCAGCCGGGCAGTCGTATCACAATAATGGGGGCATGATACTCCGTGGACCTGGCGCATTGGAGGATTTAAACACCTATAATGCCCAAGATGTTCAGGTTTATGATGCCCTAGGTAAAAAAGGCGAGGAACTGATTCCGGGATATAAATACCTTGTTGTATACAAAGATCTCTACTCTGTTTTTGGCGGCGAACTGGACTGGTTTTATGGCGGAAGGGGTATTTATACGTTCTCCAATGAGCTTTGGACACAGTTTCTGTTATATAATAAACCTGCCGACAGAAACTCCCAAGCTGAACAATATTCATTCGACCGGAATCTGCTCTTTAATGATGCCTTTGTCAATTGGAAAGCATTTAAACACCCTCAATACGGTGATATAGAGATTGGTGGATTTAAGAAATCATTTGGTCGTCTGCATCCGGGTTTTTTGCTTGAAAGCGACGCACACCGCAATATGGCTTTTACCTTGTATCATGCTTATCATACCCCAAAACTTTCGGTCGAAGAGATATCAGAAAAAGATTTGGGTGCCGGTTTAAAGGAAGTAACAGCTGTTATTGCAAATAAGCGTCTGATGCCAACACATTCAAGCCAGGATCTGAAATACAAAATTGAAGTTCCGGATCTGATCAGTCTGAAGGGTGCAAAAGTAATAGCCGGTATGATCGTGAGCAATCGTGATTTGAACATTACCATGGAACAAAAGAATGACCCTGAAAACATCAAAGTGCCCAATATTCCGGGAAATGGAACTATTACGGTCAGATGGATCATCCAGAACGGAGAGAAATACCAGGTGAATGTCGACAGCAAAAAAGGTGGAATTGCAAGTCGAACAAAATAGCAATGAAAATAATCTTTATCACAGCAAGTCTGCTTCTATTCAGCGAGTTTTTATTTGGCCAGGGCGATAAAGAATTTTTTGATGCAATTCGCTCTCTGGAAGGAAAAACCTATTACGGTAAGGCGATATACATGCCAGATACTACAAAAGCAAATGATTTTTGGGGGAAAAAATTGAGTTTTAAAGTCAATAAAAGTAACAGGTCTAAGTTGGAGCTCCCTTTTAATGTTGGTGAAAACCAAACCCGCACCTGGGTACTTACAAAAACGAAGGGGGGAATCCGTCTGAAGCATGATCACCGGCATTCTGATGGCAGCCCTGACAGCATCACCAACTACGGAGGGGATTCTGATCAAAAAATTAGCAACAGATTAAAACAATACTTTCCTGCCGATGAATTTACCTCAACATTAATTCCGGCAGCCAAAACAAACCGCTGGATTATGGAGTTTAGTGATGATAAAAAGAAGTTTTATTACATTCTCGAACGTAACAAAGAGCTTCGCTTTAAAGCAGAATTCAATTTAGAGGT
>Ga0164293_10004152_pt1 | contig 12401 bp, 11 predicted proteins | sample GEODES118metaG_FD_111487 | JGI IMG/M metagenome (GOLD analysis project Ga0164293, IMG submission 111487) | Eutrophic lake water microbial communities from Lake Mendota, Wisconsin, USA - GEODES118 metaG | ecosystem: Environmental > Aquatic > Freshwater > Lake | place: USA: Lake Mendota... | reverse complement strand
ATTGAGCCTGTGGCCCGGGTGTGCGACCTGCTGGGCCTTGACCCCCTCCACCTGGCCAATGAGGGGCGGTTTCTGGCGGTGGTGCCGCCCCAGCAGCTGCAGGCCGCCCTGGCGGTGCTGGCCCCCGTTGGTGGGGCCTGGATCGGCACGGTGGCCGAACTGCCTGCACGGCTGGCGCCTCGGGTGCTGCTGGCCACCGCGCTGGGCACGGAGCGGCTGCTGCTGCCCACCAGTGGTGAACTGTTGCCGCGCATCTGCTGAGGCGGGCCGGAAGATGTCCCCAAATGGGGGTAATTGGGGGGCGAATCCCCGGGCGGGCCTGGCGCTGGAGCAGGATCCAGGGCAGACCCCTGCATGGCAGGAGGCGGTTCAGTGGACCTCACTCCCTTTCTCGGCAGCCTGGAGGGCACCACCCTCGACCAGGTGCTGCTGTCGGTGGCCATCAGCGGCAAGGTGGCGATCGCCATGAAAGGCCGCTTCCTGTTGCGTTCGGTGTGCGAGAGCTTCCAGGACCGCACGCACATCGGTTGCGCTGTCACCGATGAGCCCACCTGCCTGGCCTACCTGGCCCAGGAGCCCTACGAACTGCTGATCTGCACCGATTACCTGGAGAGTGGCAGTGGTTTTGAGCTGGCCCGCAAGGCCCGCGTTTCTCAGCCGGCCCTGAAGGTGGTGGTGCTCGCCCTGGGGGATGTGATCCCAGCGCAGTATGTGGATGCTCCCTGGCTGGAAGCGGTGGTGGCGGAGGCCGACTTCATCGGCGATCAGCGGCCCCTGCAGGCGGCGGTGATGGCGGTGATGGGCCATCACAGCTACCGCAGCCCGTCGCTGCGTTCGGGCAACCTGCCCTATCTCAGCTGTCCGCGGCTCACCCGGCGGGAATACGAGGTGCTCGACCTGCTCGCCAGCGGCCTCAGCGACCGGGAGATCGCCGAGCAGCTGGTGGTGAGTGAGGAAACCGCCCGCACCTACACCAAGCGTCTGCTGAAAACCCTCGACGTGAACAACCGCCTGCAGGCGGTGCTCAAGGGCATGCGCTGCGGCATGGTGCAGCTTTAGTCCTGTTCCACCATCACCAGGTCGCGGCCAGCTGCCTTGGCCGCGTAGAGCAGATTGTCCAGCCGTTGAAACCACGCACCGAATAACTCGTTGGGCTTGCGCTGGGCAACCCCGAAACTGGCCGTCACCCGCCCCACCGGCTCGATGGGCTGTTCGGCGAGCGCTACGCGCAGCTTCTCCGCAAGTACGGCAGCCCCGGCGGCTGTGCCCTGGGGCACGAGGATCAGGAACTCTTCCCCGCCCCAGCGCCCGAGCTGATCGCTGCCGCGGAGGCAGCGTTGCACTCTGCGGCAGAATTCCACCAGCACCTGGTCGCCCACACTGTGGCCATGGCGGTCATTGACCTGCTTGAAGTGGTCGATGTCGCAGAGGATCATCGCCAGCGGTTCACTGTTGATCGAGCTGGAGCTGATCTGCTGCTGAAGCATCAGTTGCAGGTGGTGTCTGTTCCACACGCCGGTGAGGCTGTCGGTGCTGGCGAGGGTGTTGAGCTGCTGGTTGGTGAGATCCAGCGCCTGCTCATAGCGCTTTCGCTCCGTGATGTCCCTGCTGGTTCCCAGCAGATAACGCAGGCTGCCATCGTCGTTGACCACCGGCAGCGCCAGCACGTCACACCAGATGGTGGCCGTGCCATCTGCACACAGGTACTCCAGTTCCCCACGGAATGGCTGGGGTTTTTGGCCATGACGGCAATCGCGGGCCACCTGCCGCAGATAGCTCTCCACCCGGCGCCGAGATTCAGCCGGGTGGATCTGCTCAAGCGTTTGCACCATCGCCTCCTCCGGGTTGATTCCCCGCAGCCATTGCACCGAAGGGCTCACGTAGCTGATCTCGCCATCAGCGGTGATCGTCCAGATCACATCGCGGGCATTTTCCGCCAGCAGGCGATAGCGCTCCTCGCTGCGGCGGAGTTTGGTTTCGGCTTCCACCTGGTCATCCACCAGGCGCAGGCGTGCCACGCTGCCGTCCGCTTCGCCGGCTGCATTGATGAACGGGCTGGCGGCCGTTTCCACCCAGTGAATCGAGCCATCCTTGGCCAGCACCTGGTCCCTGGCGATCACCAGGGACTGGCCCTGCTGCAGTCGCTCCAGATTGTGCTTGTACTGCGCCGTCTCACCGCGATGCAGCAGGAAGTCGCTGCCGCTTCGGCCGATCCATTCCTGCGACTGCCAGCCCAGGGTGGGGGTGAGAGAGGGGGAGACCCAGCAGATCGTGCCATCGGGGCTGAGCTGAACAATCACCTCGCCTGAGTTTTCAGCCAGCAGCCGGAATTGGCGCTCCGAGGTTTCCAGCCGCTCTGTGGCTCGGCGTAGTTCGGTGATATCGGAGGAGAACCCCAGCAGAAAACCCGTCCCGCCTTCCTGCTGGCCACACACCAGTTTTTCCGCGAGATAGATGCATTCCGTTCCATCAGCCCTGGTCAACCGTTCTTCGCGCCGCAGCGGACCGCCCTCCTCCAAGACCTGCCAGTCGAACTTCGAGAGTTCCTCAGCTACATCAATGGGCAGGAGATCAAAATCAGTGCATCCACGGATGCTGTCTGCATCACCGGACTCGATGCCCAGGCTCACCAGGGTGGCCGGATTGGCATAGAGATAGCGACCTTGCCGGTCTTTAATATAGATCGCAGCGTCAATATGCTCGAGCAGGGTGTTCAACAGCTCGTGCTCCTGCTCGGCCAGGGCAGCGGCCTGATGCTGTTCGGTGATGTCCTCGGCCTGGAGCAGGAGCAGGCCGCTCCTCCCTTCGCTCTCTGGCAGGGGGGTGAGCGAACAGCGCAGCCACGCCTGGCTTTGATCCGGGCGGAGCACTGAGGTCAGCTGTCTGGTTGCTGCGCCGTCTTGCTGGACGCGAAGTTCCGTGAACAGGTCCTGCCAGCTGCAGGCCTGGAGCTCCGAAGCACTGCGACCAAGCGCGCAGCAGAGAGCGGGATTGGCAAGGCTAAAGCTACCGCTCTCAGCCGTGATCAGCCCAATGCCGATCGTGGCCGCCTCAATCACCTGGCCCCACTGCCCATTGTGAAGTTTCTGCGGATCAATGGTGGCCTGGCTTTGCTCGAAAGCGGCAGCAGACGGGTTGGCGAGAGCGGAACATTCCAGCTGGCTGGAGCTAGTAGAAGGCGCCCTGGTTGCCATGGATTGCGCCTGATTGCTGTTCCTGACAGTCTGCTGCTTTCGATGTCCCATTGGCCCATTCTTAAGTTCCTGGAGATCGACTGGACGCCGCATCTGCGTCACTTTAAGGATTCCCTCCGCTTTGCCCATGCCACTGCGCTGGGCCGGTTCCTTCCGTTTGCCAACGGAATTGTCCCCAGACGGGGGGATCGCTACTGGCTGCCATCGGTGGAAAGTGGCGGGGGCTCCAGTCCAGCCCGTCCGCGCCTGCCGCAGCTCAGGAATCCGCGCCATGACCAGCAGCCGTTCACCGCAGGCCCCCAGCCTCACGATTGCCGAGCTCGAGGCCAATTACCCGCTTTACTGCAAAGCCCTGCGCCTGTTGATTCAGGAGGGCAAGACGGTGGCCAAAGTGCGCCGCACGGTGTGCTGGCAGCGGCTGGCCACCCTGCACCACTGTCTGCCGGGCCAGTACCGCGATCCCGATTACCTCTACACCCTCCTCGCGCGGCAGGTGCGCACGGCCCGGGCCCTCTAGGGACAGCGCCAGCGGGCCAGGCCACCCCCCCGCCCCCGCGCCAGCAGCCAGGTGCCCTGGGCGTCGCTGCCCGCGGCGATCAGAGCAAAAAAAGGTTCCGCGCCCTGCACCGGTGCGGGCAGGGCCTGCTGCCAGAGTCGCCAGGGGCCCAGGCTCAACTGCATCCTTGCGAAGTGAAAGCGCAGCAGGGGGCGGCGGCCCTGCAGCCACCCGGGCCCGACGAAGCTCAGCTCCAGAGCTCCCAGGCGCACACTGTTGCGCAGCTCCAGGCCGGCGGGCTCACCGTCTGCCTGGTTGGCGGCGGACTGGATTTCCAGCCTGGCCTGAAGAGCGCGCAGCAGGGCGGCTGGTGCAGGCTGAGGCTGGGATTGCCGATCCCACAGCTCCACGAGCCGCCAGTCGGCGACGAGCTGCCGCTGAGTGATGCCCGATCCCTGCTTTCGGCTGCTCGCTTCCAGAGCGAGCAGACTGGCCGTGCCATCGGGATCACACATCAAAGGGGGTCTGCAGATACCGCTCTAGAAATGTGTCGGGAGGCAGGGTGCCCTGCTCGCTGAATTGCAGACCCAGGTAGGTCTGAAATTCGTCGCTGGCAAACCAGCGCAGGTTAACCTTGGCGGCCGCGCTGCCCATGCCCACCACCTCAAACAGTTTGATGTTCAGTTCAGTGCCAAGGGGGAGATCGAAACAGCCATTGGCCACAACGCACAACCCCCCGTAGCTCAAGTCCCAGAGGGTGCAGTGCCAGTAGCGCCCATCCTCGGTGCGCACTTCGCCCCGGGGAGCGATCGAGAAGGGGATGGAGCGGCGTTCATCGCGCCGGTTGGCCACACTCCCGCGTCGGGCGACGCCGCTGCGCCGGTCGACGCCGATTCGCCGTTCCTGCCGATGCTCGCTTTCCAGCCAGTCGAACACGCTCGGGGTCGAGTCACCACCAGCAACACTGCGTCGTTCCCCACCGCCCCGTGGGTCGGCACTTTTGCGGCGATCCTGTTCGCCGAACTTGCGAAATCGCCCTTGTAGGAATTCGGCTGGTTTTTCGGGTTCTGCCGATTTCTCCGGTCCTGCCGGTTCCGAGGATTTCGCCGACCGCTCCATGGTTGTAGCCGATCCTTTCAGAATCAGATCCATGCTAGGCCCCTTCTGCGCCGCGGTCGCGTTACATAGCTTGACCTCCGCCTGAGTATCCCTGCTCAAAGCGCTTGTGCAGGCTTGGCCCTGCGCATAGCGTGAAAATCCCATCGCGCAAGTTCCATGACTGTGAACCGCTTCGATCACAGCGTCGACCATCTTGGCCCTGCGCGAGGTGGTCATGGCCAGATTGAGGGAGCTGGGGGCTTGCCGTTGCAGTCATCAGGGTGGCTTGGGCACGCTGGCGCAGAGGCTGCCATCGATCCCGTGGAGGCCTATTTCGAATGCATCACCACCTGCTCGCTCGATGACGGTGACTGTGTGACCACCTGCACGGAAATCCTCCGTCAGCAGAGCTGAACCGCAACAGCACAACGGCAGCCAGCTGGCTTCAGCTCAGCGAAATGCTGCCGTTGTCTTTCACAACCAGAGTGCCACTTTGGTCGATCTCGATGCGCTGGCTCTTGGTGCTGTTAACCGCTCCAATCACTTCAAAGTCGAAGATTTCCAGCTCTTCGCCTCCATTGTCTAGGCGATAGCGGTTCCGATTTCGCTTTGAGAAGTCGTAGGTGCCCTTAGGCAGGAGCAGGGTGTCGCGGCCGCCACCTCCGTAAACGGCGTGGTCGCCATAGCCGATGAAGGTGTCTTTGCCGGCTCCAAGGTCTACAAACCCCTTGCCGCGGATGCCCCCTTTGCGGACATCAACCTGATCATCGCCGTTCTGGGTGAAGATGAAGCCGCGGTTGCGGATGGCCCTGTCTGCGCCAGAACCAACAATGGTGTCGGCCCCATCTCCCATGAAGATGAAACCGCCGTTGTCGATGCCGATCCCTCGTGTGCTGGTGCCGGTGAGGGCGTCGGCGTCACTGCCCAGTTGAAGGTTCCCGCGGCGTGGCTTACGGGGCACCACCACCCCCGGGCCGTTCTCCTTCTCACCGGTAACCACATCGGTGCCGGCGAGGGCATCAATCAGGTCGGCGCCCACCACGGTGATGCCGTCCTTGCGGTCGATCACGCGATTGGCTTGCTTGCTCCACACGCCCTTGCTGGCACCGGACCAGCCTTCAGGGGTGAGTTTGGTTCCAGCCATGCTCATTTTTCCAATAATCTTCTCACCGCCATGGTGGCAGGGTCAAGGCGACGGGGTGGGGGAGGGATCTGCGCTGCACCGGTGCGGCGCATAAAATGCCACCGCTCGCAACCTGTCGTTCTTGGCACCGCGTTGGCTCGGCTCCCCTGATTCCGCTGAGCCCCCATCTTCCCCCTCTGCCCCCCGCTCCGGCGGGCGCTCTCCTGCGATTCATCGTGGGCATTGGCCTTCCTGGTTGCGGATCGATGCGGTGCTATGGCTCCTGCTGGCCAGCCTGCTGTTCCTGCCGGTGGTCATGGTGAGGAGTCTGTCCGCGGCCACGGTGTACCAGATGAAACTGCAGGCTGAGGAGATCTCCACCCTTGCCTCAGGGATCCGCGCCTATTACGCCGATAATGTGATTTCCCGCCTGCAGGCCGCAGACGGGAAAGCCGTGTATTCAGACAATTACCGCGAGGTTCACGGAGGGATTCCCATCCCTGCCACTCTTTCGATTGAGCTGGGTGCTCTCTTCGATAATGCCCATACGGATGGGCGCATTTCCTACGAATTTCTCTCTGACTACCCCTTCGCCAAGCGCAACAATCGTCCCCTCGACGCTTTTGAGATCGAAGCCCTCAAGGCCTTCCGTGATTCAGCTGATCGACAGAGTTTCACCAATCTTCAAGGCAATGGTCTCGGTCAATCCAACTATCGGCTGGCCACCCCCATCCTGATGCGCAAGGCCTGCGTCACCTGTCACAACACCCATCCGGATTCCCCCAAGCGCGACTGGAAGGTGGGGGACGTGAGAGGCATCCAGGAGGTGACGGTGCGCGGGCTGCGGGTGGATGGCTTCGGCAACCTCGGTTGGATGTTCGGCTACGTGGGCTTGCTGGGGCTCACCTCAGTGGCAGCTACCGGGGTGTTCAAGGGGCAGACCAACAGGATGGAGCAACTCAACCGCAAACTGCTGGAGGCCAATCAGCGCGAATCCGCCCTGGCGGCCAGGATGGCCGATCAGGTGCAGGAACTCTCCATCTTCGGCAGTGTGGTGGATCACTCGATTGTGGGTGTTTCTATTGCCGATATGCGCCAGCCCGACCAACCGTTGATCTACGTGAACAACGCATTCACCCTGATAACTGGCTATTCACGCGAGCTGGCTGTTGGTTACAATTGTCGATTTCTTCGGGGGCCTGATACGGATTCAAAAGAGATACAGCGGATTCGTGAGGCGATTGACACAGGTAGGCCCTACAGCGGTGATCTCGTGAACTATCGCCTCGATGGCACCCGCTTTTGGAATCGGCTCACGCTCTATCCCGTCACCGCATCCAAGGCGACCAATGCCAAGCCCGATTTCTATGTGGCCAATCAAATCGATATCACCACGGTTAAGCAGCAATCCTCACTCTCCAATAGCGAACTCACAGGTCTTGATCAAAGCATTGCTGCCGCTCGTGATGCTCTTCAGCAGGCCATGCGCTTCGGAGAGGCTTTGAAGAGTCGATTGGCCAGCGCCCCCGAGCCGATCAGTGCCGAGGAGGAGTCGCTGCTGCGGGCGGAAGTGCAGGCCCACGAAGCCCTTGTGCGCGAGCTGGAGACGATGCAGGTGTGGGTCGCGAATCGGGCTCCTTCACTGTGATCAAGGCTCCAAGCTTCATCCGAGAATCCACCGAGCTTGTACGCAAGCTCCTGTTGATCTACGGGCTCGGCGCCACCATCCTGATCGCTGTCAGCTTGGTGCTCCTCAAGCTGGCCGATAGTCGTGAGCACATGATTCATCAGACGGAGAGCGCAACCACTCTGGTGGAGTCGAGCCTAGGAGCTTCGCTGGCCCCATCGGATCGCCAGGCTCTGCTGGAATCCTATGTGCGGAAGACACGGGCTCAAGGTTCGCTTGGCCTGGACGTTCTCTTCGTGCTCAACCGGGAAGGGCGGATTGTGTTGTCGTCCCGCCCTGCCTGGTTGAACCTGAAGATTGACGATGGGCTGTTTCGCAGGGCTGAATTCAGCAATCCCCAGTTTCGCCAGATTGCCAAGTGCTTTCAGGATTCACGCCCTGACTGCGTGAAACTCGCCTCCGAGGACTTTCCTTCTCTCAGCGACAGTTTCACCACTTTCAGATCCGTGTACAAGCCATCCGATGACTTGGGCCTACCTCGGGAGTACTTCCTGGTGGTGGCCACATTCAGCGCTGGGATGGTGATGGCTTCAATCGTGCAGGATATGTTGCCCCTGCTGCTCCTGGCACTATTTTTAGCGGCCCTGCTCAGTCTCTCCCTGTGGTTTGTGCTCCGGGCCCTGCTGCTTCCCCAACTCAGCCAGGCGGCTCAGACCGACGGTCTCACACGCTTGATGAACAGATCGGCCTTCATGGACGCTGCTATGGACCTGCTCGCGGATAGCGAGGAACGCGGGTCTTCCCATGTATTCGTCATCATGGATGTGGATCAGTTCAAGCGAATCAATGATACCTATGGTCATGACTGTGGGGATGTGGCGCTGGTGTCAGTTGCCGCGGTTCTGGCCACGGTGATGCGCAGTGATGATCTCGTTTGTCGTTTTGGTGGCGAAGAGTTTGCTCTGTTGCTCGCCACCGGTGAACAGGCAGGTCGCAAAGTGCTTGAGCGTCTGCGTTTGCAGCTTGAAATGAGCCGGGTTGCCTACAACGGCAGGGAAATCCCGGTAACGGTGAGCATCGGCGCCGCCGCCACATCTGTATGCGGCTACAATCTCGATTATCTCTATGCATGTGCTGATCGTTGTTTGTATGCCGCCAAGCAGGGAGGGCGCAACCGCGTTGAGTGGGCCAGTGCTGAGTCTGGCGGTCGCCTGCGTCTCAGCGCTCCCCAACACTCTCAGGCTTTGCCCTTGAGCCCTGAGGAGTCTGTGATCGACAGAACCACCCCATATGGAATCTGAACAAGCATGGATGCTCCTGCGATTCCCGATGATGAGGCGCCCCGACTTCAGGAGCTGCGCAGCTATGGGGTGTTGGATACCGATGCCGATCCCCATTTCGACGACATCAGTGAGCTGGCACGACGCATCGCAGGTACTGAGATCGGCATCGTGAGCCTGGTGGATGAGAATCGCCAGTGGTTCAAGAGCTGTGTGGGTGCCCCTCTGGGGCAACAGGAAACACCCCGGCAGGTGTCCTTCTGTGGACACACAATCCTGCAGCGTGATCCCCTGATCATCAATGACGCGCTACGGGATTCGCGCTTTGCCGATAATCCTCTGGTTACGGGTGATCCGGGCGTTCGCTTCTATGCAGGCTTCCCGTTGATCACCAGCAATGGCTTTGTGCTGGGCAGCCTCTGCGCCATCAGCCGGCGGCCCCATCAGCTCAGTCCCGAGCAGATCGACAGCCTGCGCCGGCTGTCATCGCTCACGGTGCAGCAGCTGCAGGTGGTCCGCGAGTCGGGTCTGCTGGCCAACATCCAGCGCGGGCTGGGGGAGGAGCTCCTTGCATCGGGGCCGCAGGAGCAGCACAGCTCCCTGGAGCGGCTGATCAGCCGCGAACAGATGGTGCAGATGCTGGCGTTGCTGTTCGGCATGGGCCTGGGATCACCGTTCACCCTGCTGCGCTGCCGCTTCCGCGACTATGAGCGGGTGAATGCCACCCTGGGCAGCAGCCTGGCTGAGCAATTCATCAATGAGGCTGCCCGCCGGGTGCTGGCTGCGATACCGAAAACGGCTTCTGTGGCCCGCTTTGCTGAGGCCGAGCTGGTGGTGCTGCTTCCCTATGACGTGGAGGAAGCCCAGATCCAGGACGTGGCGGAACGGCTGATCGCCTTCGCCAATCAGGTGTATCGCCAAGGCCTGCAATCGCTATCGTTGGCGGTTTCGATCGGCATCGCCACCTACCGCAACAACTATGAGAACGTAGAGGCCATGCTGGCTGATACCAGCATGGCGGAGCGGATGGCCCGCCATGCTCTCGGCAGCAGCTTTCGCTTTATTGACGCCGCGGCGCGGGTGGCAGCCCGGGAGACCTACCGTCTGGAATCGGCTCTAAGGGAGGGATTGGCGGCCAAGGATCTTGAACCATTTCTCCAGCCGATTGTGGATCTCGGCAGTGGTGAACCGGTTGGTTTCGAGGCACTGGCCCGCTGGCGCTATGAGGGCAAGGTGCTGCAGCCCAATAGCTTTCTGCCCATCTGCGCTGAGACTGGTCTCACCGGGGATCTCGACCTGTTGATCATCGAGAAGACCCTGGCGGCCCTCCCCCTGCTCGCCCAGCCGATTCCCCAGCGGCCAATGACCATCAATGTGAATCTGTCTGGCGTGTTGCTGGAAGACCGGGACCTGCGCCAGCGCTTGCTGCGCCTGGTGGATGACAATCAGCTGCCACCCGGCTGGTCGCTGCAGATGGAGCTGGTGGAGGATGCTTTTCAGGATACCTCTGCTGCCTTTGATCACTTTCTCAATGATCTGGTGAGCCGAGGTGTATCGATTGCGATTGATGATTTCGGAACCGGCTATTCATCCTTTGCGCGTCTGATCTCCCTGCCCATTCAAAGTGTGAAGGTGGATCGTACGTTCGTGGATCGAATCGCGGGCAGTGATGATTCACCCCGCCTGGTGTTGCGCACCATGCTCACCATGCTCAACGACCTGGGCATGGCCGTGACCGCCGAAGGCATCGAGCAGCCAGCCCAGCGCGACTGGTTGATCCACCATGGGGTGACCAAGGGGCAGGGCTATCTGTTTGCCATGCCGCTCACCCTCACCGAGGCCGTTGCCAAATTGCGGAGTATTCATTATCGGCCAAGGGCCATTCCCGTGGAGCCCGCGCGAATCTGGGCGGCCCGCCGCAGACGGTGGCTGCGCCATCTGCTGATCAAGCCGCTGGCCGGGGTGCTGGGCAGGGATGACCGCCGCCGCGACGTCGAGCCCTGAACCATGGCTGCCGATCCCGTGCCGGTGTTGAGCGAGGAGGAGCGGACGAAGCTCGATACCAGCGACGACAGCCTCTTCTACGCCGAGCCCCGTTTTGTGCAGCATCTCGATGCCGCCTTCCGCCAGCGGCTCACAGCGCTCTACCGCCAGCGCATACCTCCCTGCGCCGAGGTGCTCGACCTGATGAGCAGCTGGGTGAGCCACCTGCCCGAGGAGATCACCTACCAGAAGGTGATCGGCCATGGCCTCAACGCCCAGGAGCTGGCCGCCAACCCCCGCCTCAACAGGCACTGGGTGCAGGATCTCAATCGCGATCAGCGGCTGCCCCTGGCCAACGCCAGTGTGGATGCGGCCCTGATCGTGGCCGGTTGGCAGTACCTGCAACAGCCGGAAGCGGTGGCTGCCGAGCTGCTGCGGGTGGTGCGGCCCCGCGGCCAGGTGATCGTGGCCTTCTCCAACCGCATGTTCTTCCAGAAGGCGCCTCAGGTGTGGACCGATGGCAGCGACCGCGACCACCTGGCCTACGTGGCCCAGGTGCTGCTGGCCCAGGGCTGGGGCCGCCCGGAGCTGATTGCGGAGAACACGCGGGCGGCGGGCCCCCTGGGCTGGATCGGGGCTACCGGGGATCCCTTCTTCGCCGTGATGAGCGAACGTCCCGCCGACCATTGAGCTTCAGGCTGCAGGAATGCTGCCGCTGATCTGAACGTGAGGTCCGGTGTCAAAGACCACCCAATTCCCAGAGCCCGGACCTAGGTTTCCGGCCCTCCCCCCTTCCCGACGGTGGCCCCCCCCCTTCCTGCCCTGAGCCCCCGCCGATGACCGCCTCTTTTCTCCAGGCGGCCTGGCTGATCCCCCTCTATCCGCTGCTGGCGGCCGTGGCCTCCCTGGCCTGGTCACCGGGGGTGATCTCCCGCACGGGCCCCCGCCCCTGCGGCTATCTCAACCTGATGATGGTGGCCGTGGCCTTCGGCCACAGCCTGGTGGCGCTCACCGCCCTGCACACCAACGCCCGCGCCGGCGCCGAGGCCCTCTACCGGCCGATCACCTTCGGCTGGACCTGGCTCGAAACCGCGGGCCTGCGGATCGGCTTCGACGGCCTGGTGACCGAACCGGCTCTGATCGCCATTGCGGTGATCACGGGTCTGCACCTGCTGGTGCAGATCTACGCCATCGGCTACCTGGAGATGGACTGGGGCTGGCCCCGCTTCTTCGGTTCCCTCAGCTTCTTTGAGGCGGGCCTCTGCGCCCTGGTGCTCACCGATTCGGTGTTCTTCAGCTACGTGATCCTGGAGCTGCTCACCCTGGGCACTTACCTGATCGTGGGCACCTGGTACAACCAGCCGCTGGTGGTGAAGGGGGCCCGCGATGCCTTCCTCACCAAGCGCATCGGCGACCTGATCCTGCTGGCCGGCGTGATCGCCCTGCTGCCGATGACCGGCACCTGGAATTTCCACGGTCTGCAGGGCTGGGCTGCCGACCTCAGCAACAACGGCGCGCCGCTGCCGCCGGGCTTTCAGCTGATCCTGCTGGCCCTGATCGCCGGCCCGATGGGCAAGTGCGCCCAGATTCCCCTGCACCT
>Ga0164293_10004149_pt1 | contig 12405 bp, 9 predicted proteins | sample GEODES118metaG_FD_111487 | JGI IMG/M metagenome (GOLD analysis project Ga0164293, IMG submission 111487) | Eutrophic lake water microbial communities from Lake Mendota, Wisconsin, USA - GEODES118 metaG | ecosystem: Environmental > Aquatic > Freshwater > Lake | place: USA: Lake Mendota, Wisconsin... | reverse complement strand
TGACGGCTTCTAGCCGTCACCCCCATCCCGTCAATCCCGAAATCCTGTCAATCCTGTCAAACCCCACCCGCAATCCGCAATCCGCAATCCCCAATCCGAAATCCAAAAAGTGCTCGCCAACCGCCCCATCCTCACCCCCAAATCAAACCTTGTCACTACACCCCTCCCACACCCACTATAAGGTTTTCCGTCACCCAAACGCCTCCGCCCTCCGCCCTCCGCAATCCGCAATCCGCAATCCGCAATCCGCAATCCGCAATCCAAATGATCCCCCGCGTCGCCCTCCTCATCGAAACCACCCGCACCTACACCCGCGAGATCCTCGCCGGCGTCCGCCGCTACGTCGCCGAGCACGGCTCGTGGTCCACCTTCGTCGAACTCCGCTCCCCCGACTCCCCACCCCCACCCTGGCTCAAAAACTGGCAGGGCGACGGCATCCTCACCCGCACCTTCACCCCGGCCATGAACCGCGCCGTCACCGCCACCGGCCTCCCCGCCGTCGAACTCCGCTCCACCTCCCTCCCCCATGACCGCCCCTTCGTCGGTGTCGACAACGGCCTCATCGGTCAGGCCGTCGCCGAGCACTTCCTCAACCGCGGCTACCGCCACTTCGCCGTCTACGGACTCACCACCGAAACCTTCTTCATCCAGCGCGTCCAAAACTTCGTCACCCGCCTCCAACAACGGGGCCTCCCCTGCACCCAGCTCACCGGCTCCACCTCCGACCGCCCCGCCGACTGGGAAGCCAGCCAAACTCGCCTCATCGCCCAACTCCGCTCCCTCCCCAAACCCGTCGGCATCTTCGCCGCCAACGACCAGCTCGGCGTCCACCTCCTCGACGCCTGCCTCCGCGCTGGCCTCGCCGTCCCCGAAGAAATCGCCGTCGTCGGCTGCGAAAACGACGAAACCCTCTGCACCCTCGCCACCCCGCCCCTCACCTCCGTCGAACTCGACGGCCCCCGCGTCGGCTACGAAGCCGCCCGCCTCCTCGACCAGCTCATGCGCACCACCCACAAGCCCAAAGCGCGCCGCACTCCCAAATCCGCACTCCCAAATCCGCACTCCGCAATCCTCATCCCTCCCCGCCAGATCATCACCCGCGAATCCTCCGACGACCTCGTCATCACCGACCCCCTCGTCGCCCGCGCCTCCCGCCTCATCCGCCAGCGCAGCCACGAAGGCCTCACCGTCGACGACCTCTGCCTCGCCCTGCACGCCTCCCGCAGCACCCTCGAGCGCCGCATGAAAGCCGCCCTCGGCCGCACCCCCAAAGACGAAATCCTCCGCCTCCGCTTCCGCGACGTCGAACGCCTCCTCCTCACCACCGACCTCACCCTCGATCAAATCGCCGAGCGCACCGGCTTCACCCACGCCAGCTACTTCCAAGCCGCCTTCCGCGCCCGCTACGACCTCCCCCCAGGCACCTGGCGCCAGTCCCACACGAACCCATAGCACCCCATGACCCCATCCCAAACTTCCTCCATCATGCCACCCAACCTCCTCCCCCAAGACGGCACCGTCCACGCCCTCGGCCCCCTCCTCCCCGACCCCGAGGCCTCCGCCGCCTTCTCCTCCCTCCTCACCGAACTCCCCTGGCAGCAAGACGAAGTCCGCCTCTTCGGCAAACGCATCGTCACCGCCCGCAAAGTCTCCTGGCATGGCGATCACCCCTTCTCCTACACCTACTCCGGCATCCCGCGCACCGCCCAACCCTGGTCCCCCACCCTCGCCGCCCTCAAAGCCCAAATCGAAGCCGCCACCAACACCACTTACAACTCCTGCCTCGCCAATCTCTACCATCACGGCGGCGAAGGCATGGCCTGGCACAGCGACGACGAACCCATGCTCCTCCCCCACGCCCCCATTGCCTCCCTCAGCCTCGGCGCCGCCCGCCGCTTCGACTTCAAACACAAAAAAGACCCCTCCCTCCGCGCCTCCATCCTCCTCGAACACGGCCACCTCCTCCTTATGCTCAACGAAACCCAATCCCACTGGCTCCACGCCCTCCCTAAAACCAAAAAGATCCAAACCCCCCGCATCAACCTCACCTTCCGCACCATCTCCCCATCCTGAGTCAAGACCCAGTCCCTCTCCAAAGTACCTCGACTCTCCGAGGCGAGAGCCCAACCCCATCGAATTCCCCTTGGCTCCCCCAGAAAATAGCCTATAATTTCCATAGCATAGAAACGGCAAGCCTTTTGGAACCGATGACAGCGGCAGATTCGCCCGCAGCCGTTTTCGTTTTTAGGTTCAATAAGCACTTCATGAAACTCATCGCCCCGAATCACGGCATGCGCATGTCCTTGCCCTGGACCTATCAAGCCAAGCCCCTGCTCACCCCCACGGAGGCCCGATTCCACGCCTGCCTTCTTCAAATCACCCAAAACCGCTGCCTCATGCAGGCCAAACCCCGCCTCGCCGATGTCTTCCAGTCCGTCTCCGGCCAAGGCGCTTTCCAAAAGATCAGCCAAAAGCACGTCGACTTCCTCATCTGCCGCACCCACGACTGGATGCCCATGCTCGGCATCGAAGTCGACGACGCCAGCCACAACACACCCGATCGCCGCCAACGCGACAGCTTCGTCAACAACCTCTTCGCATCTACCGGCGTCCCCCTCCTCCGCCTGCCCATCCACGAAATCGACCACGTCGAGCAACTCGTCACCAAACTCACCCACGCCTGGCAACACCGCTGGACTCTACTGGAAACCTCACCTGCATGAACCACATCTTCGTCGACTTCGAAAACGTCTCCAAAATCGACGACTCGGTGATCGGCGAAAAGTCCGTGTCATTCTACCTCTTCGTCGGCGAAAAACAAAAGAAGCTCGATATCCAAGTGGTAGAGAAACTCATCCACCACGCGGATTCCGTGCAACTGATTCGCCTGACAGGCAGCGGCAAAAACGCCCTCGACTTCACCCTCGCCTACTACGTCGGCCGAGCCGCCATCACCGACCCCACGGGCTGCTTCCACATCATCTCGGGAGACAAGGGCTACAAACCTCTCATCGATCACCTGAGAAGCCGGCAAATCAAAGCTTACCTGCACCCCGATTTCACAACACTCACCTTCTCCTGCCCCCCCAAGTCCGAGCCCATTCCCGCAGCCCCTGACCCCTTGCAAGCACCTCCCCAAAAGGCGCCTTCCAAGCCTGCAAATCCTTCAAGCTCAAAACCTCTCCTCGACCGCGCCCTCGAACACCTCCGCAAAAATCTCTCCAACCGCCCAAAACGCAAGACAACTCTGCTCAGCCATCTGAAAGCGACCCTGGGAAATCAACTCACCGACTCCGACATCAAGACCCTGGTCAATCAGCTGAAGCAGAAAAAGTGCGTCGAGATAGATGAGAAAGACAAAGTGATCTATCATCTTTCAACCTGATCCTCCCAACCTCCCTCCTTGCACATTTCCCGCATCATTGTAAATGCGCGACTCGAAACTCAGTGCCAACTTCCCCACTTTCCCGCCTCATTCTCTTAATCCCGTCAATCCTGCAATCCTGTCCCAAAAAACGTCCCCTCTCCCACATCCCATGAAACCCTGGTTCTACGTCGACTCCGAAAATCAACGCCACCAAGTCACCGAGGAACAACTCCAGTCCCTCGCTGACTCCGGCATCGTCAAACCCACCTCCCTCGTCTGGACCGAAGGCCAAGCCCAATGGGCCCCCGCCTCCCAAATCCTGCCCGCCCTCTTCCAAAACGCCACCGGCGCCCCGCCCCCTCCCCTTCCCGCAGGCGGCCCACCCCCCATGCCCATGCGCGCCCACGACGTCGACTACGAGATCCACGGCAACGAAATGCAACTCGTCGAAATCGAACTCGATCCCGGCGAAACCGTCATCGCCGAAGCCGGTGGCATGAACTACATGGACGACGGCATCACCTTCGAAACCAAAATGGGCGACGGCTCCAACCCCAACGAAGGCGGCATCATGAGTGTCCTCAAAAACGTCGGCAAACGCATGCTCACCGGTGAGTCCCTCTTCATGACCCACTTCACCAACCGCGCCCCCTCAGGCAAAAAACGCGTCGCCTTCGCCGCCCCTTACCCCGGCAAAATCATCCCTCTCAAACTCAGCGACTACGGCGGCGAAATCCTCTGCGAAAAAGACGCCTTCCTCTGCGCCGCCTTCGGCACCGCCGTCGGAATCGCCTTCCAAAAACGCTTCGGTGCCGGCCTTTTCGGCGGCGAAGGCTTCATCCTCCAAAAGCTCCAGGGCGACGGCCTCGCCTTCATCCACGCCGGTGGCACCATCATCAAAAAAGAACTCAAAGGCGAGACCATGCGCGTCGACACCGGCTGCCTCGTCGCCTTCACCAAAGGCGTCAGCTACGACATCCAACGCGCCGGCAACCTGAAAAGCATGTTCTTCGGCGGCGAAGGCCTCTTCCTCACCACCCTCACCGGCCACGGCACCGTCTGGCTCCAAAGCCTCCCCTTCTCCCGCCTCGCCGACCGCATCCTCGCCAACGCCCCCTCCGCAGGCGGCAAATCCACCGGCGAAGGGTCCCTCCTCGGCGGCATCGGCCGCATGCTAGACGGCAACTAAACCGAGAACGGAGAACAGAGAACCCCTACTCCGGCATCCAAGCCTCCATCCCGCTCACCGCCGCCTTCGCGCTCGCACTCACCGGAATCCCCCAAAACTCAAAAAACGGCCCCAGATTCTTCTTCGTGATCTTCGAGTAACGGATCAAGAACTGGTCCCGCTTGTCGTCATCCGTTGTCGGCTTCGCCCCAAAAGCCGGATCCGCAAAACTGTGCAGGTACGCCCGCCAGCTCTCCCATCCGAATCCCTGAATGAGCTGAATGTAAGTCGTCAAAGCCACAAACGGATTCCCCTTCCACTCCGCCCACTTCTCCGCCGCACCCTTCGCCCCCGTAATCTTCTCCAAGTGCTCCTTACGAGCCTCCACACTGATCGCCGGATGCCCCAGCAGCGGATCCCGCTTCATCACTGACTGATACACCCACATCCCGATCACATTGTTCGTCACCTCGCCCGTGCCGTCAAAAGTGAACTCCCCCCGCTGGTGATTGTGCCCCACCTCATGGTGATACCCCCAGCCCGGCATCTTCAACCGGCTCACCGTCACCATCTCCAGCGCCTCCGGCACGTGCAGCATGATCGGATACCCGCTGTGCATGAACCCCGCGCTGATCTGCACATCCGCCACCATCCGCTCCGGCCTCCGCCGCTCCGCCGTCTGGTTCGTGATCTCATCCTGCGCCTCCACCGCCATCTTCCAAAACGTCATCACCATCGTCGGATTCTTCACCTCTCGCGCCACACTCGTCGGCACCGTCACAATCATCTTGTCACAAGCCAGCTCCGCCCACGGTCCCGGCCGCATCTTGATCTCACTGTTCCACTGCTCATCCGTATCCTTCCCCAACACAAACAAAGGCGCCGCCACCGCCCCGGCAATCCCCACCTGCAGCATCCCCTCCGCCCCTTGATCCCGCGCCGGCACCTCAACATAAACCAACCCTCCGAACGCACTCGCCACCTTCGTCACCGCCCCCGCAATCGGCACGCTCTTCGTGATCTCCGGCGCCCGCGACCACGACGGCAAATCATAGAGCACATCCGAGTGACACCCAATCCGCACCGCAAAACCCTTGCCCGCCATCCCCTCCGGCACCGTCACTTCAATCGTCTCCCCCGCCGCCGCATAATACCCCGTGCTCGCCCACCCCGGAATCGTCGCATCCACCGCCACCACCCCTTTTCCCCTCGGCGCATTCGACGCCACCTTCCCCGGAAAGGCCTCATGCGCCGGATGCGCCGCCACTGTCTCCGCCCGGTCCAACCGCAGCATCCGCGTCTCCATGCTCAACCGCATCCGCTCCGCGTTCTCCTTCTCCTCCGTGAACGGCTTCTCCTTCGTCGGCACCGCCCTCGACCCGCCAGCAGCCCCTAACGCCAAACTCACCGCCTCCCGAAACGGACTCTTCTCCGGCGGCTGCGCCGCCAGCGCGATCTGAATCGCATTCGACGCCTGTCGCACCTCCGCCTCATTCAGCGCCCCTTTCCCTCCCGCCGATTTCTTCATCACCCCAATCGCCTCAGACGCATTCATCAACCGCGGCAACTCCACCCGCGCCGCAAACGCCTGCACCCCGTCAAACCCGCTCATCTCCGTAAAACCAATCCCCGCCGGCTGCAGCGCCCGATTCAGCCCATGCGCCAGCGCCAACTCCTTCCCTCCGCTCGTCTGATCAAAGGCCCACCCCGTCATCCCCGCCACCAAACCCCCACCCGCTTTCACCCACTCCACCACCGCCAACCCATCCGCCTCATCCGTCACCCCCTGCGCATTCATCACCACCACATCCACCTTCCCCAGTTCCGCCTTCCCCAACGCCTTCACCACCTCCACCTCAAACCCCGCCCGCTCCAGCACCTCATGCTCATCCATCTTCCACGTCCCCACCCGAGGCTTCTTCTTCCCCCCCGAACTCCAGCTCACCACGTTCTCCAAAAGCTTCGCATGATCCCCTCCCGCCTTGCCAGACAAATACCCATTCTGCCCAAACAAAACCACCCGCCCCTTCCCATAACCCGCCACCGCCGCCACCGCCTGCTCGTTCCCCTGCCTGTCCGCTGACCCCAAAATCGGAAACGCCAACTGCCCCCAAATCGCCACCGGCCCCGGCGCCCCAATCTTCGGCACCGACTCCACCCCCTCCAGCACCTTCGCCCGCTCCCGCTTCACCACCTCCTCCGGAATCTGCCCAAACAAACGCCCCACCCAAATCATCCCAATCAACACATGAACCCAACCCGAATGCCGATGTTCGAGGTGCTTGAGAGGCGCAGAGGCTTGGTTGTTCAAGGCGTTCCGGTCTGCAGCGGCTGCATCTTTTAGGATGCCGCCCAAGGAGCGGGAAGCCTTGAGCGGCCAATGCTCAAGCCTATCAGGTGCCTCCAACTTCGGTGTTCGGGTCCAATTCAATTTCATAAAACAATCCATCAAAACGCACAACTCCGCCCATCCATAGCGCCTTTCTCCTACCCCCCCAAGCTTGCGCTCGCACTCATTCAAGCGTTTCTTACCGCTCTCCCATGAAACTTCGCGACGCCCTCATGAACCTCGCCATCACCGCCGTCCTGGTGCTGGTCATCGTTCTCGTCGCCCTCGTCCTCAAAAAAAGCAAAGCCGCTGTCCCCAAAGCCATCCCCGTCAATCCCGCCAACCTCACCATCGCGGACCAAAACGCCCGCCCCGTTCGTGAGACCTTCGAACTCCTCGACAAAACCACCCTCGTCGAAACCCGCGCCAACGAAGCCGACACCCTCCGCTTCCGCACCGGTGCCGACGAAAACATCTTCGTCCTCTACTTCGTCGACGCCATCGAAGCCTCCACCTCCCACCCCCAGCGCATCAACGAACAAGCCCGCTGGTTCGGCAACGTCAACGACCGCCTCCTCGTCGAAACCGGCGTCGAAGCCCTCAACTACGTCCGCGACCTCCTCAAATCCCGCCCCTACCAGGTCCTCACCCGCTGGGAGCAAGTCCCCAACTCCACCCGCTATTACGCCCTCATCCGCGTCGAAATCCAGCCCGGCAAAGGCGTCTACCTCGCCGACCTCCTCATGCAAGCCGGCTACGCCCGCGTCCAAGGCGTCACCACCCCCCTCCCCAACGACGCCCGCGACGAAGTCGCCTACATGCTCGAACTCAAAAAACACGGCGACCGCGCCCGCACCAACAAAGCCGGCATCTGGCGCCACGTGAAGTAACCCTCACGCAAAAATCTCCTTCACCACCTTCGGATTCTCCACCCCCGTCAGTTTCTGGTCCAACCCCTGAAACTTAAACGTCAGCCGCTCGTGATCCAATCCCGCCGCCGCCAGAATCGTCGCATGAAAATCATGCACACTCACCTTGTCCACCGCCGCCTTGAACCCCAGCTCATCACTTTCCCCGTGATGATAGCCCCCCTTCACCCCGCCACCCGCCATCCACACCGTGAACGCATGCGGATTGTGATCCCGCCCCGGCTTCGCCGCCTTCTGTGAAATCGGCAGTCGCCCAAACTCACCTCCCCAGATCACCAGCGTCTGATCCAACAGTCCCCGCTGCTCCAGATCCGAAAGTAGCGCCGCCACCGGCTGGTCGCTCTCCGCCGCAAACCCGCTGTGATTCCCGATCAAATCATTGTGCCCATCCCAGCTCTGCTGGTTCTCCATCCCCCCCGAATACACCTGAATGAATCGCACCCCGCGCTCCACCATCCGCCGCGCCGTCAAACACTGCGCCGCAAAGTGCCCGCAATGCTTCTCATCCACCCCATACATTTTCCGAATGTGCTCCGGCTCCTTCGACACATCAAACGCCTCCGGTGCCGCCGTCTGCATCCGATACGCCAACTCAAAACTCTCCACCCGCGCGTTCAACTCACTCTCAATCGGCGACCCCGCCAACCCCTCCCGATTCAACCGCGCCAGCAGATCCAACTGCGCCCGCTGCCGCCCCGGCTTCAGCGAAGCCGGCACCGCCAGATTGTCAATCGGCTGCCCCGTCGGCTTCAACCACGTCCCTTGGTACACACTTGGCAAAAACCCCGCCCCCCAGTTCGCCGCGCTCCCCTTCGGCAGCCCCCGGTTCAGCGGATCACTCATCACCATGAACGACGGCAGCGAATCACTCTCACTCCCCAGCCCATAAGTCACCCACGACCCCACACACGGATTCCCCATCCGCGTCACTCCCGTGTTCATCATGAACAGCGCCGGCGAGTGATTGTTCGAACTCGTCCAGCACGAGTGAATGAAACACATCTTGTCCACATGCATGGCTGTCTTCGGAAACAGCTCGCTCGCCCACGTCCCGCTCTGCCCATGCTGTTTCCATTTGAACGGCGACGCCATCAGTGGCCCGACCGACCCCGGAAAGAAACCCGTCTTCGGATCAAACCCCTCCAAAGGCTTGCCATCCCGCTTCTGCAACTCCGGCTTGTAATCCCACGTGTCCACCTGCGACGGCCCGCCGTTCGCAAAGATCCAAATGATCGACTTCGCCTTCCCAAAATGCCCTGGCAACTTCGGCGCAAACGGATTGCTCGCCGCCCCCGCCTCCCGCTCCAGCATCGCCGCCAAAGCCAATCCCCCAAACCCACCCCCAGCCCGGGCCAGCATATCACGACGAGAAAATAAAGACGTGTTCATATCAATTCACATAAACCAGTTCATTCAACCCCAGCAGCACCTGGCAATACTCCGCCAACGTGCCCCCCTGACTCACAAAATCCCGTCCCGCCGCCACCTCATCCCCGCTCGGCACCCGGCTGAAACAAATCGCATACGCCGCCGCAACCTGCTTCTCCACCTCTCCCGCCCCGGCCACCCGCTTCGCCAGCCCCTCCGCCCAAGCCAGCGCCTGCGGACTGTTCATCAGCAGCAACGCCTGCGGTGCCACCGTCGTCGTCGGCCGCTCCCCCTGGCTCACCAGCGGCTCCGGCGCGTCAAACGCCACCATGCTCCCGATCAACTGACTCCGCTTCACCGTGAAGTAAAGACTCCGCCGCCGACTGTTCTCATCCTTCGTCCCCGGACCATACATCGTCTCATCCAGCATCCCGCTCACCGCCAGCATCGTGTCCCGAATCGCCTCCGCCTCCAGTCGCTGCGGCACCCGCCTCATGAACAACCCATTGTTCGGATCCGCCGCCTCCTTCACCGCATCCCGCGCACTGCTCTGCTGATACGCCCGACTCGCCATAATCAACCGGTGCATCGGCTTCAACTTCCACCCGTTCGCAATCAACTGCCCCGCCAGCCAGTCCAACAACTCCGGCTGCGTCGGCAACGCCCCCGTCTTGCCAAAATCATTCGTCGTCGGCACCAGCCCCGTCCCAAAATGATGCTGCCACAACCGGTTCACCATCACCCGCGCCAGCAGCGCCCCCGCCCCATGCTCCACATCCGTGATCCAGTTCGACAGCGTCCGCCTCCTCCCCGAACTCTTCGCCCCCTCCGGCGCCTTCCACTCCCACTGCGCCTCACTCCCCGGCTTCGATAGCACCTGCAAAAAACCCTGCGTCGCTTCCCCGTCCTTCAGATCCGGATTACCCCGCTTCAACACATACGTCTTGTCAAAAAACGGTCCCCCCTGCGTGTGCATCACGATCGGCTCATACCCCTCCCCGCAGATCATCATCCGCGTCGCTCCCGGAATCGGCGGCGTGTCCTTGTCCTTCCCCTTCTTCGTCGTGATCGCCGACGTGATCTTCCCATCCGGATGAATGTCCACATTGCTCCGCGTCGTCGTCGTGAACGTGCTCAGCATCCGATAATAATCCTTCGTCGGAAACGGATCAAACTTGTGGTCATGACACCGCGCGCACCCCACCGTCAAACCCAGCATCGCACTGCTCGTCGTGCTCAGCATGTCGTCCATCGCATCATACCGCGTCCGCTCCACCTCGTTCTCCGTGATCTGCGACGGAAACACCCCCGCTCCTAAAAAACCCGTCGCCGCCAACGCCAGCGGATTCGTCGGCTCATACTCATCCCCCGCCAACTGCCACTTCACAAACTGATCATACGGCATGTCCATGTTCAGCGCCTGGATCACAAAATCCCGGAAGTGATACGCATGCGGCCGGTCATAGTCCTGCTCAAACCCCGTGCTCTCCGCATACCGCGCCACATCCAGCCAATGCCGCGCCCAACGCTCCCCATAGCGCGGCGACTCCAACAACCGCTCCACCACCGCACCCCCATCACCCATCCCTGCCTTCAACTCCTCCGGCGTCGGTGGCATCCCCGTCAGATCTAGATAAACCCTCCTCACCAGTGTCGCAGCGTCCGCAGGCGCATTGAACGCCATCCCCTTCGCCTGCTTCAGCAGCAGCTCATCAATCGATCCCCCAGCCACCTTCTGCAGCGGCTTGAACGCCCACCACTGCCGATCCTCATCCGTCACCACCGACGCATCACGTTTCGGCTTCTTCCCCACCACCAACGGCGCCGAATACGGTGCCCCGTCATCAATCCACGCCCGCACCTTCGCAATCACCTCCGCCGCCAACTTCGGCTTGTCGTCCGGCATCATCGGCTCCTTCGAATGCTCGATCAACTCCACCAGCAAACTCTTCCCCGCCTCAAACGGCGTCACCACGCTGCCGTGCGATCCCCCGCGCAACAAATCCTCCCGCGTCGCCAAATCAAAATCACTCTTCACCTTCTCTCCCCCGTGACACCCCAAACACTGCTCCTTGAACAACGGCGCAATGTGCTCGTCAAACGCCTTCAACCCGCGCTCCATCCGCTGCGCATGATCCGCAGGCAGCCCGGCCGCAATTCCGGCCCCCGCCGAAATCCAAACCAAGCCTGACACCATCAAACACATCCGTTGCATCAAACACTAAACGCTCACACCCTGTGCCGTTTCTCGAAAAATTTGTGTCTGATCATGAACCCGCGCCCCAAATACCTCAACTACACCACCAACCTCGGAGTCGAGCTCGCCCGCACCGCCACCGCCAGTTGGACGCCCTTCATCATCCACGACAGCGGCTACCTCAACCCCCTGCAAAACTGGAACCACGAAGGCGTCGACAGTCCCTTCTGGAGATTCTACTTCAATCCCACCCCGGGCTGCCACATCCAATCCCAGGGCGACAAAATCCCCCTCACCCCCCGCCACGCCGTCCTCATCCCCGCCAACACCGTCTTCGATTGCTGCTCCCCCCGACCCGCCTCCCACTTCTGGCTGCACTTCACCACCTCCCGTCCCGCTGTGTCCATTCCTGCACATCCCATCACCCTCAGCATCAACCCTCCCCTCCTCGCCCTCCTCACCCGCCTCATCACCACCCACCAGCAACCCGCCTCCGATTCCCGCAACCACACCCTCCTCCACCTCAGCGCCTCCCTCCTCCACCTCGTCTTCGCCGACCTCGAAACCCCCAACCCACCCTCCCTCCCCCAAGCCCTCATCGACATCCTCGCCCTCATCGCCCGCGCCCCCCACACCCGACTCACCAACGACTTCCTCGCCGAACGCGCCGGCCTCTCCCTCGAGTCCTTCATCCGCACCTTCCGCCAGCACATCGGCCAAACCCCCGCCTCCTACGTCCTCACCACCCGCCTCCGCCTCGCCGCCGAAGCCCTCGCGCTCACCCACAAAACCATCGACCAAATCGCCATCGAACACGGCTTCCCCAACCGCCACTACTTCACCCGCATGTTCGCCCGCCAAACCGGCTGCGGCCCCGCCGAATTCCGCCAGCGCCAGCACAACCGCAAAGGTCCCTGATACATCCCCCCCTCCCCCACGTTCCCCCTCGTCCTCGTTCTCGTCTCCGGCTCCCCACTGACTACTGACTACTGACTACTGACTACTGACTACTGACTACTGACTACTGACTACTGACTACTGACTACT
>Ga0164293_10004147_pt1 | contig 12407 bp, 7 predicted proteins | sample GEODES118metaG_FD_111487 | JGI IMG/M metagenome (GOLD analysis project Ga0164293, IMG submission 111487) | Eutrophic lake water microbial communities from Lake Mendota, Wisconsin, USA - GEODES118 metaG | ecosystem: Environmental > Aquatic > Freshwater > Lake | place: USA: Lake Mendota, Wisconsin... | reverse complement strand
GGACCGTAAGAGTCGACAGCGATTGTCACCGGGCCCATGCCGAGGAAGCCGAAAGCCACGAGGCCGAAGGCGAAAACGGCGGAGGGGTCGAATCCGTTGACCATCATGATGTGTCCGATGCCGGTTGGGCTCCCCGGTTCGGTCACGAGGTATGCGGTACCCATGAGGCCGATGAGAATCATGCCCATCCAGTACGCACTGAAATTCCCCGCAGTGAGTCCCGACAGAATGTTCAGCGACGCGCCGCCCTCACGCGACGACGTCACCACTTCGCGAACATGTCCCGATTCGGTCGACGTAAATACTTTGATAAGTTCAGGAATAATCGCACCTGCTGCGGTGCCGCACGTGATGATGATGGACAACTTCCACCACATCGACGAGTCGCCGCCGAGATTCGGAATCAAAAGCTTCGACACCGCAAACGTGAGAAGCACAGACACGACCGATGTAATCACCACGAGCTGCGTAAGCGGCTGCTCAAAGTTCATCTTATCAGCGCTGCCGTACTTCGCCTTCGCAAGAAGGTCGTTGACGTAATACGAGAGCACGCTCGCGATCACCATCACGATACGCATCACGAAGATCCAAACCAGGAGTTCAACCTGCGTCGTGGGGTTTTTCACCGCGAGCAAGATGAACGAAATAAGCGCGACGCCGGTGACGCCGTACGTCTCGAAGCCGTCCGCGGAGGGCCCGACGGAGTCACCCGCGTTGTCACCCGTGCAGTCCGCAATGACGCCCGGGTTACGCGCGTCGTCTTCCTTGATCTTGAACGCAATCTTCATCAGGTCGGAGCCGATGTCCGCGATCTTCGTGAAGATCCCGCCAGCGATGCGGAGCGCAGAAGCTCCGAGCGATTCACCGATCGCAAATCCAATAAAGCAGGGACCTGCATAATTACCGGGAATGAACAGGAGAATGCCGAGCATCAGAATAAGCTCGACGGAGATGAGCAACATACCAATGCTCATGCCAGCCTTGAGCGGAATAGCGTAACAAGGAAACGGCTTGCCGCGCAGCGCAGCGAATGCCGTTCGCGAGTTAGCAAACGTATTCACTCGGATACCGAACCACGCCACGACACACGACCCGGCAATACCAATGAGGCTGAAAAGGAGAATAATAAAGACCTGAAGAGCCTTGCCTTCGGCAAAGTAATGCTGCGCAATCCCGAAGTAGTAGACGATGATCGCTCCGATGAAGAGCTCGAGAATCATGATGAACTTGAGCTGCGTAACCAAGTAAGTCTTGCAGGTCTCGTAGATGAGCTCGCTGACTTCGAGCATCGACTTGTGCACGGGCGCGCTGCGCAGCGATGCGAAAGTCGCGAATGCGAACAGCATTCCGAGCGCGCAAACCACGATGCCGCCATAAAGCAGCGTCGACCCAGGCATTCCGCCGAAGAAGCTGGCAATCGAGGTATCCCCAAGGTTGGGAACGACGAGGCTGGCCTCGCCTCCGCCGTGGTGCGCCGCCGCCGCAGAGGCGGCACCGGTCGCATGCGCCGATTCGGTCGCATGCTGCGCAAAACTTGGAATTGAAGTGAACAATGCAATGAGTAAGGTCGCAGCTTTGATAAGTGCGGCAGTGCAGCTCGACGGAGCCGATCTTATGCGAGACATCATCAACGGAATCCTCTCCGAGTTTTGGGAACCTTCCCGTACTCGAGGGGTTGGCCGCCTGAACACGTGAGTCGAAGAATCACGTGCAAACGCTTCAGCACGCCTCGTGGCCCACCAACCGCGCACCTCGCGCGACAGCGAAACCGGCCCTTTTCATACCAGCGTCCATATCGCGAGTAAACCGCGCTCACAGCTAGCGCGCACTTATCGAATTGCATTAACTTGGGTGGAATCGGATCAACCACAACGCTACGCGACCACGCTCATCCGACTGTGGAGCGCCTTTCGCTTCCTGGCTTTCGAACCTCAGCGCCGTCGCACCCGTCAATCGTTTTCTGCGACAAACTGTCCGAGCCCGAAATGTTTTCCAGCGCCTTGTTCGCATTGCCCCAGCGCCTCCTCGAGGAGAAGTTTGTCCGGTGAGCCCGCGGCAGTTCGCCGAAACACTGCGAACGACCTGCAGTCGAGACAACGTGAGACAACGAATTACAACTTGGTGACAATGCCCGCCGGTCGCAGTGTCACTCTTGGCTAATGCAGTCGGTCTTGTGCTTCGCGTATTTCGCCGTGCTTCTGTGCTTGGCCATGTACGGCATTCACCGTTCCCATCTTGTTCTGACCTGCCTCCGCTACGCGAAAAAGCTGCGGGCTCTTCGCGATGGCGCGCCGCGCCTCGAACTTACCGCCGACCCGGCCACGTTGCCCCACGTCACGATTCAACTGCCTCTGTACAACGAGGCGACCGTCGTGGCCCGGCTGCTCGAGCAGACCGCGCGAATGCAATATCCTCGTCAGAAACTCGAAATTCAGGTGCTTGACGACTCGACCGATGAGAGCCGCCAAATTGCTCGCGCGCACGTTCAAGCCCTTCGCGATGCGCCACCTTCTCTTCCGGAGCAGGCCCGCGCGGACTGGAACGATGAACTCGACATCGTGTACATCCACCGCGTCAATCGGACGGGATACAAGGCGGGCGCGCTTGATGCTGGATTGAAGACCGCCAAAGGCGAGTTGGTGGCCATTTTTGACGCCGACTTCGTACCGAATGAGACGTTTTTGCGCGACCTGGTCCCGCACTTTATGGGCCCCGCGAATGCGCGCATCGGGATGGTCCAGGCGCGATGGGGTCACATGAACCGCGACGCCTCGTGGCTCACGCGCGTTCAGGCTCTCATGCTCGATGGCCACCACCTCGTTGAAAACCGCGCACGTCACGCCGCAGGGTGGCTCTTCAACTTCTCGGGCACCGGAGGAATGTGGCGTAAGGAAGCCATCGCCACGAGCGGCGGGTGGCAGCACGACACCCTCACCGAAGACCTCGACTTGTCGTACCGCGCTCAAATGGCAGGCTGGCAATTCGTCTACCGTGAGAACGTAGTCTCGCCTGCCGAACTGCCGGAAGACGTCAGCGCACTTCGTGCTCAACAATTCCGGTGGGCCAAGGGAACCGTGCAAACTGCACGCAAACTCATGAAGCGCGTGATGACCGCGCCGGACCTTACGTTCGCGCAACGGGTCGAGGCGTTTTTCCACATGACCCCGCACTTCGCTTACCCGCTGATGGTTCTTCTCAGCATCTTGCTGCTGCCTGCCCTTGTGCTCATGCCGGCGACAAGCGCCACCACGATGGTCATTGTCGACCTGCCCTTGTGCATTGGTACGACAGGCTCGCTTCTCGCGTTCTACGCAATGGCGGAAGCCGCCCAGGGTCGGACCAGGCGCGGAGCGGCTGCCACGCTTCCGGCCCTACTGGCGCTCGGAGCCGGCCTTGCTCCGCACCTTTCGAAGGCCGTATTCGAGGGGCTTCGCTCGATGTCCGGAGAGTTCGTTCGCACCCCGAAACAAGGCGCGTCACACAGTCATCGGTACCGCGCTCGCGCAGACATCCCGGCCGTCGAGATTGCGCTCTCGGTTCTGTCGTTTTTCAGTGTGGTGGCGTCGGTTCAAACCGGTCACTGGTTCGCGACGCCCTTTGCGCTCTTGTTCACCATCGGGTACGGGTATGTTGCAACTTTGGTTGGTCTCGAGCAGCGAGCGCGCCGGCAAGCTGCCGCGTCTCCGACGCTTGCCTCCGTCCGCGAACTCGACAGCGTCCCACCACCCGCACCGGTCGACTCAACCGAAGAGCTTGCGGTCTGATTCTCACGCCGTACTCCATCGTGGACGACCTAACGGATTGCCCATGACGCTGCATGGGCAGTACGCGAGGCGCGAGGCGCGAGGCGCGAGGCGCGAGGCGCGTGTTTTTCGTAGCTGGTAGGCCGAGCGACGTCGCAGCGATGCGCAGCTCGACTGTGTCTGTCGGCGCGCGGAGGTCACTGACTGAAGCGACGGCCTGGCGATCACGGCCCGCGCCGTCGTTTGTGCTGGCTCGCGAAAGCTCAGCCGTTTTACTCTCATCGCGTCTGTCGCCGGGGGAATGCGCACAGCTAGGCGATGAGGCGCGCTACTTCACCTCAACGATCGAGGAAGGAAGGCAACGGTCATGACGAAGGCCGAAATCATTCAAACGCTGTACGCTCGAGTTGGCGGACTTTCGAAAAAAGAGTTGGCGGACCACGTCGACCTTGTGTTCGACCTTATCAAAGAGGCACTCGGCCGCGGTCAGAAGGTCAAGATCTGCGGGTTCGGGAACTTTGTGCCGCGCGACAAGCGGCGGCGCTCCGGTCGCAACCCGCAAGATGGCAGCCCCATCCAAATCAGCGAGCGGCGCGTCCTTGCGTTCAAGCCGAGCGAAGTCCTTCGCGGTGCTCTCAACACAAACGGCCTTCGACCATCGGCGCCCCTCGAGCCCAACGCTATCGAGCCCGCTAGCCCCGCCCCTCTCGCGACCTCGGTGAGCCCCTCAATGAATGCACCCTACAACAATATCGCATCGGCGGCATCGGCCACGTCCCGTACGGAATCCACAACAAGCTTTCCGCGTGAATCTCGTGACACGCGTCACGAATTATCAGAAGGGCGCCGACTGTTCGCGCCCGATGCAAACCTCGCTGCGCGTTCATTCGACGCGTCGCCGGCCTCACCGGCCAGCTCCGCGACCGTAGGGGGAGCGCGACCGTTCGCTGGCTCCCCGTCTGTCTCCGGAACAACCAGCGGGTCACCTCGCGCACCGCTTGCGACGAGATAAGCGGAGACAACCGAAGGCGCGCGTGTCGTTGCGGCGCCCGTCGCACCACGCGAACACCGTCGCCGCCTGAAAGCCGATGCCAACGCTTCAATCTGCCGCGCCCTCACGCTCGTGGCTCCCTTGCACCGACGCGGTGCCGGTGGCAATTCAGCCGAATCCCCTGTGGCGTCTCACGCAATGGGTCTGCGAGCAACCCGCTTTGACTGGCTTCCATGCCGACGCCACGACGCACGCGACCACCAACGATAACGACACGGCATCGAGCGAGCGATTCGTTCGCGCGTGCGTAACCACTCGGATTCCAGGCTGGATCGAGGAGCTGCGCCCGGTCATTTCCGAGAGAACAGACGCCTTCGCCGCCAGCGTCGCCGAGCGCCTGACGGGCCGAACCGTCAAGGCTCGCCGAATCGCCGGCGATGAATTGCAGATTACATTCATTAACGAAACGCCTGATTCGCGCGCGGCGCGCACGGAGCAAGCGCGCGTCGATAACAGCGTATCCCATGCTCCAATTGACACCCTGGAAGCTCGAACTCCCGACGGAGGCGCCGCGAGCGATGGGGTGGCACGCACGTTTCTCGGGTGGGGGGAATCCACCGCGGTGTCGTGCTTTGCGCTCTGCCTCCCAAGTCGCGACGCCGAACCCGCGTCGGAGAGCCCTCTTTCAAACGTTGCCGATAACGCCCCCACAGCCGAAATATTGCACACTGCACAGAACACACAACGACAGGTCGTCGGCGCATCGTGTCGAGCGCGCCTTAGCGCCGCATCGCTCGCGCACGAAAGTGGCATTTCTGGGGCGCCTCCTCCGCCAGGCGCACTTCTAGGCGCGCTCGCGGCGGGCGTGCATCATCCGTCGCTGTGCGTCGGTCTAGGGCTTGGCTTCGTGGTGGCGCTGAGCGCGCTATGCATGGCGAGCCGCCCCAAGCCTCGTCTTCGCGCTGTGCCCGTCCCACGGTCGCGCGGTTTGTTCTAATTCGCCCCACCCCAAGTCACGCGAAAGCAATTGCGCGATGACCTTCGCGCGGGAGGTTGTGGTAGAACGCGCCGCCAATGGTTTTGTTTTCCCGTCGCCCGAACGTGATGGCCGTAGCGATCTTCGCAGGCTCGAGTGCGTGGCTTCCGCGCACCGCCTTGGCACAATCCCCCAGTGCCGTTGCGAACCCCGGGTCGTCGACCACAACGACAGCCGCGGCCACAATAGCAGCGGGCGACCTCGTTGTTCCGGAGCCGTCGGCCCCCGGGTCGACCGCTTCTCCGCCCGCGGCCTCGGCGCCTTTGCTGGTGACGTCGTCGCCCGAGACCGTCGACCCTGCCACCGACGAAGCAAAACTTCGGCGCCAGGGTCAGGAGCGTCCCTCGTCGCTCGGCGACGGCACGATCGGAGTGCGGACGACGGAGGTATACAGCGAAGACTGGTGGGCGCATACGCGCCCGACTTTCGAGATTCACGGCTACTTCCGCACGCGCGGCGAGATGTATCACAACTTCGCCCTCGGCCGACCTTCGGTCGCAAGTGGTCTCGGTCGCGACGAGCAAAACCTGTGGCCGCAGCCCATCGACAACAGCTTTACGCTTCTGAACGGTCAGCCACGCCAAGTGCTCTTGTGCGGCAGTCCTGCGCCCAACGGAACCCTCGGCGAATGCTCCGGGAACAAAACCGAATCCACGGCGAACTTGCGATTGCGACTCAATCCGGAAATACACATTTCCGACAACTTGCGAATTCTTTCGCAGGTCGACTTCCTCGATAACCTCGTTTTGGGTTCGACACCCGATTCGTACGCTCTCCGCCCGGGCGGTACGAGCGCATCGGGGTTCTCACCCGCGGGCAACGGCTACAACGCGTACGCCCCACTGAGCTCGCTGTCGACGACGCAAACGCCACCGACGGCCGGCGTCAATGCTCTCCGCAATTCGATCGATGTGCAGCGCGCGTGGGCCGAGTACGTCACGCCACTCGGACAAGTGCGCTTCGGACGCATGCCTCACCACTGGGGCCTCGGGATGCTTGTCAATTCGGGCGACGGCATCGACCATGATTATCAATCAAACATCGACCGTATTATGGTTGTCTCAGGCGTGCGCTCGATGGACTTGTTCGTCGGGGGCTCCTGGGACTTCGTCGCCAGCGGTCCAACCAGCGCATCGCCCTATGATATCGCCGGCGGCCAGCCGCGAAACGTCGCCAATCAAACGAACGTTGATCAGTGGTCGGCCTTCATTGCAAAGCGCACGAATCCCGAGATAACGCGGCTCAAACTGGCGCGCAACGAGGTGGTTGTAAACGCCGGCCTCTACACCATGTATCGGCGGCAGCTTCTCGATGTCCGCGCGGGCAGCACGCCGTATACGCTTGACGCTGCGGCCGCCGCCGGAACCCCCGCAGCCAACAACGGGCTCGAGCGACGCGGCGCCGAGATGCTCACACCCGACCTATGGTTCCAAGTCCTTTGGAACAAACTGCGCGTCGAAGCGGAAGTCGCGACCATCTGGGGGTCGATCGAGAATTCGCCGGCCCGTGCTCAGGTGAACGACCCCATCAAGCTCCGAATGTGGGGACTTGCAACTCAAACCGAATACCGCGCCGTCGAAGACAAGCTTCGCATTCAATTCGGCGCAGGTTGGTCAAGCGGCGACCCGAACGTTGAAGGCCTCAATCCAGGGCCCGACGGGCTGCAAGTGCGTAAGAGCGAAGGGCCCATTTCGACGTTTCGATTCCACCCGTCGTATCAAGTCGATTACATCTTGTTTCGTCGACTTCTCACGCGCGTCGAAGGCGCGTATTACTTTCGGCCGAGCTTTGAATACGATTTCATCCGCAAGCCCAGCGGCCAAAAGCTCGGAGCGACCGCGGCTGCCATCTGGAGCCGCGCAAGCGAGTTCATTCAAACCCCGGGCAACAAGCGCGACCTCGGCATCGAGCTGAACTTTCAAGTTTACTACCAAGCCAAAGACGGCATGCTCAACGATGACCCGTCGAAGCTCGGAGGGCTCTTTGCAGCCCTGCAGTACGGCGTGCTGTTTCCGCTCGGTGGGCTCAACTTTTTGCCGGGCGAGAGCACCGGCAGCAATCGGCGCGACGGCGTAAACTACGACGTCGGCGCTGCGCAAACGCTGCGCCTCGTTCTTGGTGTACTCTTCTAAATACTCCACGCAGCGCGCCTCAGCATGAAGAATGCACTCTACACTGAGTTGCGCGCTGCCTCGTAATGCGCGACACCGTTCCGATGGCCAAGGTCCTTATCGTCGACGACCAACGCAACATGCGGACATCGCTGGCCCTCATGCTTCTGGGCGCCGGCTTCGAGGTCGAGGAAGCGCAAAGCGGCGAAGAAGCCTGCGAGCGCGCTCAGAGCGCGGTTTACGATGTCGTGGTCACCGACTTGCGCATGGGCGCAGCCGACGGCATGGATGTGCTGCGCGCCTTCAAGAGCGCCCAACCCATGACCGAAGTCATCGTCATGACAGCCTTCGGCACGATCGAAAGCGCCGTCGAGGCCATGCGTTTGGGCGCGTTCGACTACATTCAAAAGCCATTCACGGACCAAGAACTCATCGTCAAAGTCCGAAAAGCGGTTGATAACCGACGACTCGCGAATGAAGTCGCTCTCTTGGCCGTAGAATTCAAAGATCGCTACGGATTTGAAAACATTATTGGGCATTCACGGGCCGTGCGAGAGCTGCTCGGGCGCATCGTGCGCGTGGCGCCGACCGACGCGATTGTTCTCATCACGGGCGAAAGTGGAACCGGCAAAGAACTCGTCGCGAAAGCGATTCACGCCAACAGCAAACGCGCCGATCGCTCGTTCGTTCCAATCAATTGCGCAGCTGTCACGGAGACTCTGCTCGAGAGCGAACTCTTTGGTCACGCTAAGGGCGCATTCACGGGCGCAGTCACAGCGCGCAAAGGCCTCTTCGAAGAAGCTAGCGGCGGCACCTTTTTCTTCGACGAAATCGCCGAAACGTCACCGACATTCCAAGCCAAGCTCCTTCGCGTGCTCCAGGACAATGAAATCCGGCGCGTTGGCGAAAATAAGACCATTCGCATCAACGCGCGCATCATCGCGGCAACGAATCAAGATTTGCAAAAAGCTGTCAGTGAGAAGCGTTTTCGACAAGACCTGTTTTACCGACTCAACGTCGCGCGCTTTCACCTTCAACCGCTTCGAGAACGTCGCGAAGATGTTCCGGCTCTCATCGAGCACTTTATTGCAAAGTACAATAAAAAAATGGGCGTCCGAGCTCGGGTCGACGAAAGCGCGGTCTCGGCCCTAGCGTCTTATGACTTTCCGGGCAACGTGCGCGAGCTCGAACACATCATCGAGCAGGCCGTCGCGATCGTGCAAGACGGCACGATACGCCGCGATGACGTCATGTCCGCGACAAGCGATCCGTCGGTTGTACCTGAGGCACCCCACACTCGAAGTCTGTCGATGGCCGTTGATCAGGCCGAAAAACAAGCGATTGAAGCAGCTCTCAGCGAGTGCTTGGGAAACCGCGAGCGCGCGGCCGAGATGCTTGGGATTTCGGCCACGACGCTGTGGCGAAAGATAACCCGACTCAACATCAGCGTCCCCACGGATGGCTCGTTGCCCCAGAGCCCGCACAAATAGCCAGTGAGCGTACCAGGGCACGAACGCGCACGAGCATATCACCTACCGAAGCCCTCATCGCGCGCGGCGCGGTTCGATGAGCGTCGAGCACTCCTGAAGTCTTGTGCTACTGACCACGGTCATGAAGGTCGATTCGTTCGCCTACGACCTCCCTAGCGAGCTCATCGCGCAGCACCCTGCGTCCGACCGCGAGCAAGCCCGCCTTCTCGTGCGCACGTCAAACAACGTGCATCACTCATCTATCCGTGATCTGCCAGAGTGGCTAGCACCCGGGTCGCTCATCGTGCTCAACGACACGAAGGTGGTGCCCGCGCGGATTGTCGGCACCAAGGCCGGTTCCGGCGGCCGGGCGGAAGTTTTTCTCCTGCGGAAAGTGTGCGACGAGAGCCCCACGTGCGAGCGCTGGACGGCTCTCACGCGTTCATCAAAAGGGGTGCGTCCGGGTACGCGCATCGTGGCTGATTCGCTCACCATCGAGATTTGCGACCGCACAAGTGAAACCCACGCCACCGAGGGCTTGGTTGAAGTCCGCGTGACGACCTCCGATGAGTGCACAGTGCAACTTGCTCGACAACGCATCGGGCAAGTTCCTCTACCGCCGTACATTAAGCGCGCGCCCGTCGAGGGGGACACCGAGCGCTACCAAACGGTGTTCGCGCGTGCCGAGGGCGCGGTCGCAGCTCCGACCGCAGGACTGCATCTCACGCACGCACTGCTCGACAGAATTAAGGCCCGCGGCTGCGAAATCGACACGTGCACATTGCACGTCGGCCTCGGCACGTTCGCTCCCGTCACGGTCGACGACCTCGACGACCACCCCATGCACGCCGAGTGGTACGAGGTGTCTCCGTCGTTAGTAGCGTCAGTCGCGCGCGCTCGCCAGCGAGGCGCTCCAGTCGTTGCAATCGGCACCACCGTCGTTCGCGCGCTCGAATCCGCCCACGATCCCGAGGCCCCCGGACACGTGCGCTCGCGCGCTGATGAAACACGGTTGCTGATACAACCCGGTTACACGTTCAAGGTCATCGATCGCCTGTTCACCAACTTTCACGTTCCGCGATCCACGTTGCTCGCCCTGGTTTGCGCGTTCTCAGGCACAAGCGAAGTGCTCGAGACGTATCGCCTCGCGGTGGAGGCTCGCTATCGATTTTTTTCCTATGGCGATGCGATGCTTCTCAATCGTCACGCTCCCTCAGCTTTGCCACGCCCTCCGTCGGGCCCCTCCTCCCCCTTAAGTCCATGACATCTCCCCGCGCCGAAGGCTTCGCATTCCAGGTGAACGCATCCGACGGGCACGCCCGCACGGCTGTGTTTACGACCCCCCATGCCGTCGTCGACACACCAACCTTTATGCCTGTTGGCACTCAAGGTTGCGTCAAGGGACTTACGCCCGATGAAGTCGCGGCAACGGGTGCGCAAATCGTTCTCGGCAACACCTACCACCTGTGGCTCCGACCAGGTCCGGAGATCATACATCAATTCGGAGGATTGCACGGGTTCAGTCGCTGGCCGCGAGCAATGCTTACCGACTCAGGAGGGTTCCAAGCATTCTCCCTCGGCTCGGCCAAAAGCGGCAAAGACTCGCTTGTGAAACTCGATGAGACGGGGTTCACATTTCGCTCCCATCTTGACGGCTCGCGTCACCATTTGTCGCCCGAAGAGGCCGTACGCGTTCAAGGACTGATCGGCGCGGACATCCAAATGCAACTCGATGTCTGCCCTCCGGGCGACTCGGTTCGCTCAGTCGTTGAGGCCGCTGCCCATCGCACAACGCGCTGGGCGAAACGCGCCCTCGCAGCGACGCGACCTGCGCGACAGGCGCTTTTCGGAATCGTGCAAGGCGCATGCTTTTCCGACATTCGTCTTTCTCACGCCGAAGAGCTGGCCGGACTCGAAGTGGACGGCAGGCCTTTCGACGGCCTCGCATTAGGCGGCTTTTCGGTGGGCGAACCCATCGCAAAAATGGTCGAAACCCTGCACGAAGTCGCGCATCGCGTCGACGCCGAGCGCCCTCGGTATCTCATGGGTGTCGGAACACCGAGCGATATCTTGGAGGGGATTGACGCCGGAATTGACATGTTTGATTGCGTGCTACCTACACGCAATGCGCGCAACGGTCAGGCTTTGACGAGATTTGGGCGCGTCGTCATCAAGCAAGCAAGGTACCGCGACGATCCGCTACCGCTCGATCCGCAGTGCACCTGTCCGTGCTGCAGCGGCGGCTACTCGCGCGCTTACTTGCGTCACTTGTTTCTGGCGAAAGAAATGACCGTGCTTCGCCTCATGAGCGTTCACAACCTGCACTTTTACGCCGAGCTCGTCGCGGGAGCGCGCGACGCCATCCGACAACAGCGCTGGGCGGCGTACAAGGCGACGATGCTCGACGCCATGAGCCGCGGGATGCAGTGAGATGCGCGAACCCATTGTACTCGCTGGGCCCGATTGCGGTACCATTCTCTAAAAGGTGGGCCCGCGACAGCGCGCGACTCAGCCTGAGGCCTCTCACGACGAGTCGCGATGTCAGACGAAAACAAGGCCATCGGACGCATTGCTCTGAAACGCAAGGTCGTTTCGCAGGAGGAGTTTGACCGCGCTAAAGTGGCCAATTCTCCGGCCGATGGCAGCGCGCCGCCGGCAACGCGTCCTATCTCGAGCGCGAACTCCGCTACGTCCGAGGCACTTCGTGCGCTCTCCGAGCAACACGGCGTCCCCGCCATCGACCTCGATCACGCGGTAATCGACGCGGAGACTCTCGCCTTCGTCCCGCGTGAAGTGGCGCTGCTCAGTCGTATCCTTCCGCTACTCGCCTCCGACGACCGACTGCTCCTCGCGATGGCCGATCCAAGCCAGCGGCGCGTGATAGACGAAATCGAGTTCGTCACTGGGCGACGCGTCTTCCCTTACGTAGCTCTGTCCCATCAACTCGAGCACACCATCGCGGCCGCGTACGACGCGAAAGACGCCGGCGAGGCGCACTACACGGCGCCCCACGCATCGGCCGATGACGTGGCCCGCATGCGCGCGGCTCTGCCGGGT
>Ga0164293_10004146_pt1 | contig 12407 bp, 10 predicted proteins | sample GEODES118metaG_FD_111487 | JGI IMG/M metagenome (GOLD analysis project Ga0164293, IMG submission 111487) | Eutrophic lake water microbial communities from Lake Mendota, Wisconsin, USA - GEODES118 metaG | ecosystem: Environmental > Aquatic > Freshwater > Lake | place: USA: Lake Mendota... | reverse complement strand
GCTTCATTATATTCGGAGAATAAAATTACACCTGACACATTTGTGTCTCGTGCTATTCGAAAACGGTTTTCGAATATTCGCGAACCAGAAGAGAGCCCGTATATTCAAAAACGGTAAGACCGTTTTTGAATAGCGATGCTCACATTTATCACTCCTTAATATAAGGAATAATACCAATCATCATATTATTCTCTAATACAGGAATAAATTTATATCTATTTATTTTTTCGATCATATATATTTTCTTATTAATATCCGTTTCATAATAATATGAAACATTAATATCATCTATTGTGATATATTTCTTCTCAGTATTATTTATTAACATTCGTCTTATATCTCCATCTGTCATTAATCCTAATAATTTATTATTCATATCAAGAAAAAAACAGCACCCGATTGAATATTTGGTCATTTCCAATAATATATCATTTAATAAAACAGTATTATTTAATATTATTTTAGGATATTCTTTTTTAATAATATCTTTTATCATTTTCATATTATATCCAATCATCCCAGCAGGATGATTTGATTTATATATATCACTATTTATATTTCCAGTTAATTTACTTGCAATCATATTACAATATGTTATCATACATATTATACTATTTGTTGGAATACAATTAATATTACAATATATTTCATCAACTTTTGGCAAGGTTATAATTATATCACATTTTGGTCCAATCATATTAATATCATTACACGAAATCAAAATAGTTTTACATTTTTTAACCTTAATATGATCAATCACATTTAAAATTTCTGGTGTGTTTCCACTATTACTTAAAAAAACAACTACATCATTTTCTTTTATACACCCAATATCTCCATGAATTGTATTCATACAATTTAATATATGGGCAGATATATTAATACTCTTCATAATATCAGCCATATGTTGGGCAACATTACCTGATTTTCCAACCCCGCAAAAATATATATTATTCGCATTTTGAATATTAGAGATAAAAGTATCAATCATAGTATCGGTTATATTATTTAATATTTTATTATAATTATATCGCAATTGGTTTTTTAAATTTATTGGTTTATTTAACAAATTATTTATAATTATATCAATAAATTCTCTCACACAACCCTCCCCACCCTTCGTATTACATACATAATCCACTATATTTTTACACTCAACTACTGCATCGTTCGGACAAGCAGAAAAACCGACATGTGACATAACATCAATATCATTGACATCATCCCCAATATATGCGATTTCATTCCATTCAAATTTATATTTATGTATTATATCAGTTAATGTATCTATTTTCATATTACCACTAATATTAATTATATCAAATTTTAAATGTTCAATGATATTTTTCTCAGGATGATCATTATAAGTAACTGTTAATTTTGACTTGTAATTTGATAACATACATGTCATTATATTATTTTGTCTTAATAATGCCAATCCCATCCCATCTTTCACATTGTAATATTTATTAAATGATTTATCATTAAATGATTTATCATTTAAATATATCTTGCTATTTGTAAAAACGCCATCGAAATCAAAACATACCAATTTAATATTTCCCATTATTATTAATTTATAATAATATTTTTATTATACTTGCTTCTTAAATGAATTATATTATTTTCAATCATTTTAATTCGTTCATCATCATATATGCCATTCCCACTAAAACCATCTCCATAATTCAATCCATTTGCAACTCCATATGTTTGTATATCCATAATTTTAGTAAATTTACATATAAATTCAATTGCAGTATTAGCACTAGTAGTATATGTCTCCAATGATATTATGTCACTATTCATTTTTCTATTTTTTAAATTATAAATAATATATTTACCAGTAAATCCATTATTAACCAAGTAAATATATGCATTTTGCCAATATCCATTAATATTATAACGTAGATTGATATTCATATATTCAGGAGTTAAAATATATTTCAGTTTCTTAATAGTATCAGGTGTAATTTTAAATATATTATGAATATCATTAATAACAATCATATCAATATCATCCAATATATTTGATGCCTGATTAATACCTATATGGAATGTCATATTATTTTCCCTAGGTATATTTTTGAATGTAGGTCCTTTACCAAATACAATAACTTTGTTATAATTATTTAATTCTAGACTTACATCTTTAATTCTTTTATTATTTATTATATTAATATTATTATCATATTCTAATATTATACTATCATTTTCTTTTATTATTATATTCTTATCATTATAATTTGTTATTTTAAGATTTTTTATTACATTTAGGTAAGGGTCATTTTTAAATAAAAAATTTGTTATCTTTATATTATTAGTATTTAATATTTCGTTTTTCATTATATTTGTAACATCAATATATTTTGTCTTTGCCCCATATGAAAAAGTACAATTATATAATATTGATTTTTTTAAATTCATTATTATGAATCGATAGAAAAAAATGTGGTGTGCGCAATTCAAAAGTGCGTTCCGCACTTTTGAATTGTCGCAACCATCTTTGTTTTGCGTAGATACAAATGACAAAACCGAATTATAAAAAATTGAAAAAAGAATACTATAAGCACTATAGCTACAATAGTAATGTCGTCTCTTACAGTTACGTTCACAATTAATGGACAGTCCTTTTCTAAGGCTACCAACCTTGAAACAATCCGAAAGTCTGGCTTTATTGCCAATCAGCTGGATGACCTCGGGTTTACCGAGGGTGAAGAGCTTCCACCCTTTGATATGTCCAATCTGAACATCCAGGACAAGTATGCTGAGAAGGTTGTTGACCTTTTCTACAATATGCTCACATTCCTTACCACTGCAGATGGTGATACCTTCCTCAAGGAAACAATCGAGGTGAGTAATGATTATGAGAATGAGTATATTGACAAGCTCTTTGACAAGCTTCCATATGCTTACTATTCTCATCTGATTAATGTTGCAAACTTTATGGATGTTCCTAGTATCTTCAAGTATCTGGTTTCCAAGTTTGCTCGTATTATTAGGGCGCGTACACAAGCGTCTCAAGGTGCGAGTGCTTAAATTATTTTATTAAATTGAAAACATTTCCATATTATTAATTATAATTGAAAACACTAATCGTATTATTAATTATAATTGAAAACACTAATCGTATTATTAATTTTTATTAAGAAATAAAAATTGAAAAAATATAAATAAAAAGATATATACTATAATATTATAATGTCTTTGGCAAGTTTAGTTAACAGGATGATCGAGTATATTAATGATAATATCACAATGAATTTTGGTGTCGCGGCGGTCCTTATGCGTGGGACTCGACCGATTGGTAAGATATGTGGTAATAGTGAGAGGAATTATTTCCGTGGTAAGGTATGCCCGTCTATTCACGCGGAGGCTGGCGCCATGATGTGCCATTTTGGTAAGCACCTTTCTTACTCCCCGACGGTTGGATGGCACGGACAGTGTCTTAAAGAACAAAATGAATTTGATGGTTGTACGGGCTGATGTGGATGGCAACCTTGTCAATGCTCGACCGTGTTATCAATGCACCCTAATGATGAAGGATTTGGGAATCCACAAGGTATATTATAGTATTGATAATATGATGGTATGTGAAAAGGTTGCCGATATGATTAGCATTAATAGTAGTAATATGTCACGACGTGTCGATATTACACATAATGGTGCACCAACAGATATGGTTGAATATTACCGGAAGATTATAAGTAAGATGCCACATCGAACCAAGCGACGTAATATTGACTTTTTTATTCGTGGTGTACGGAATGAGATAAAGGGATGTAATTATAATATTAATGGGAACAAGTTAATTATAAATATTCAAGAACAGATTATTGGCGAGATTTTGATTTATTAATTTATAAACCCAAAAAATATAAAAAAAATTGATTTATAAACCATATAGTCTATATGGTTTATATATTAATGAACTATACTGACATCCACTTTTCTAATCTGTATAATGCATATTTTGAGCTCCTACGTTCAAATTGGGTATTTCTCTTTATTAATTTCTATGCATTCATGTTTGTGGTAATGCATTATCTATCAAAATGTTGTAAATGTTTTAGTTTGATTGATGAACATATCCAAGAAACTATTATGGATGATGTTTCATCGGATGAAACTATTGATGATACCACAGATGAAACATCGCAAGAAACTTCTAATATTACAGAAGACTATACAGATGAAATCGCGCAGGCAGATGAGGATGATATCGATATGGTAGTTAGGTATGAGAAGCTCTATAATATCGTGGATTATATTATTGAGGGTTATGTCCCCATTAAGAAATATCGCAAAAAGATTCCAACTGATTTTATGTCGGAACACGACCTCAATGTATATGGGACAATTTATGAATGGGGTAGTTTCTGCCAGAGTGTAAATAAGTTTGAGCTCGATTATTTCCTCGAGAATCTTGTCACCTATGTTGGACAGATTGATGGACGATTCAAGCGATATCTTAAAAAGCATCGTAGTGAAATCGAAAATGATTACCACCATTTCTTGCTAAACATTAACAACCTCAATAAGACTACTCTCTTTACGCCGGATTATGATGAGTAATTATTTTATTATTAATTATTTTATAAAATATTATTATTTTCCTTACAGAAAATTCTAAAAAAATTGATAAGTAATAAATATTATTAATTTATTTATTATTTTCCTTACAGAAAATTCTAAAAAAATTGATAAGTAATAAATATTATTAATTTCTTTATTATTTTCCTTACAGAAAATTCTAAAAAAATTGATATTACAACCATTTGAAATGATAATATTATATATTAATGAATCTTTTTACACAATATGAAAACTTTACCAATATGTTCGAAGTGAACCAAAATATTACTCATGTCTTTGGTAATGTAGTAAATACAACAGCTAATCATATTATCTATCCTCTATGGGAGTCATTTTATCAATCAGTTGAATCAGGATTTAAACAAGGTTTCTATCTAGGTTGTATGGCTTTGGGGATGGGAATGGCATTTTTAATGTTTGGATTTTTTCTAAAAATGCTTATAATTTTTCCTGATTGGTTCTTTGGAAATACGAAGGAGGTTCAAGTTTCACCTGAATCTGAGCAATCATCTGAACAAAATCAACAACAGGAACCAACCTTTGAAGAAATGTATCCACACAAATTTGAGCATATTATTAGATATATGGATATGCTTGATTACGATGGAGCAGATGATATTTATATTAAAATTCTAAACAAAACAAATATTCTTATTAATATTAATCTTCAAGAAGATACAGAATATGATCTTGGTAAACTGGTTGAACTGATTAAGAATAATAAAATTACACGTATCGATGATGTTTTTCATCATATTATGGATGATGAGCATTTTAAGATTAGAAATAAAAATGTAGCGTTTTATTATGATCTATATTGGGAGAATATGGAAGAAGAGTTTAATGATTTCTGTGAGATTATTAACAAAGTAAATTAATTTATTCTTATTTAAAATCTACTGATTTTAAATAACAAAAAATTGAAAACAATATATTATTATTAATTTATTCTTATTTAAAATCTACTGATTTTAAATAACAAAAAATTGAAAATAAAATATATAAATACATTGATACTATTATTTTAATGGCTGGGCTTATGATTAGTTCTCTTAAGGAAATGATTGACATGCATGTCGATCAATCAATTATCGAAGAACACATCGCAAAGTGTGTTGAATTATATGGTAGTTCAAAGCAGAACAAACGCGGGATCACTACCCTTCTTATCAGATATTATATTGATATGGATATGATGGACAAGGTAACGGAATATCTATATATGGATGATTTGATGAAGCGCGATTATCTTGCCATTTTGGATTACATTTATGCACATCATTGTAATAAGGCGCATAGTGAAAATGATAGTATTGATACTATCACATATGTGTCAGGTGTCGCACCTGACACAAAGATAACGCGTACATTCGAAAATGGTCATTTTCGAATGGCGACGATTACCTATATTTATAGTAGGATTGATATTATCGAAACAAAGGATGTTGACCGTATGATCGATAATAAGTGGTTTGACCTTTTGAAGAGATTTGATGGCTATCCAGTTATGACTTCATATGATATGAATCACGATGGAAGTGAGTGTATCATATATGAAGATATTCACCGACAACATATTACAAAAATGATGGATACATATGTTGAGAGGATTGAGGTAAAGGATAGTAATAAGGAATTGGTTGAATGTATGAAAGATGTTGATATTATTATTGATGGTGCAAATATGAGTTATGTATCAGGGCAATTCAAGCCTAATGAATTGGTTAGTATTGTTAAGATGCTAGAGAGGATGAAGTATCGAGTTAAGATTGTGTTTCACCCGACAAGACAAATTACAATTCCATTCTTGCAACCATATATTATTTACACACCAAAATTTAGGAATGATGATGATTATCTTATTTATGGTATGTTGAAATTTAGTAAGATGGTTCTGACAAATGATTTGTTTCGGGATCATGTTAAGAATATGGATGTTTATACAAAGTGTTATGTTGAGAGTAAGACAATTAGATATTTTAAGAAAAATCTAATTATTCCACGATATAGTAAGTGTATTCAGGTTAAGGATAATGGTATTTATATTCCATCGGTGAAGGGATGTTTTTACTTCCTGCCAAGCATTTCAGCATCAACACCACCACCGAACAATGGTGCTGCTTGAATTTGTGTTGCCATGTTAATAAGTGGGGGAACAGGTGTATCAAGTTGAATAACTGCAGGTGTGGGAACTTTGTTTAATCTTCCTTTATGAGACTTGGAAGACTTCTTGGAAGACTTCTTGGAAGACTTCTTGGAAGACTTCTTGGAAGACTTCTTGGAAGACTTCTTGGAAGACTTCTTGTAAGACTTCTTGGAATGTTTCTTCGACGATTTCTTAGCGCCACCCTTTAACGATTTGCGGGAAGCCTTCTTAGAATGTTTCTTGGATGACTTTTTAGATGCCTTCTTCGACGATTTCTTTGCACCACCCTTTAACGATTTGCGGGATGACTTCTTGGATGACTTCTTAGAATGTTTCTTAGACTGTTTCTTCGACGATTTCTTTGCACCACCCTTTAACGATTTACGGGAGGACTTCTTGGATGCCTTCTTGGATGCCTTTTTGGAATGCTTCTTTGCACCACCCTTTAACGATTTACGGGAAGTCTTTTTAGAATGTTTCTTGGAATGTTTCTTGGATGCCTTCTTCGACGATTTCCTTGCACCACCCTTTAACGATTTACGAGAAGCCTTCTTGGATGCCTTCTTGGATGCCTTCTTGGAAGCCTTTTTGGAATGCTTCTTTGCACCACCCTTTAACGATTTGCGGGAAGCCTTCTTAGAATGTTTCTTAGATGCCTTCTTGGAAGCCTTCTTGGAATGCTTCTTTGCACCACCCTTTAACGATTTACGGGATGACTTCTTGGAAGTCTTCTTGGAATGCTTCTTTGCACCTCCCTTCAATGATTTGCGATTGCGCCCATTATATTTGGAACGATTCTTCATATAATCAGAAACGAATGCTAATTCCTTCATATCTTTTAACATTTTATTTAAACCATCTGCATTAACTTCCATATCTTCACTCTTATCACCAATCTTCTGGCGTACGCTATACTTATCACCTTCTTGTCTTACTGTGATGCTGTGGAACTTGTCATCTCCTGCCTTCATTAAGTAGTGAAAAGACAAACCTTTTTCACCATCAATAATGCTTTCCTTCACAACATGTTTCACACCATCCTTTCTGTAGGACAAGTTATCTTCGCGACGATACTTAACAGTACTCATATAATTTTACTTAGAAAAATTTTAATAAATAAATCTATATATAATTTTTATATATAAAATCTATAATATTTTATATGGGTAATATTTCAGCTAAAATTAAAGATGGGTTACATTTAAATGGAGATAAAGTTAATATGAATATTCTTGAAATGGGGTTTTATGGTATAATGCCAATGGGGCAATTATTAATGAGAGTAATTAAATTTAATGGTTCTCTTGATAAATGGTATTTATTATTTCCATTATTATTAATCCCTCCATTTAGTTTTATCCCCGTAATATTCGCAAAAATGGGGTTCATCAAGAAAAGTAAAGATGACGCACCACCTCTCGATTTCTTTGTTTTAATTCCAATTATTTTTAGATTTATATTAATATTATTTATTAAACAAGTCGCTGAGATGAAAACTTTTATGATTCAAGTCGGTCTAGTATTTGGTGCTTTAATTGTAACAAATATATTACGTCATTATCATGCAAGAAAATGTACAAACATGAGCTTTTTTGGATCTATTACAAAAGGTTCATTCGATAGTATGTTAGAGTATTCATTTGGTGTTATGACGACATTTTTAGTTATGTTTATTCCATTTATTGGACAAATATTGGAATTTATTTTAACAATACCAATACCATATATTTCCCAAATTGTCGAATCAATTATTTGGGGTTTTGGTTTCGCTGGTGGTTATTTAATGGTTAACATGTTTGATGCAAATTTTGATAAAACAAGTGATTACTGTGCTGGTAAAGTAACGACAACACGTATGATAGTAAGTGGTATTGCATTTGCCATAGCATTATTTTTTCAATTTAAAAACTTGATAATTTAATGTGGACGCTAATATCTACGGTACACTCAATTCTATTGTCCCTGGCAGGACGGAGCGAACTTATTTTTAGTATTAAATTCAACTTATCCGAACAATCAAGTACATCAATAAGTTCATTCCCAAATGTCCGGGACAATAACTGTGTCTCGTGCTATTCGAAAACGGTTTTCGAATATTCGCGAACCAGAAGAGAGCCCGTATATTCAAAAACGGTAAGACCGTTTTTGAATAGCGATGCTCACAACTATGGTGCGAATATCACAAAATTTATGAGGCACCAAATAATAATGTTTTATAAAAGTTATCAAACATTATTATTTACAATGTTAAAATGAAATTATTAAATGAAAATTTTTACACCCCTATCAGTTAGTTATGCTCCCATGAGACTTATAAACTATTATACTGGGAAAAGGTGTCTTCAACTAGACTGAGGAATGCCGAAACATGTCATCAAGTTGGGGAAAACAGAAAACAGGAAAGTAACAAACAGGAACAGAAAACAGGAAAGCACAAACAGGAAAGCACAAACAGGAAAGCAACAAACACTTCACACTTCACACTTCACACTTCACACTTCACACTTCACACTTCAGTCCTCGCGCCGAGCGCCGGTGCCCTTGGTGAGTCCACGATCGACACCATCCTTGGTCTTGGTCTTGCCAGTAGAGGCAGGCTTCACCCTATCAGATGTCGCGGTGGTCGCGCCATTGACGGTGATGTTTCCAGAGACCGCGATCTTGGAAGAAATGAGGTACTCCTTCACAGTCGCGTGGACATTGCCGTTGATGATGATCTCACAGTCCTTGACAGCGCATGAGGTAGCGCACTTGGTCTTGAGGGAGGAAGTCACCGCCTTGAGGTCGTCGGATGGCACGCCTGACACCGTGGTCTTGCACTTCTTGGTCTTGGAGTCCTGATCGACCGTGATGGTGATCTTGGACTTGGGCTCCTTAGACTTGGCGGGCTTGGCGGGCTCGGCGGGAGCGACAGACAGGGGATCCTCGGTGGGGACGTTCATCTCGCATGCAAGGAACGCGATCATATCCTCGGTGAAGGGCTCGATGACCACAACGACCAGGGAAGGCGACACCTTGGGACGGAGACGCTTGGCGACAGGCTCGTCGTCGTCCTCAACCTCGAGCACAGAGAACACGTTGTAGCGAGCAGCGTCAACATACTCGACCTTAAAGTCCTCGGTGTCCAGCTCAGGGTTCGGCTGCACCTTCGCAAGCTCGTCGAGGAGGGACTTGGCATCCCTGCGCTCTGCGACGAGGCAATTGCGACGGTACTGGGCATCATCCGCGCAGGTCTTGAACTCGGTGATGCGAGCATTGCAGGCAGCGAGGGGACCGTCCTGAATCTCGCGGAGCTTGACCTCACTGCGTGTCTTGCCACTGAGCTGGTAGGTGGGCGTCTTGTTCCTCGAGATCTTGAGAGTGGTCTGGATGTTCTTGAGGTGTGGCTCCATGGTGAGCTCGACAGCCTTGCGATCACGCTGTGCCTCGGCAACAGCGTCGCTATACATCTTGACCGACCGGGTGACAGTCGGGATCTGCTGATCACACTTCTCGAGGGTTCGGGTGAGAGAGGCGATGCGCTCATGGTAGTCCTTGCAGCTCATCTGGATCATCGGGCGAACCTTCTGCGCGGTCAGCTTGGAAGAGGTGGTATCCTCCTTGAGCTCAACCGTTGCGTCAACGTGCACGCACTCATCCCAGACGGGCTGAGCGACAACAGGCTTGGGTGCCTGCTCACGCTTGACGCGAACAACCGGTGAAGGCTGTGCAGAGGGCTTTGTCGTGGGAATGACGTCAGACACATAGACATTGCGTGCGACCAGGTCCTCACTGTCCTCCTCCTGCTCGCGAAGCTCCTCAAGCACCTTCTTCGGGAGGGCAAAGCGGGTCTTCTTCACCAGTGCAGGATCAACGCGCTCAACCTTTGCAGGAGCGGAAGATGAGACACCAAGTGCATCAGACTGCGTGGTGGGGAGAGTGATCGCCAGGTGCTTGACAGGCTTGGCAACATTGCGCGACGCAAGGATGGCAAAGTCGCGCTTCTGCTCGCAGGGGACCAGGTCGGTGGAGACCTGGAAGAACTTGTCCGTGAGGTCAACCTCCTTTGCGACAACCACCTCCTCAGCCTTGTTGGGAAGGCGACGAAGGGGCTGGTAGCCGTAGGAAGTGACGGGGCATGTTCCGCGGAGCAGGTCATTGGCGACGACAGCATTCAGCTTCTCGATGGTGCGCATGCGCACCACAAGAGTCTCAATCAGGCGGTCGCACTCGGTCGTCAGGTGGTTGATCTCACGCTGTGTTGCGACGTCAGAAGACGCCATGACGGTTGCACGAGTTGCGATCCGATTAAGGACCACAAACTCAGCCTCCAGAGTGGACTTGACCTTCTCGAGGTGCTTGATGAGACCGTCCTGGACAGCAGAGTCAGCCTTGAGCTTGGCGATGCGAGAGGCACTGTTCTTGGTGAGCTTCTCGAGATTCGTGATGGTGCGAACCTCCTTCTGAGAGACGACGTAGCGACCGCCGATGGCGTTCTTCGTCTTGGTCTCGATCTCAGACTGGAGGTTTGCAAGGGCAATCACGCCATTCTCGATCTCGGACACATCCGAGTCAAGCTTCGCCTTGCGCTGCGTTGCGGCAGAGAGAGCCGCGCGGGTCGAGTTGACCTCACCCTGCTTTGCACGGACTGCGACCACCTCAGCTGGGACATCTGGAACAAGCTCGCTGATGCGCGCCTCATTCTGGATGAGCTGAGTGAGATCCCGGATGTAGGTGTTTGTCTCTGCGTCAAGCTTGGAGCGAGCAGAGATGACCTTCACCGGGGCGGCAGTTGCACGCTGTGCCTCGCGCTCGGGGAAGCGGAAGTCAACAGGCGCAAGGTCCATGCAGGTGGCAGGCTTGACATCATTCTCCTCGCGGACGCGGAGTCCGGTGAGGAGACTTGTGTCGATCTTGTCGTTGCAGTGAGCGCCGTTGTTGCAGTTGATGCCGAACGTACAGAGGTGCTTCGTCGAGATGTTGAAGAAGCGGGAGTGCTTGTCGCGGATGGACGCGGGGACCTTGAGCTCATGCAGTGCAGTGGTGATGGCACCATAGCATGACTGGTAGCGCTCGTAGTCAGCATCCTTCTGGCACGTCTGCAGACGGCGACCCAGCTCCCAGACCTGGTTCTCCAGCTCGCCGTCCTCGTACTCGAAGAGCACAAAGCGATCCAAAGTCTGAGCCTGATTCTTATTGCGACCGATTGATGCGGCGGCGTACCACATCTTGATAAGGTCGTCAAAGTGACAGGGCTCGATCTCCTCGTTCTCGATGAGGACCAGAGTGTTGATGTCGAGCAGGAAACTGTACTTGGAGACAGACTCGGACAGCCAGATGCCGTGCATGGTGCGGAGGTCCTTGATTCCCTTGCGGAGAGCGTTGTAGACCTCCTCGAAGATGCGCTGGAAGTTGATCCAGCGCTTCTTGAGCGCATCTCGAAATGCATTGCGGTAGTTGAGCCCAGCGAGGGGACGGGTGGTTGCCTCATGGGAGTAGCTGCAACCACCCTTGCGCTGGTAGGGGCATGGCTCTCCCCTCAGCACGAACCAGCATGACTCGGTCTTGACCTTTTCGAGGTTGATCGGGTTCTTTGGCTTGGTGGGTGCGGGCTTGGCGGATGCAGATGCGTAGGAAGAGGCGGGCTTGGCGGGTGCGGGCTTGGCGGGTGTGGACCGTGTCACCT
>Ga0164293_10004145_pt1 | contig 12408 bp, 9 predicted proteins | sample GEODES118metaG_FD_111487 | JGI IMG/M metagenome (GOLD analysis project Ga0164293, IMG submission 111487) | Eutrophic lake water microbial communities from Lake Mendota, Wisconsin, USA - GEODES118 metaG | ecosystem: Environmental > Aquatic > Freshwater > Lake | place: USA: Lake Mendota, Wisconsin... | reverse complement strand
GTGGCGGCCGAGGTTTCACCCGTGATCGCCGCTGCACCGCAACTCAGCCCCGCCCCCGCGTCGCCCGCCCCGACCCCGGTACGCCTGCCGTTGCTCCCTGACCTGCCCGCGGTGCCGGTCGCCCCGGCCAGCGCAGTCACCGTCAGCGCAACCTCGGGCACCAACACCCGGTACCGCGCCGCCAGTGCGGTGGCACAAGCCGAGGTCCTCGCCGACCCGCCGATCAACCACGTCCTCCTGATCGGTACCGACGGCACCAACCTCAGCAAGATCCTGGAGTACGCCTACGACGATCCGGCCAGCGGATTCCGGATCGCGATGGAGGAGGGCACCACCGGGGCGACCAGCCTGATCGGGCACACCACCATCTCCGGCCCGTCCTGGTCGACGGTCCTCACCGGGGCGTGGGACAACAAGACCGGGGTGATCAACAACCTGTTCAACCCGGAGCCCTACACGCAGTGGCCGACGGTTTTCAACCTCATCGAATACAACCAGCCGGCGGTCAAGACCGCGGTGATCGCCAACTGGCAGTACATCAACGACATCGCTGAGGCCGGCGGCTACCCCGCGGATGAGAACATCTACATCGCCTACGAGGAGGCCGATGGCTGGGAGGCCGCTGACGACAAGGTCGCGCAAGAGACCATCGCACTGATCGAGGCGACCAACCCGAACGAGTCGACCTTCGTCTTCTCCTATCAGGTGGGCGTCGATGAGGAAGGTCACCTGCACGGCGGCGGATCCACCCAATACCGGGACGCGCTGATCAACACCAGCGAGAACATCGCGCAGATCCTGGCGGCCGTCGAGGACTGGGAGACAACCAATCCCGGTGAGCAGTGGACGGTGATCATCACCACCGACCACGGTCATCAGCAGTCGCAAGGCTTGGGCCACGGCTTCCAGTCACCCAACGAGACGACAACGTTCGTGATCTTCGACCCTGAGGGCGATGACCAGGGCGATGGCAAGCAGAACCTGGGCTACTCCAACGCCGACATCACCCCTACCATCATCAGTCTGTTCGACATCGCCCAGCGGTCGGACTTCGACGGCGTGCCCCTGCAGACCAAGGCGACCGGCGTTGTTGCTCCGGTTGATCTCAAACAGGCTCTCGGCGATGCGATTTCGATGTACGGCTACCCGAATATCGGCACCGACCTCGCCCTCGGAACGCGCACTGTTTTCGCGAGCGTCCCGTACTTCATCGACGGCTTCGTCACTGACATCACCGACATGCTGCAGTCGGTGGTCGATCAGGACATCTTCCTCATCAGCGGAATCGCCGAGGTGACGAAGTGGATCGTTGAGTTCAACGGCGATCTGGCGGTCGGAGTCACTCAGGCGATGGCGCGGGTAGTCGCCTACCTCACCGGAGCGGGAACCATCCCGCCTTCGGATGCGCCGCTGCCGCCGCCGCCCGCGGACTCCGAACTGCCGTGGGTCCTCGACGCCAATGCCGTCTTGGCCTAACTGGGCCGTCTTGGCCTAACTGGGCTGGCTGTCAACGGAAAGGAACAACCCATGGGTTGCGCGCGGAACATCGGTCGGCTGGGTGCGTTGGCTGTCGCCCTGGGCGTCGGCTACAGCATCGCCGACCTACCGGCCCTCGCCGAGACGCCGAACAGCTCCGGGTCGGAAACCTCCTCGTCGCAAGCAGAATCGCCTCGGCAGGCCGGCAAGACCCGGGCGTCCTCCCCCGCCCGCCGCGGCGGTCCGGCCAAAGAATCCAGCGATGCCCCAGCCGCCGCGACGGACAAGGCCCCGCGCTCGGCGGCCGACGATAAGCCGACCCGGGTTGTCGTCGAGGCAGAGGACCCTTCTCCGGTCAGCCGAAGCGTCGCCGTCCCCAAGCCGAGTGCAGCGGTGGCCGAACAGCCGGCCTCTGCGCCACCGGTACCTTTCGCATCAGCCGGCCAGAGAACCCCCGAGCCCACCCCCGCGACCACCCCGCAGGTCGCCGCCACTGCGGTCGTATCGGCCCCCGCACCGGCCGCCACCGTCGTTGCGCCCGCCCGCCCGGCGGCCGCCGTCGCCGCGCCCCGGATGCTGCCCGCCAGCACCACCGCGCAACTTGTCAGCACCGCGCTGGCACCTCTGCTGGGCGGCGGCACCGGCGGCGCGCCGAATCAAGCTCCGATGTTGTTCAGCGTTTTGGCTTGGGCGCGAAAGGAATTCGAGCGACTGGTCGGCATCGTCCCACCCGCCGCGGTCACCACGACCGGTCAGGTCCAAAGTCCCAACCTGGTGGTCAACCCCGGCGCCGAACTCGGTGACCCTTCGCTGTCCGGGTACAGCGCCGTGACGATCCCGGGATGGACAGTGACCGGAACCCCGACGGTGATCGAGTACGGGGCACCCCGAAACGCCTGGCCGATCGGCACGAGTTTCCCGATGCCGGACCTGCCGTCCTTCCTGGGATACCCCAAGGCCAAGAGTGGACCTCCCGACGGCGGGAACCAGTTCTTCGGCGGCGGCGACGTCGCGACCGCGACCCTGACCCAGACCGTCGACCTCAGCGGCGCCGCCGGCGACATCGATCTGGGCACCACGACCTACAACCTCAGCGGTTGGCTCGGCGGCTACCTGTCCGATCAGTCCGGGGCCTCGGTGAAGGTCGACTTCCTCGACGCCAACAAGACTTACCTCGGCACTGCCAAGCTGGCCGAGGTCGGCCCTCTCGAACGCTGGTTCCAGACCGGGTTCAAGCACCGCGCGACCTCGGGCACACTCCCGACCGGTACCCGTTATGCGCAGGTCGCGGTCACACTCGATGACAACGCCTGGGTGACCTTCGGGGTGCCCTGGCTGCTTGGTGGTGCGGATTTCGCCTACAACTCCGCATTCGCCGACAACATCGCATTCACCGTCGGAGCCACCCTGCCCGCCCCGCCGGCGCCCACCCCCCCGGTGTCGACGGTCGGTCAACTCGACCACGTCTTCATGGTGTACATGGAGAACAAGGGCTATGACGACATCGTCAACAGTACGAAAGCCCCCTTCCTCAACAGCCTCATCAACGCCTACGGACTGGCCAACAACTACTACGGCCTGACCCATCCGAGCCTGCCGAACTACTACCCGGTCATCGGCGGCACCGACTTCGGTCTGACCTACAACTGCGCGACCCCGTGCATCGACGCCGACACCACCCTGGTCTCCAACATCGCGGACGCCGGCCTGACGTGGCGGGGCTACGCGCAGAGCCTCCAGCCCGGCGGGAATCCACTGGTCGCCAGTGGCGACTACTCCCCCGACCAACTGCCCTTCCCGGCGTTCACGTCGATCGCCAACGACCCCCAGGCCTTGGCGAATATCGTCCCGCTGGAGCAGATGGCCGAAGATCTGAAATCGGTCGCTACCGCACCCAACTACGCCTGGTTCGCCGCCAACGAGGATTTCAACGGCGAAGGCCCGGTCGACTTCCCCTGGGGCATGCTGAAATTCGCTCTCAGCCAGCTCGAACCCGGCAACCCGTACAACATCCCGGCGCTTGACCAGTTCCTCTCGGAAACCGTCCCGGTGGTCCTGAATTCCGAGGTGTGGAAGGACCCCACCCGCAAATCGGCGCTGATCGTCACCTTCGATGAGGACAACAACAACCTTTCGCTCGACTTCGGCAACGAAGGCAACCGGGTGGTGTTCGTCGTCATCCCGTCGCCGGGCGCGGTGGCAGCCGGGATGCGTAGCGGCGCCTTCACCGCCACCAACCACTACAACCACTACAGCCTGCTGCGGTTCATCGAAGACTCCCTGGGCCTGCCGACGCTGACCAACAACGACAAGTTCGCCGCTCCGCTGAACGAATTCTGGGACACCGCAACCAAGTCCGGTAGCGGATCGCTGGTTTAGTTCAGCTGGTCTAGTACAACGACAGTGGGCACCTACGCCGTCACCGGTTCGGCCTCCGGAATGGGCAGTGCCGTCGTCGAGCGGTTGACCGGGCGCGGCCACAACGTCATCGAAGTCGACATCACCAACGCCGGCGTCATCGCCGACCTGTCGACGCCCGCGGGTCGGTGCGCAGCCGCCGATGCGGTGCTGAAGCAGTGTGGCGGCCAATTGGACGGAGCGGTGCTGGCTGCCGGCCTGGGCCCCACCAAGGGCGCGGAGCGCCTGATCACCGAGGTGAACTACTTCGGCGTCGTTGAACTACTGCAAGCCTGGCGCCCGGCACTGGCCGCCGCGGAGCGGGCGAAAGTGGTTGTTTTCTCCAGCAATTCGACGACCACGGTGCCGGCGGTACCGGGGCGGGCGGTGCGGGCGCTACTCGCCGGGGATGCCGAGAAGGCACTGCGCACCTACCGCTTGCTCGGCCCGGCCGCGCCGCCGATGGCCTATGCGGCGTCGAAGATCGCGATCAGCCGGTGGGTTCGCCGACACGCTGTCACGCCGCAGTGGGCCGGGGCGGGCATCCGACTCAACGCTCTGGCACCCGGCGCCATCATGACCCCGATGCTGCAACGCCAACTGGCAACTCCGGCCGAGGCCAAACAGGTCCGCCGGTTCCCAGTGCCGATCGGAGGGTTCGGCGACGCCGGGCAACTGGCCGACTGGGTGGTGTTCATGCTCTCGGACTCAGCCGACTTCCTCTGCGGTAGTGTCGTTTTCGTCGACGGCGGCTCCGATGCCTACTTCCGGGCCGATGACTGGCCGGTTCCGGTTCCGGGGTGGCGGATACCGTCGTATCTGTCCCGAACCCGGGGGTTCTTCAGAAGGAGTGGCTCATGAACGCTCGGATGCTCGCAGTGGTGCTGATAGCCGCCGCGCCCCTGCTGGGTTGCGCAGCCAAGGCCGAACCGCCGCAGTCGGACCCGCCCACCGACGCGCAGACGCAGACCATCGAAGTCACCTACGACGAGTTGCTGAACCAGAAGAGCATCAGCCGCGACGTCACTCTTCCGGCCGGCGGCTTCCTACAGGTGAGCTTGGGCTCCAACGCCTCGACCGGCTACCAGTGGGCCGAGCAGATGCAGATCTCCGACCCGAAAGTTCTCGTCCAAACCGGCCACGAGGCGATCGCCGCGCAGGAGGCACAACCCGGTGCGGCGGGCCGCCAGGTGTGGGTACTGCAGGCCACCGGTCCGGGCACCGCCACGGTGTCGACCACCTATGGGCGGCCGTGGGAGGGCGGGGAGAAGGACGCGTGGACGTTCACTGCGAACGTCACGGTCCAGTAAACCTCCCGCGAGTCACTCTCGTCACTCCAGTCACTGAGTGCGTAGTCTGGCCGGGTGCGCATTTCCCACGGCGGCGGGATCGGCCGCGGGATCGGTCTGCGAGTCGGGCTGGCTGCTGCCTGTCTGCTGACCGCCCTGGTGGCGGGCTGCAGCACCACCACCGAGGGCGTGGCGATCTGCCCGGGCTGTGGCACTGACGCCGAACCCGCATTCCCCACCACCCGCCCCAGCACAACGGCACCGAGCACGCCGCCCACCAGCGCCTCGAGTGTGCCGACCACGACCATGCAGCGGCCGACCGGCGGGACGGTGCTGGCCCCCAACGCCAACGGCTACGTCTACATCGAAACCCGGTCCGGCCTGACCCGCTGCCAGATCTCGGCCGACACAGTCGGCTGCGAGTCGGAGTTCACCGACTCGCCAACCATCGACGGTCAGCCCGCCAACGGGGTCGAGATTTCGGCCGGCGGCAGCAACAGGTGGGTACTGGGCAACCTCGGGGCGATGCCGACCACCGCCATCGACTACGACACCTATCAGGCGGTCGGCTGGACCATAGTCGCCGACAGCACCGGCACCACCTTCACCAACGACGGCACCGGCCACGGCATGTTCATCAGCACCGAGCGGGTCGAGTTCTTCTGAGCTGACCTAGGCTTACCGGCGTGGATTTCCGCGTCTTCGTCGAACCTCAACAGGGTGCCAGCTACGACCAGCAACTCGCCGTGGCGCAGGCTGCGGAATCCCTTGGGTTCTCTGCTTTTTTCCGCTCCGATCACTACGTGGCGATGAGTGGCAACGGGCTGCCCGGGCCCACCGACTCCTGGGTGACGCTAGCCGGGATCGCCCGGGAGACCTCCACCATCCGGCTGGGCACCCTGGTCACCTCAGCCACGTTCCGCCACCCCGGTCCGCTGGCCATCTCGGTGGCCCAGGTGGACGCCATGAGCGCGGGCCGGGTGGACTTCGGCATCGGCGCGGGCTGGTTCGACAAAGAGCACCTCGCCTACGGCATTCCGTTTCCATCCCTCGGCGAGCGGTTCGACAGGCTAGAAGAGCAACTCGCGATCATCACCGGGATGTGGGCCACCCCGGAAGGTGCACTCTTCAACTATTCCGGCACCCACTACACGATCACCGATTCCCCGGCACTGCCCAAACCGGTGCAGCGACCGCATCCGCCGATCATCGTGGGCGGCGGCGGGCCCAAGCGCACTCCGGCGCTGGCGGCCCGATTCGCCGCGGAGTTCAATCTGGCGTTCCCGACCCTGGAGTTCACCCGGGAGCAGTTGGGACGGGTTCGCGCCGCCGTGGCGGCCGCCGGCCGCGACCCCGACGAGCTCGTGTACTCGGCCGCGTTCGTGGTGTGCGTAGGCAGCAATGAAGCCGAATTCACCCGCCGGGCGGCCGCGGTCTCCCGGGAGGCGGCGGAGTTGCGGTCGAACTCCCCGCTGACGGGCCGCCCCGCCGAGGTCATCGACCGGCTGGCGGTGTTCGCGGATGCTGGGGTGCAGCGGGTGTATCTGCAATTGCTGGACATCGGCGATTCCCGCGCGGCGACCGAACATCTGCGGCTGTTCGCGGCCGAGGTCATGCCGCACTTCACCGCCCGCCACTAGAGTCGGAGCACGTGGCGCGTAACGGATTCCCTGACACCCCGGACGACTACCCCGCAGGCGACCCGACGCAGTACGCCGACTATGGCGGAACCGGCGGTGCGGCGTACAGCGAGTACGGCCCACCCACCGGCTATCCCTCCCCTACCGGGCCGACCGTCCGATACCCGGACCCGACGCCGGTGACGACGCCGACGCCGTGGTTCCAGCGCCCGGCCGCACTGATCGGTTTGGGTGTCTTGAGCGCCGCCGTGCTGGCGCTGTTGGTCTACGCGGTCGTGAAATTCACCAACGCCGGAACGTCGCAAAGCCCGGCGATCACCTCGCCCAGTGTCACCACGTCCTCAGCACCAACCAGCGAGTCTGTCCCACCGTCGAGCACGACGACCCAGACGGCTGCCCCGGAGCCGAGCAGCACCGCCGCACCGCCCCCGCCGCCGCCCACCACCGTGACCACGACGGTGGCTCCGACCACCACCGCCGAACCGACCACCACCGCGCCGACCACCACCGAGGCCCCCACCCCGTCGACGACCACCACCATCAGCACGTCGGTGACCACCGTCACGGAGACGACGACCAAGCCGGTGCTGCCGACAATCCCGTGGCCGACCCTGCCGAGTCCGACGCTGTTGGAGCCCGCGCCGGGAGGTTAATCCTCAGGCCCGCCCGGCGTACCGGGCGACCAGTGCCTCCGCGCTGCGCACCGCGGCCCGGCAGGCACGGCTGGTGAAGGGGTCGTTGAGCGGGTGCTCGGCACGCCGCCGCCACCGCTGCGCGGCGGCGAACGCCGCACGGGGTCCGTCCTGGGGGCGCTCGGCGCTCAACCCCAGACGGCTGGCCGCCGCGGTGCCCGATCCGCCGATGATCCGGCGCAGTGATGCCATCTCATCCTCGGTCAAAGTGGTTGGCCGGGAACGCAACTGACTGAGCAGGCGGAGTTCCTCGAAGGCGTGGGTGTCGGCGAGCAGCGGTTCGATGTCGGCGAGGATGCGCGGGGTCGCCGGGGTGGGATGGCGCTGGACGAAACGGCGCAGCGCGACCAGTGCGGTGTGCGACTTGAGTTGATCGGAACGTTGGGCGAAGTGCTGGTCGATCACCTCCCGCAACGCAACCAGGCCGCTGCGCTCCAGCAGGTCCGCGGCCAGGCTGTCGGCGTCGTCCACCCCGGCGCGAAGCAATGCCAGCGAGATCCGAAGGCCGAACATGCCGAACCGGTCCAGCAATTGTGCTCGGGTTGCGCTGTCGACGGGCAGGGTCGGATCGTCGCGGACGAACCGGTCGGCGCTGAGCATCGCTGTGTTCAGCGCGGCGGGTTCCACCCCGGTGAGTTTCTGAAGCGCGGCGAACTCGCTCTGCCGCAACGTCCGTGCGGTGAGCGCCAGCAGCCCCGACACCGGGACCACCGCCTGACAGATTCCGGTGCGGTCCAGTTCGGTGGTGAACCTCGTGGCGACTTCGTTGGCCGACAGCATGGCGTCGATACGGCCCGCGCCGATCTCGTCGGCCCGCGAGGCCACGCCGATCATCCCCAGCGCGCCTGCGGAGCCACCGACGAGATCGCCGATCTGCTTGAGCAGGGCAATATCTGCCGCGTTGAGGGTGCGCAGCAGGAACACCACGGCATCCACCCGAGGCACACCGTCCGGGGGTACGAGCAGCCGTAGCGTGCGGGCGGAAACATCCGGTGTCAGCGACGAAGTGCCGGGGGTGTCGATGATCGTCGCGGCGGTGAGCTCCTCGGCCGGCCATTCGACGTCGATGTCGGCGACGTCGTCGGGGTGCAGCGTCTCGAACTCGAATGTCAGACCGCCGGTTCCGTCGGCGGTGCGCACGATGGGAACGTTGGAGCGTCGCCCGCCGACGTGGTTGGCGGTGGCCCTCGGGGTGGGGCCGTGCCGGAACCAGGTGACGATCCGGGTGGCCTCGGTGGCATCGGTGGGGGCGATGCACTCCCCCACCAGAGCGTTGACCAGAGTGGACTTTCCCGACTTCAGCGTGCCGGCCAACGCGATCCGGAGCGGCTCATTGAGCCGGGCCCCGATCCGGTCCAACTGGCCGACGATGTCGGGGCGCTGACGGTAGGCCGGGTCGGAGCGGTATACCCGCGCTGTGGCGTCGACGATGCCGCGCACCCGGTCCTTCATCGGCTCAGCTTCTCGGCGTTGTCGATCACCTGCCGCAGGATGTCGGCCTGCCGTTCCAGCTCCTTGACCCTCTGGTTGCGCTCGTTCTCCTCCAGTCGGGCTGCAGTCACAGTGGCCTGCAACGACTCGTTGAGCGATCGGGTTGTCTGGTCGGCGATTCCGCGGTAGTGGTCGCGTAGTTGGCGCTGAACGGTTTTCAGACGGTCGCGAGACTCCTTGGTCACTACGAAGAGCACATCATCGGCGAAGCGACGCAGGTTGGTCTTGGCCTCATTGCGCACCCGCAGCATGCGGTTCTCCATCTCCTCCTGGTAGGACTTGCGGCCCATCAGCAGGCCCGCCCCCAGCGAGATCGGGTTGAACATGCCCAAACCGGCCACCGAGGTGAGCATGCCGAACATCAGCACACCGCCGTAGGAGCCACGCATGCTGGTAATCACCTTGTGCCCCTTGCCGATCGGCTTGGATTCCAGGCGGGCCAACGACTTCATCCGGCCCAGTCCGGCCGACATCTCCCGGGCGCTGAGTTCGGGGATCTTTACCGCGTCCAGACCGGCGTCGATGAACGTGCGGGCCACCTCAGCGGCCAGCGCCTCGGCGCGCTGATAGGCCCACACGAAGTTGTCACCGACGGCGTTGGCGACGTCGTCTTCGACCTGTGCCCCGATTTCCGCCCAGTGCAACGTGGGGTCGCAGGTGTCGATGACCTCTTCGGCGTGCTGGGTGACGGCCCGGAACCGGGACCTCAGGTCGTGGTCGACGTCGGCGGTCAGATCGGCGATGCCGTCGTTGAGGACCTGCTGCCACAGGGCGGTCTGCTGTAGCGCGTCGGAGGCCTGCTGTTTGCGTCGCTCGAGATCGACGGTGAGCCTGCGCGCCTGGTCGGGGTCTTTGAGTGCGGCCAACTCCGAGCCGATCGAGAAATTGAGATGTTCTGCAGCCGCGCAGATTTCGGCGACCACCTGGTCGCGGACCCGGTCGTCCTCCCGGCTGAGCACCCTACCGGACAGGAAGGACACGATCGCCGGGAAGTTGGACTCCTCGTTGAGTTCCTTGTCCCCGGTTTGCACCGCGTGGCTGCGCAACAGCGAGGACACCGGTATCACCGGCAACTCCAGGCCGGCCCGCCGCAGGTGCGCGGTGTCGGCGTCGATCACCTGGCGCCAGAACGGATAGAGGTCGGTCTTGGTGGCGATGGTCGCCGCGACCGGGCAGATGTCGAGAGCCTGCCGCAGGAACCGCAGTTCGGGTGCAGTGAACTCCTGGCTGGCATCGCTGACGAAGAGCATCGCGTCGGCGTCCGGCAACAGACCCAGGATCGACGACAGATGCGGCTGGCCCGGACCGCCGACACCGGGAGTGTCGATGAAGGTCAGCCCGCCCTTGAGTAGCGGGCTGGGCGCGTCGACTTCGATGCGCAGCACCCGCCGGCCGCGGGCCTGGGGCGCCCGGCGCAGATCAGTACCCAGTTCGGCGACCGGCACCTCGACGGATTCCTCGCCCGCCGATCCGGCGGCCCCCTGCGGACCATCGGCCACCACGATGCGCGCCGCCGGCTGCTCGGCGTAGCTCACGACGGTCACCAGGACGGTGCTTTCGTCGTCACCGACTCGGGCCACCGGCATGTTGAGCAGCGAGTTGAGCAGTTGGCTCTTGCCTTGCTTGAGTTGGCCGGCGATCACCACCCGGATCTGGGGATCGGTGATGCGCTCCCTGGCCGCAGCGAGCCGGGCGGAGAGATCGGCTCGGCCGTTGAGGTCAGCGATGCTGCGGGTGTGATCGATCAACTCGACGATCACCCCGACGGGGCGCCGATCCTGCGGCTGGTTCACCTGTCCCTCCTTTGCGTTCCCACGGTATTCGCTGCACGCACGAACGCGGCGGGGACCCGGGGAAGGGGAGTACCGGGGCCCCGCCGCGCCGTCTGCCGGCCGGCCGGCCGGTTAGAAGCCGAGCAGACCGTTGCCCGACGCCAGCGACAGTTCGTTGCTGATGCCGAGCTCGCTGTTCAGCAGCGTCGTGTCGCGGCTTGCGTCGAACAATGCGTAGTCGGAGTAGTCCTCGGTGGAGCTGTCGGTGACCGTGGCCTCGTACACCGAGTTGTCCGAGTTGTCGGTCGTTGTGGTGGAGGTGACCTCGGTCGTGGTGACCGTGGTGGTCGTCTCGCGTCCGTCGGCGGCCGCGGTGTTTCCGGTGCCGCTGACGGTGGTGGTGGTCTGGCCGCCACCGATCGAGGTGCCGTTGTTCACACCGTTGTCGGCTCCCTTGATCACCGCGCCGGAGTCCTCGGTGGCGATCGCGTCGCCACCGGCGGTCATGGTGGTTCCGCTGTCGCGGATCACGTTGTCCTGACCGGTGGAGACGTTGGAGCCGCGGTCGGCCAGGATGTCGCCGTTGGTCACCGCGTTGGCGTCGCCGAGCACCGCACCGTCACCGCTGAGGATGTCGCCATTGGCGTCTTCGCCGACGACCACACCGCCGTTGGTGGCACTCTGACTGGTCTTGTCGCCCAGGGTGATGTCACCGAAGCCGAGATTGAAGGCGCCCTGCTGAGCATTGGCGCCCGCGTCCTGAGGCGGGCTGAACAGGGGAACATCCAGATCGGTGTTGTTCCGGCTGGCCAACTCGGTGTTGTTCCGGCTGGCCAACTCGGTGCTGGTCTCCGGCGCGAAAGTCGGCGACGGTGCGAAGGTGGGCGCGGGGGCGTAGTCGAATGCCGGCGAGGGCGCCCAGATCGGGTCGAACGACGGCTGCGGAGAGAACACGGTGGCCGGCCCGAATCCGTACTGGTTGGCCACCGCACGCTGCAGGCCGACGATCGGGTCACCGTCGCCGAGCACCATCCCGGGGATAGCCGTGGCGGCGACCGAGGACAGCTGGGCGGCGGTAACCCCGACCAGTCCGGCGTCCCGCATGGCCTGTTCGGGTGCGGCGACGAACGCGCGGGCGGCGTCCTCGCTGCGGAACAGATTCAGGATCCAGTCGATGAGAGCGAACATGTCGAGCCCCTTTCGTGGCTTTGCTTGCCGGTCCATCCGGCGCTGTGAAAACCACGGTAGGGATGATCGGACGGCCCGAAAACGGGGTTCGGACCCCTTCTCCCTAAGCCCCTACTAGGGATTGCTGAGGCAAACCATTAGGGGATTAGGGGTAACCGGGAAAAGCCCCCGGAACACCAAAAACCCATGTCAGCGACATGGGGTTTTTGGTTGGGGGTGGATATGCGCGGGGATCAGGACAAATCGAACCGGGGCTGGTCAGCGGCCTCGGGTTGCGGGTCGACATGCGGAGGGAGTTGCCAGCCGTCTTGCCCGCCGTCTTCCCCGAAGGAGGGCGGAACTGCCGGCTCGTCGCCGCGTGGACTGATCGGCGACACCGCGTCCACTACGGACACCTCAACCGGGTCGGCGCTCACCGGCACCGGAGGAACGCTGATTGTCGGGGCGCCCTGTTCAGCGGGGG
>Ga0164293_10004143_pt1 | contig 12409 bp, 5 predicted proteins | sample GEODES118metaG_FD_111487 | JGI IMG/M metagenome (GOLD analysis project Ga0164293, IMG submission 111487) | Eutrophic lake water microbial communities from Lake Mendota, Wisconsin, USA - GEODES118 metaG | ecosystem: Environmental > Aquatic > Freshwater > Lake | place: USA: Lake Mendota, Wisconsin... | reverse complement strand
GTCCCAGGATAGAACGCGGATTTGTATTGGGATTCCGCACCTGCTTTTTTATAGATATCCGCAAGCATGCGATCGGCTCGTTGCACTTCAGAAAGCGTGAAGAGTTGATCGTGTTCGGCATTCTGCACAAAAATTGGCAACGGTACCCGTAGGCCGAGAATTTCGGGATAGTCTAGGTCCCGCATAAATCCTGGCGGATAGATCATCCAAGTGTGCGTGTAGCTTTTGTTGAGACAAAGGTCTCGCCAAGTGGTCATCATTCCGACACAACAAGCGGCGGCGATTCGGTCGTCCAAGCCTGCTAAAAAAAGCGTGCGCAAGCCACCGCTTGACAGTCCACAGCAACCGATACGGCTAACATCCACATCCTCACGAGAACAGAGGTAATCGAGGGCTCGCTGATCATCTCCCACCACGACACCAGGCATTGTAGTACCTGCGCACAGCAGACTTTTAGCGACATCGTGTTCATGTTGGCTCGCCCAACGGTTGTAAGCCACGATATCTAGATCGTTGTCTGGGTTTCCTTCCACCAGCAAACCGCGCATGATTCTAGGAACCTGTGACAAACGAATCCTCCTGCTTCCAAAAAGAAAAGCATCTGGCACGAGAACGGCATAACCGCGACGTGCCATTTGATTAGCCCACCAGACGCCTTCATAATATTCGTCTACGTGTTGCTTGATGAGTGAATCCACTTCACTGCTAGCACGGCTAATCTTTTGGTGTCCAAAATATTTTTTCCCTGAGTGATCGTGAAGCGCAAGGATCGCCGGCAATTTACCTTTAGCGTTGCTGGGCTTGAGAAACATCGCCTTCGTCGGCGGGCCGTAAGGCAACTCCCACTGCAAGTGTTGAATGGTCAATCCTTCGAATTCCACTTGTTCCAATACCTGAGCTTTGGGGACTCCGCCTGAGTCAGGCATCGCTAGGCAGTCAAGTAGTCGCAACCTTGCTTTTTTTCGCCAACTGTCAATTCCATCAAGGTTGAATTCATCTCGCAGAAACGAAAGTTTCGCGGGGGCATCCTCTAGCATTTTCTTCGCCCAAGGTCCATACTCTCCCAGCACATTTTCGAACACGATGGGTTGGGGTGGATTCGATTGTGCTTGGGCTGGAGTGGATACAAGTTCAGGTAAGGTTCCGCTGAGGGCGATGCCCCCTGCTGTGACTATGCCTGCGTGTTGGAAAAAATCTCGGCGCGTGATTTTGCTCATAACAGTAATAATTAATGGTTATTGCTTAGTAATATAAAAAAACCTTCTGAATTTAAAGTGCCCCCAATAAGTGTCTAACTTTTTGGGGGCACATCATGCAGCGGAGGGCTTGTCTTGCAGGTCCTCCTAGAACCTGCAGCAATCCCAATTACTAGGAAAGTGGTTACCCTCCCGTCAGCTTGATTTCGTAACTCCCCGTAAGCGAAGCAACTCGTCCTCCTGGAGGAGTGGGTACTGAGAACACAAATAGTAACTCTTGGCCATTCTTAGTGTAGGAAATATCTACCTGAGAGGCCGGCTTACTTCCTGTAAGTCGGATCTTGTCAAAGTTGGTGCCTACAAATTCCCAGTTGCCACTGGACTCAAATAAATCCGTAGCTCCAGAGCTGGTGTAGGACTTGGTCTTTCCATCTAGTCGGATCGTGAGCCCAGGATAAAATCGGGTTTCATCGACTTGATTTCGTTTCACGTAGCCTGTTGTGCCCAGCGTATAGTTGGTGCCCAGTTCTCCGCTCAACTTTTCTAGCGCCAGCTCTTCAGGTGTTTTTGGATCTTCTCCACAGGAAGCTAAAAAGCCAAGGCAAAGGAGTAAAAAGGGAATATATTTTTTCATGGCTTAGTGGATTACAGTGAATTTGATTAAATGTAGCGTGTCACGGGTGCTTAGTCGTAGGAAATACATGCCAGGATTAAGCGATTGAGTCGAGAAGCCGAGCAGGCCATAGCCTCCATCTTCCAGACGCAGCTCTCCCAAAACTCTACCTGAGGCATCTACCAAGGAACTGCTACGAATTGCGCCAGCGCTAATTCCTTCGGCAAACTCCAAGTAAAGGTAGTCATTCACAGGATTCGGATAAGCCTTCAAGAAATTGGCATCCTTAGGTCGCTCAGGTGAAGCGAGAACTATGTCCACGCGAACAGTCACCTCGACGCTGCTGGTATTTCCATTGGCATCGGTGATCGTGTAGGTCACCTTGTTGTCTCCCCCATCGGTACGAACAAAGTCCGTTTTGGATAAGGAACGTGTCTTGATGCTGCAGTTGTCGCTGCTGCCTTCGTCGATATCTTCCCACTTGAGTGTGGCCTTTCCTTGGACATCAAGCTTGATGGTGTAGCTACTTTTTGCTTTTAGAATAGGTTTGATTTCATCCACCACAGTGATCGTTACTTCGGCAGTAGAGGTATTTCCTGAGGCATCTTTTGTGGTGTAGGTGATTTTGCTAGCCCCTAGGTCGGCACAGGTGAAGGCAGACTTGGAAAGTAGCCTGTCTTTGATTGCACAGTTATCCGTACTGCCCTCGTCGAGGTCTTCCCACTTCAAGCTGCCTTTGCCTTCAGCATCTAGCTTGATGGTGAAAGTGGTTTTTGCTTTGAGGATAGGTTTGAGCTCATCGACCACGTTGATGGTCACTGTAGCAGTCGAGGTGTTTCCAGCAGCATCTTTTGCGGTGTACGTGATCGTGTTCGATCCTAGATTCGCACAGGTAAAGGTGGATTTGGAAATGGTAACTTCGGTAATGCCTTTGTTGTCCGTAGAGCCATTGTCTAAGCTTGCCGCCTCCAGAACAGCCGTACCAGAGGCTGGGATAGCAAGCGTGTACGGGTTTTTCAACACCAAGACAGGAGCCTGAGTATCCGGGATGATATTTGTGGTAGTTTCATAGACCCTGATGAATGTTTTATCCTCAGGGTAGCCTATATCTTCGCCAGAACCAAAAAACACTTTGGCACCATTGGAACTGATCACTGTTTCAACATAGGTAGGGCGATGACCTGAACCAGGGCTAGTATTTTCTGTTGCAAAGGGTGCTGAGAAGGCCGCCCAGGCACCCAATACCTTGTTGTAATTGTATACATTAATGAAATGCTTTTGATTCGGGTTGATTTCAAGGGTTTCGGCTACCTTCAACGAAAGGGCGATTTGGTCTCCTGCTCCGTTGATGGAAACCTTCGCATTTTCATCTGTAAATCTCCATTCATCAATCGATTTTGCTAGGGTTATTTTTGGTCCTCTCAATTGATTTCCAAGTAGCTTCCATTTTTTGGTAGCTGCATCGTAGGTATAGGCATGCGCCTTTCCCAAATAAATTTCGGTGTTGGAGATGACTTCAAAATTCTCACTGATCACGATTTGATCCCCAGAGTCGTTCATGTCCACCGATTTTCCAAACCGAGAAAAGAATCCCTGTGTTCCAGAAATAGGCTGTCCCAATAATTTCCATTCGCCTTGAACAAACTCAAAAGCATACACAGTTCCTGCTTTCGAAGAATTAAAAAACGAGTAGGGCTGGTTTAATACGAGTCGATCACCCGCCTTATTCAGTCGTACAAAAGCACCAAAATCAGTTCCGCTTTCAGACAAGCCCACAGTTATTGGATTAATTGTAGATCCTTTTTTCACCCAAGTTCTGCTGACCTCATCGAATGAGAAAATAAAAGCTGCTCCAGAGGCAAATCCATTGATTGGCTCTCTTGCATTGCCTACAGCCAATACAGAGCCGTCAAAATTCAAATCAAGACTTTGAATGTCTACGCCTCCAGGACCTGTTCCTTGTCCATCAAATGGGATTTTATCTCCCTTCTTGACCCAGGTTTTGAGTCCCTCGTCATAGGCATACACGATCACGTAATCGCCAGCTACTGTACAACTGAAACATCCCATGACGTGGTTGGTGGCTAGGGCGATTATTTTTCCATCTCCACTTAAACTGATTCGATAGCCTAAACGGTCATTGACCCCTTCGCCTTTAATTTCACTCCCCAAAGGAACGTATTGACCATTTTGAAGGGTAAATACCTTGGTCAATCCTTCGTAGTTTTTCATGTTGAATCCTGCGTCCCCCACTTCCCATGAGATTTCTTGGGAAGATGCTAGAATACTTCCATCCGCATTAACTGCAACTGTTCTACCTACTCTGAAACCAACATCTTCTCGCTTTACTACCTGAAGCGGTTCGGTTATCGTTTTGTAACCCGCGAAATTTTTGATGTAGAGGTAGCCTTTAGCTACGGTATTCCCAGTCGTGTAGGTTACCTCGATTACTTCATCCCCCACACTTGTGGCTTGGTAAAGAATCGAGTTTCCGATGATTGCTGTCGTCCCATACATGGGAGAAGACAAGGTATAGGTGTAGTTGCTGTAAAACTCAGCATTCTTGAAAATCAGATTTAAGGTCTGAGACTTACCCACCTGTATGGAGGTGTATACATCAAAGACCTTCAAAGCAGGCTTGGTGTTTTTATACTCAATTCGAACTTGCGCTGTGGTGCTTTCGAGATTGTTGTTTGCAAGGTCTACCACTTGATAATTGAAGAGGTCCACCCCTTGAAACCCTTGGTTTGGAACAAAATACACATCGGTAAACGAATAGGCTGTATTCACTACGAGTAAATTATTTTGACTATCCCTTAGGGTTCCGTTTGTAGGTAGTTTATTGATAATAATCTTGGAGTTTACTAAGGATTGGCCCAAATAATTTTTCCCGAGTAGTGAGACTTTAGTTTCATTTTGGAATAAAAACACGTTCAAATTTTCTGCACTTGGGGCTTTGAAGATTTCATTGGAAAGGAATTCAAGCGCCACTTCCCCAATGAGGAGTTTATCCGATTTTCCTTCCACTTTGAAGATCCAATTTCCAAGGGTATTCCCTCCATTGAATTGACTTAATGCTTCAAAAGGAGAGACAGTCAGTTGCCACTTTTGACTTGCCTCATCCAAAATTGGCGCGCTGAAATCGGGGGCTTGATCCTTAAATAAATAGGACACGGAGTTAAGGTTGACAAGGGTGTTCTCGCTCGTTGGCTTTGCCAATACGACCGCACGACCTGATGGATTGATCAAGGTCATGGTCATGTCGTTGAGCTTTTCTTGTTGCGACGCTGCATCCTTGGAAACCGAAACACTGATTTTCACCTCCTTGATGGTGTTTGAATCGGTGACTTGAATCGGATATTGCCCGTTGGAGGTATTGTAAATATTTGCGTTGTGCTTTATAGCCTTTTCATAACCCAAGTCCACTTTGAAGCTACTGCTCGCAGCAGTGGAACTGCCGCACGCATTCTGTGCATAAACACGCCAGTAATAGGTAGTTCCATTTGCTAGTGGGCTAAATAGGTATTGGCTGCCAAAAATGATTTTATCAACCAGTAAAGTGCTGAAATTTTGATCTTTTGAGATTTGAAGGCGTACCTTTTGGGCATTCGCTGCCTGATCCCATTTGAGTTCCACCGAGTTTTGGTTGACTGTCCCCCCCGCAGCAGGGCTTGTCAACGTCACAGGCGATAGGGTATTGGCAAAAATAGATAGCACAATGGGTCGTTCTACAGTAGTCCCATTGAGTTCTCCTTTTAAGGTAATGGTATAGGTACCAGCAGCGGCAGTTTGATTGGTAATTGTAGCAATAAACAATTCATTTACCGCTACCTGGCTTTTACTTAGGGCTATCGTTAATCCCTGTGGAGCCCCAGTAAAACTGATATTGGATAACGCAGCAGTAGCTTGATTGCTTTGGACCTGTAAGTTGAAGGTTTGCTTGTATTCATTGCAGGAAGTTAGTTCAACTGCTGTGGCTGAACTAAACAAACTCAATTGGGTGCTGACGATTGCAAAATCAGTTGGATTGATGGTGTAGAAGATATTATCTACGGGTTCAATTTTTATTCTCGCGGTAGTGGTAGCGACATTCGGAATCACCACGGATTGAGAACCATCATTGGTTGTTTTTTCGGCCAATAGGTAATCAAATTTTACGCCTCCATCTACAGAAAGTAAAATGTTTACTTGGGAAACCTTGATCGGATCGTCGTTTGTATTACTTATTTCCCATTGAAGGGTGAGTGGACTTCCTCCATTCACTTGGGCAGTGAGTGGAGTCAGGATGGAAAATGGCTTGCTGTTTGCCACCGTGCTGACTTGGGTAGAATCTAAATATACCCCTTGCGCTGCCGAGCGATCTCGGACAGACAAGCCAAAGGTCATTTGTCTAGGCACCTCAGATAGCGTCTCAAAGAGTATGGAGGTCCCTGCATTTGTAGCTAAAATAGCGTTATCACTCGTCAGGTTGTTTGCAAGCACCCGAGCAAAGGTTGGGAAGTAACGCTGCGAATTTGCACTTGGAGAGGTAGAACTAAATAAGGGTGCTTTTTGAGATTTAGACCCCCAATAGGATCCTGGAAGGACCAGGTCTGAATCTAATTGTTCCCAATTGTAGAAGTAATTTGAATTTTTTAGCCCGCTTGGCGTTTCCAATACAAACGGTGTTTTAATTGGAATGTGGTATGCTTTTAAGTTAATGTTCGCTGGCGGTTGCTGGGCATAGGGCACAAGCGTCCCTACTTTAGAAAAATCTATTCCAAACTGGATGCGCTTGAAAGACTGAATGATTTGATGGATGGAGTGGTAGTGGTAGTAATGCAAATCCGGTTGGTTGATCCGTCCATAAGACATGATGGATCTACCCGAACTCAATTCTGATTGGGTAACCAATCCATCAGGTTGATTTGAAAACGTGTGGGAAGCACCAAGGTGGTGACCAAATTCGTGGGAGACTAGTCCAATAAATCCGAGTTCATTCGTGGTGCTTTTGCTGAAATAGGACCATCCTGATCCTTTTTCTGGAGTCCCTACGTTTCCAATTCCGAAGGCATTGCCAATGCCGTAGGGAACTGGATTTTGGGTTTCGTTTCGGGCGATGAACAAATGCCCTAGGTCATAATTTTGTTGACCAATAAGTGAGTCAATCACTACTTGAGTTCTTATATTCAAATAGGATGAATTCGTAGAGATTCCATTTTGCTCGATGTTGTAAGGGTCAGTAGCTTTATTGAAAAAAATCAATTTATCGTTGTTCGCGATGAGGTTATACTTAATCCCTAGGTCTTGTTGGCTGATTACGTTTAAGCCATTGACAATACTGACGATGTTGGCCAAAACTGTCTCTTTTGTTCCTCCATTGATCTCTCCATATTCCCCAGCGGAGACCACCGCTAATCGAAGGGTTCGTACCCCTTCCACCTTGTTTCTTGCGGTTTGATTAGTCAAATCCAATCGGTTACCACTTGGAATTGCCTGGTCAGCGGATGTAGGTTGCGGTTCGCGAATTACGCCACAAGAAATGCCTTCCGATAGGGTCTGGTTTCCACTAATCTTGAAGAACATGTAGGTGTTCGTAGACAGCATTCTCATCCCTTCAGAGGCTTCCGAAAAAGCATAGAGAAAAATTCGGTCGCTCGTTAGAGTAAGTGCAATTCGGTTCTTGGGATCCGAAATTTTATACCCTTGGTAGGTTTTGATTGTGGGGTATTTTTCAGCCAATTCTTTAGCCATGCTGCTCTTCTCCTCGACCAGGTAGTCCTCAAAACTTCCTTGGCTAGTGGGCATGCTGAGTCGAGTTGCTTTTCCGGAGAAAAGCTCCCGTTGAAGTACCTTCAGGTCCAGTTCAAAAATCTGGTACTGCTCGGTTTCAGCTTGAACTACTTTGTTATTGCTGAAATTTTGAGTGGATTTTTTCCAGTAGGTGGACTGCCCATAGGAGGTCAATCCACATAGGATGAGGCAAAGGGCAAAGAGAATTTTTTTCATGGAACTCTGGGCGAACTAGTCAACTAAACACGGTTTACATCTAATCTACTAACCATTCGGTAGATAACCTCTGAAGTAAGGAAAATTTAAAGTAGGATGAGTTAGGTCCGCTCGAGGGCCGCCTTGATTTTGAAGGATTTGAAGGATATTTGCAGGATTTGAGGGATGTTTTTTTCCGTTTACTCGTTTTTTGGGATCAATGCCAACTTTTAAACAATGCTCCATTTCTTGGGTAGGTATCACCTTTTGGATATAAAATTCCACATTCAATGGCGGATTTTTTTATTTTTTAGTCTCGCAAAGGCGCAGAGACGCAAAGAAACTGTGGTGCGCTCGGTATTACTTTCCGCCGCTGCGGACTTTGCGGCTTGGCGGCTTTGCGCGCCTTTTTTTCTTTTTTCTCGCCCTGCGCGCGGCGGATTCTTTTCTTCTCGCAAAGACGCAATTGGGGCAACTCCCCCTTGACAAGGGGGTTAGGGGGATTTCTACTCGCAAAGACGCAAAGAAATAGTGGTCCGCTTCTCCAAAAAGACGCTTGAATTAGGAATCCCTTAAAAAAGTGATAGGGTAACTAATTTATTGGCCTCTTTTTATTGCAAGGCCAATTTGCCCTGCATGGTAGGAATTATGGTATAAAACATGGGAAAACAACCTGGTTTTGGACAGGGCTCCAAAAAATGGCGTTTCCACAATTTCTGACCATCCTGAATTAGGCGTACTTTCAATAATTTCTTCGAGTAATTTAAACCCTTGTTCAACCAGCTTTTTACTTTCCTCAACATCCTTTCCCTGCCCTTCATCTTGCTTCCCCATGGTGGTATTTTGAATCGCAGAGGGAATCCCAAAAAAATACCCAAACTGGAGCATGGTCTCTCCAACATGTCGGTAAATGAACCCAACTGAAGCAGTATTTTCATTTAACGATTTCGACACATTCTCAGCATTTACCTTATTGAAAGCATAACTACAAGACAGCTTATTTTGGGCCAACAGGTCTTTAAAGATTTCCTTTTCCATTTTTAATATTTTAAGACAAACCAATTCAAATTAGTGATCCAAATTAAAAAAAATACGCGGTAAAGGGTTCAACTATGCCTTTTTCATTCGTCTTATCCAGTTTTTAAGTTAAACTCCTATTTTAGGGAGATTAAAAAAACAAAATTCCATCCCATGAAATCAATACCCTTTCTTTTAACCTTTATTTTGATTGCCTATTCGTCCATGGGCCAAACTACCCAAGAAAGACTTTTGGAACTGGATAAAAGCTGGGAAAAGGCACTATTGAATTCCGAGGCAGCGGTTTTGGAAGAGCTGTTGGCGGAGGAGTTTATCTGGGTGCATAACCATGCAAGCCAAATCGATGGAAAAGAAGAAGCTCTAAATAGGGCAAAAAAAATCCGAGCTGGACAGCAAGACGATACCCGAAACCGAAGTCCTAGAGATCAGAAGGTAGTCCTCCTCGGGCAAACCGCCGTCGTGTCAGGCTTTACCCTTGTGGACCGAGGGCCACAACCCACCAACTACCATTTTATGCGAACCTACGCGCTGGTGGAGGGCAAATGGAAACTGCTCGCCAACCACACCATGGCCATCCCAGAAGAGTAAACCCTTTGCTAACTTGTTTAATCCCAACCCATTCATCCGATGAAGCCAATCCAAATCCTACTCAGCCTACTTTTCCTAGGGTTTTCAGTACAAGCCACAATAGCCCAAAATTTTAATCAAGCACTTCAATCCGAACTCAGCGCCAGCAATCCAGGAATCCTGTTTTCCATCAAGTCCGGAGACGGCAAACTTGCTTGGTCTGGCGCCGTCGGTATCAACGACCTTCGACTTGGGGATTCTTTGAATGCTGGCCAAACGTTTCGAATTGCAAGCGTCACCAAAACCTATGTGGCCGCAGCAATTCTCAGGCTGATGGAGAAAAAGGTGTTACGCCTTGAAGACCCCATATCCATGCACCTTTCACCCCAACATGCTGAGATTCTGGCACAAGACTATGATCTGAAGAAAATTACCATCTCCCAAATTCTACGACATTCCGCTGGTTTTTATGACCATACCAATGCTCCTGAATTCTTTGAAAAGGTGTTTTCGGTGCCTGTCTACGAGTGGACCCGAACCGCACAACTCCAATTGGGGGTGGAGCAAGGGAAACCGGTTGGTCCTCCAGGAGAACAGTTTAGCTATTCAGATACAGGCTATGTGATTTTAGGTGAACTAATTGAAACCTACACCGGAAAGTCCTTGGATGGAGGCATCAAGGAATTGCTTGGATTGGAAAAATTGGGTCTCAACCAAACCGATTTTGAACGCATGGATTCTAAAACGGATCAATTACGGATTCACCAATACTTTCAAGGGAAGGATACCTACGACTTCAGCCCCACGATGGATTATTTTGGAGGAGGAGGAATCCTTTCCACTACAGCCGAACTGAACGACTTTTTCCAAGCGCTTTTTCAAGGGAAAATTTTTGACAACCCGTCCACCTTGGCACTGATGCTGGAGTCGAGCAGCTATGCCAGCAAACCAAAATTAGACTATGGAATGGGAATGTTCAAAGTTAAGGTTAAGGGTATGGATGCCTATAGTCATTCCGGATTTTGGGGGACACAAGTCCTCTACATTCCTAAGCTGGACCTGTATCTGGCCGCCAATTATTCCGGGGCTTGGGGAGGTGGTGCAGTAGCTCCCATCTTTGAAAAGGTAGTGAATGCTTTGGAAGAAGGGAATCCTAAAAAACCTTAGCAATGGGATTAGACCCTGAATTAATCTATCCGAATAGGAAGCAATACAGCTAATGGATTAGCCTAAGGTGTAATTTTGTGTAAATGGATCATTCAATTTTTTCAAATTTTACCTGTTTTCCAATTGTGCTTTCAAACACCCATTTCTTTTGTAAATTGATCTCCTAATCAAAAAAATCATGAAATATTTTCTAATGATGCTGCTCTGCATCAGTTCTTTGGTAGCCACCGCACAAAAGAAAAAAGCAGAATCTCAAGTTCCAGTTAAACCTTCGCCAGATTCACTTTTTAGCAATCTCAAATGGAGAAACATCGGACCATTCCGTGGTGGAAGAGCCAATGCAGTTTCAGGCGTGGTAGGAAATGACCAGAAATTTTATGCCGGTTATACTGGCGGTGGTTTGTGGACCACAGCAGATGGTGGGGTAAATTGGGAAAATATTTCGGATGGATTTTTCACGGTCGGATCCATCGGCGAGATCGCCGTATCCGAATCAGACCCCAATGTAATTTATGTAGGATCAGGTGAACATGCAGTTCGCGGCGTAATGACTAGCTATGGCGATGGAGTGTACAAATCCACAGATGCAGGAAAGACCTGGAAGAACATTGGCTTAGAAAAGACCCGCCATATTTCAGACATTGCTATACACCCTACAAATCCAGACCTGGTGTATGTAGCGGGACAAGGAACCGTTCACGGCCCGAACAACGACCGTGGCGTGTTTAAATCAACCGATGGGGGTTCCACCTGGAAGAAAGTCCTTTACATCAACGATAGCACTGGAATTTCATCGCTTTCGATGGACATGAACAATCCACGCATCCTATATGCCACTTCATGGGAACACCGAAGGTTTCCTTGGACTGTTTCCAGTGGTGGAGCAGGTTCTGCAATTTGGAAATCAACCGACGAAGGCAATACCTGGCATAAACTCACAGAGGGCTTGCCAAAAATGATGGGCAAGATGGGGATTAGCGTTTCACGCGCAAATTCAAACCGTGTATATGCCATCGTGGAAACTGAAAAAAGTAAATCAGGCCTATACCGTTCGGATGATGCCGGTAAAACCTGGGCCCTGCTTTCCAACAACCAAGACATTAGCTCACGCTCTTGGTACTACATGGAAGTGTTTGCAGATCCCATCAATGAAAACATCGTTTACGTGCTGAATGCTCCAATGATGAAATCCATTGATGGCGGCAAAACATTTGCTTCCGTAAGCGTTCAACATGGGGATACGCATGATCTCTGGATCAATCCAAGCAAAAATAACGTCATCGCACTAGGCGACGATGGTGGTGCAGAAATAAGTTTCGACTTTGGAAAATCCTGGTCCAGCATCATGAATCAGCCTACCGCACAATTTTACCGGGTGAATACAGACAATGTATTTCCTTACAAGGTGTATGGCGGCCAACAAGACAACTCATCCGTAATTATCGCAAGCCGAAACAATGGATCTGCGCTTACAGAGCGTGATTGGACTTCAGGTGCTGGCTGTGAATCTGCTTTTCTTGCCTTTGACCCTAACGATCCCACCCTTGTTTTTGGTGGATGTTATCAAGGCTATATTGACGTATTGAATCGAAAAACCAATGAATCCAAGGATGTGCAGGCTTACCCAACGCTCAACCTTGCCATCGAACCGAAAGACATGAAATACCGCTTCAATTGGAATGCACCAATTGTGGTATCACCCCATGATCCAAAAACGATTTACCATGCAGGGAATGTTTTGCTAAAGTCAACCAATGGGGGAATGAGTTGGGATGCCATCAGCGGAGACCTCACACGCAATGACAAATCAAAACAAGGTCCCGGAGGAGTTCCATTCACCAACGAAGGTGCGGGAGGAGAG
>Ga0164293_10004139_pt1 | contig 12417 bp, 13 predicted proteins | sample GEODES118metaG_FD_111487 | JGI IMG/M metagenome (GOLD analysis project Ga0164293, IMG submission 111487) | Eutrophic lake water microbial communities from Lake Mendota, Wisconsin, USA - GEODES118 metaG | ecosystem: Environmental > Aquatic > Freshwater > Lake | place: USA: Lake Mendota... | reverse complement strand
ACGGTCTTGCATTCCAGGTAATGTTGGGTTAGCTAAAATACTTCTATGTCCTAATGCTCTAGCTCCGAATTCAATCCTGCCTTCGAACCATCCTACTACCTTTCCTTCGTTTAGAGCTTTAGCTATATAGTTTAAATTTAAATCTCTACCTCCTCCGCAGTCCATTTCAAAGTCGTCATAAGAGGGACCTAGGAAAGGATCTAGATTTATGTGTATATTTAGGTAGTTTAAACAAGCACCTATACAAGAACCTGCATCTGAAGGTGCTAAAGGTATCCAGATGTTTTTATACGGTGTATTTTCCTTTATTTTACCGTTTGCAGTGCCGTTATAGGCACATCCGCCGCTTAGGCATAAATTCTCACCTGGATATTGATTTAGAAAGTGAAATAATGCTTTTTCGTAGATCCATTGTAACGCTGCCGCAATATCTTTATGTCTTTGTTCGATTGTTTCTTCAGGAAGCCTGTTATCTCCTAGCAATTGCAGTAATTTAGAGTTAAACATCACTTTATTACTTTTATCCCAGGTAAAGTACTTCATATTCACCTGCAATCCCTGTTTATAGCATAGTAATTTCCTAAATTTACCCTTATACTTAGTAGGGTCTCCATAAGATGCAAGTCCCATTACTTTATATTCACCTTCGTTTGGCTTGAATCCTAAAAAAGCTGTTATAGCAGAATAAAGTAGTCCTAACGAATGTGGATACTTAACAGCCTCTTTGGTTTTAAACTCTCCGTTCTTGACTTCCACTACTTTTAAAGTTTCTTCCTCACCGACTCCGTCAATACTGATTAAAGTAGCATTTGTAAAGGGAGAACTGTAGTAAGCATACATTAAATGAGACATGTGGTGCTCAGAAAAGAACACGGTATCGCTAAGCTTCTTTAGTTTAAACCATACTTTAATACCTGTCCATAAGGTTCTAGGTACAGATCTCCAGTTATGCTTTAAAGCTCTTAATAATTTTAAGTGCGGCTTCTCGTAATAACATACTACATCGAACTTATCGGTGTAGTTGTCTTTAATGTACTGTATTACACTCTTAGGAAAAGAAGAATCATGCTTTATTCCTGTAAATTTCTCTTCTTCACATGCAAATACAAGTTTTCCATCCTGAAATAAGCAAGCTGAGGAATCATGGTAATATGCCGATATGCCTAGTACGTTCATTAGTGATTGTAGATAAATGGATCACGTTTTTTTAGCTCTTCAAGTTTCTTTTTGAACCTTTTTTTGCGTTTACGCTCTTCAAGCTTATTTTTAAACCATTCAATTAGTTTTTTCATAATAATTAACTTTTTAAAATATAAAAAATTTAACTTTAATTTACAACTCTTTATTAGATTAGTTTTGGTTCTAATTTACTTAAGACTTCATCAAATACTACTTGATGACCTTTATAAGAAGTATGAAAAGACCCTAACGGATCAGGGAATCTTAACGATAACTCTCCCCAGCTTACATATACTAGGTTTTCTGATGGAATATAATCATTAAATTCCGAATCATCTGTAAGTACGTAATGTTTTATACCTTTATTTTGAAGTAATACATGAGATTTAATTATAACTCCAGTATCGTATTGCTTTTGAATTCGAGCATCGAAGAATTCTAGGTAGTATTGCTTTAGTAATCTCATTCTTTCCGGACGTTCATTTTTAAACTTCTTAAAATAATCAGATTCGTTTACGTTATTGTATTTGTCTAGAATATTATCGACATAATCGATTACTCCGTACCAGTTTTCTGTGTACATATCTCCTGTATACCTGCTATCGTCTTTCATAGGGTGTTCTAAAAGGTGTGTGTAAGTAGCTACTCCGTATGGCGGGTATTGATGGTAGTTAGTATTAAAGTTGCTTAATGCTCTAGTAAGGTCTGCACCTTCTAGAAACCATTCTGTTCTATGGTAACAAGTAGGAGCTATTAAAAGCATGTCAATATCCGAAATATTCTCTACAGCATGCTTTACTTGTAAGGATATAGAAAGGTTTGTACTTGATCCTTTAGCTAAATTAATTAAATTTAAACCTAACTTCTTAGCAAGAAGTACTCCATAGGGCTCAGTATGTAAATCTTCGCATCCTATTCCAATACTAAATGAATCTCCACAAACAACTAAATTTTTCATATTAATTTTCCTTTTACTGCTTTCCTTACTAAGTTATGTTCTTTTATATACCTAACTAACTCCTTTGCCCATACTTCATGAGATTCTGGAGATGGATGCCAGCCGTTAAGTACTGGGTCTGGTTTTGCTTTTTCGATAAAACTTTTAAAAGTGCTTTCGGGTTCGTCTTTTCTATAAAAACGAACAGGATCTATAGTATTCCATAGATTAAGGTATTTGTACCAGCTTTTTTTTCGTTCAGTAGAACCTAAAGTATGATATTCATACCCTCCTGGAACTGTATGTATTAGTTCTTCTTGTACATTTAAGTCTTGCCATTCTGTAATATCGACGTTAGGAGTTTGATAGAATGAATTAAAGCACATCCAGTTTATGTTGTGTGCGTTTAAAAAATTCTGTAACTGTAAGACATTCATAACATACCTTGGCATATATTCATTTGCATGCCATAAATGAGAAACATATAGCTTCCAAATATCTTCTTGTGGTTTTCTGACGAAATGTTCAACTTGAGGCCACAGTCTAAACCTCATTTGTATTTTTTCATCTTCGTACCAAAAAACGTTTCTTTCAGGAGAAGACCATCCAACTATAACAAATAAGTTTTCTGTTGACTTTTTCTTAGCTAGATACTCATCGGTAATGTAGGTAATAGTTCTATTAAGTATAGTACCATTATCGTCCGCTGGATATGCTAGGTTAGTAACATTAGCGTTCATCAGGGTCTTAAGGTGTGTAGGAAAAATTCTTGGAAGTCTGTATTCGTCGTTAGCCGGAAGATAATCGTAGACTCCTGCGTAGGTGTCTTTTCCGTATTTTACAGCTAGTACTGGGTCTACTATTTCACAGCCAAAAACCCATGAATCTCCATCACAAATTATTTCTAGTTTATCGCTCATGTTAAAAGAGGTTTTATATTACATAGTATGTATTTAGCAAAATCTTTATGTCCTTTATAAGACCAATGATGGTCTAATATTTCATTATTAGTTGCTATTGCAATCGTTTCATAATCATTCCATTCTTTTTCAACTTCCCAAACTATGGACTTTACACCTTTTTTTTCTAATAAACTTTTAATAAATAATATTCTTTTTAATTGACGATTTTTTAATAATTCATCATCCATTATTACTATTATATCATTAAGAAATTTATTATTATCATCCGGCAAATTAACTGTAGATAATGTTATCAATTTTCCTTCATATGGAATATCAAATCTACTATAAAAAGTATTTCCAATAATAACTAAATCATTTTTATTGATATAATCATAATTATCTATAATAGAATCTATTATTTTATCATTTGAAAACAAACCCATCCCGTAATTTATTAAAGATAAATCTAACCCTTTTGCTAGAAGTTCTCCCCATATAAGATCATTAGAATTTTTCTTATAATTTACAGTGTATTCTTCGTCAGGTAAACATCCGTTTCCTGCTGTAAAAGAATCTCCAAACAAAAACAATTTACTCATTGTTTAATAAATTTAAAAAAATAGCAGGATCTTCTCCGGTATTTTTTATGTGCCACCAATGTATACCTATCTGCTTATTTATTTCAAAAGATAACTTTGAAGTATTTCTATGTATAGATCTACAAATATAATACTCGAGTATATCTGGTGCAATTTTAACAACAGTTATGTTGTTTTTAATAAAATACTTAGATAGGTAAACGTGTATGTCATCGTTATTAGGTTCTAGTTCAAAAGTATCTATCATCTTCTCTATAACAGAAAATTTTGCAATAAAAAGACAGTCCTGTGTATAGTAGTACGGAAAATGCTCCATTCGATCGATATTAGTTAAACCGTATACAGAATCATCTGATATGTTGTCTATGAACTTATTTAGGTCTGCATTTTCTCTAAAGTAGAAATCAGGTCTAGTTAATATAGCAGTATCGTAGGTGTTTCCTGTTTTTCTCACCATTGCCAATAATGCCTTCCAATGATAAATTATTTTTTTAATGCTACTTATTGTAGTAAGATCTAGAATCACATCTTTACTTACCTTTATATATGCATCAGGAATATACTTTTTAATATTATCTACAGTAACTTCCTGTTTTATATTTGTTTTTAAAGGTTGGTTTATTTCATAGGTACTGTCCCATGTGCTAAAAAAAACATCACGATTACTATGCTTTAGAAAAGTCCAAGACTTATGGGCATTTTCAAACTCACGTAACATACCCCCTACTAATATAGCTACCCTTTTACTCATTTACATGTAATCTTTTATGTCCTTTATCTATAAGTACCAGTTTGTGTGGTGTTCTTTTACTTTTTGAAAATCTGCTATACTGTCCAAGTTGCTATTTGCAGCAGTTGAGCGTACAACAGCATAATCTATAACAAGTTCTCCTACTGTAGGATGAATACCCATTCGCGTCATATAGTCGTAAAGCAAGCAGCCTGGACCATAAAACAAAGTAGGGTCAACGTTTATTCCATGAGTTATTTGCTTAGTTGCTTCTGGGTTGTGTATTTTCTTATAAGCTCTATATAAACTTCCTACAAGGTCCATTGTACGGCTGTCTCCGTAAAAAATAACATCATCAAAACTATTGTAGTTATATTCGTACGTGAACTTATTAATAGGTTTTCCGGTATAGCATATTCCTGGAATTAATCCCGTTATACCTGGGTATATTGCGTGAAAGGGTATTTGCTGGTTTGGATCATATACAGTATCTAACCTTGCTTTAACTACAGCGTCGTAGCTTATATTATTTGCTAGTTCATACTCTCTCTTTAACAATAAACTTCTTTCAAAACTATAAAACATAGAATCCCAAGCTCTAACATAAAGGTCTTCAGCCCAAGTCTCTTGTTTAATAGCTTTTGGATTAAAAGCCTGTTTAATACCTTCTAGATCGTTATGCTCTTCGTTGTAGAAGCTTGTATGAATCTGTTTAGGGTACCTCCAGGTGTTAACATTCCATGTATGTATAAAATAATCCGTCTCTATAGGTACGTTTTTATGATACTGAACTAGATTACTGTAATCAAAAAACTTCTTGATGTTTGGTGCAGCTGTTTTCCAATGTCTTGCTTGTCCGCTAAGGCAGACTGCTATTTTAAATGAGCTCATGACCTTCTAGCCCCTCCATTAGCCTAACACTTTTTTTCATTTCTAAATAATTACTAGGTCTATAGATCTTTGGATCTACATTAAGCGGTTTAATATCTATTCTTAACATTTTCATATAAAAGTAAAGCGCCATTTCACTGCTAATGTTTTTCTTTGTAGGAAAAGTTTTAGGACCGAAAAAAGGAAGCCATCTATAAAAGTCGCAGGTTTTATCGAATGTAACACTGTCGGCATACCAGAAAATATCTCCTAGTATATAAGGCCCTGTATGGCAAGAGTGTATAGTATTGTAAATAGGTTCTTTTAAATCACTTTCACTGTAGGCAAAATACTTTGTCTGATGCTCGTCAAGATATAAATCGTACCTTAGCCTGATACAGAGATCGTAAGTAATGTTGTTATCCATTTCATACTTTCTCTTTAAGTGAGCACTCCTCATTACACTGTAGAACTGTCCTGCAAGCCAATCTGTAGTACACCCTCCAAAGTACTCTTTGTGCTTATTTCCTTCCCACCAGACTTCTTGTTGCTTACTTTTGTTTATAGCTTCACTTTCAAATAAGTAAGAAGCAGGCTTTATAATATTTAAAAAATCTAACTTTTCTTCTTTTGAAATTGGTTCTCCTACAACGCTTTGGTAATCTCCTCCAACTTGGTAGGAAACAATACCGTGAGGATTAGAATTATAGTCCCAGGCATGGCAAAAAGTGTCTATTTGAGCATCTTCGTAGACTTCTTTTAACTTTAATTTTAAGTCTTCCCAAGTACTGTAACATTTTTTCCATGTCCTTGGTTGACCGCTAAAACATAACGCTATTTTCATATTAATTAAAACATTATATTATTCTCTATATACAATTGAGGGTAGCATCCGTTAAATACCAGATTCCACACTTTATACCTTGTTTTGTCTTTAAAATCTAAGAAGAAAGAGAGATTATCTCTATGCGGCATTGCTTTATCAGTCAAAATAGGTAAGTTATCCCCAATAAAAGAAGTGTATTTACTATAATTATCTCTTAATTCATTAATTTCATTAATACTTAAGCACTTATCTAACCCAAAAAATAAATCAAATTTAAAATTACCTATATGTCTGTACTTTTCTTCGATAAACATGTTTCCACATCCAAACCAGATAAAACAGTCTTTGTAGTTGTGTTTTAAGTGATCTACATAGTCAATAAGCCCTACTATTTTTCCGTTTACAAAACAGTAAATCTTTTTAGCTGTATGATCACCAACCATAGCGTAATCATTATATTCATACATTGTTTCCTTGGGGAGAACATAAGATATTATCTTTTGTGTATATTCACCGTCTTTTGAAATCCAGTAGGTAAAATTAATAGTCGGGGTACCGGTATTATCTCGTTTAGAAAATATTCCTGAATGCATTCCGTTTCTGGAAAAAAGGTAGGCTGGTTCGTTTGGTTTATGTTTTTTGTAGTTTACCTTCGCTCTTAAAAAAACAGTAAAATTTTCTTCCATGAAAGCACTAAACGGTTCAGATACATTATACTGACTGCTAGGTGATACAAAGAAAAGATTATCTTCGTTTACTTCTAAACTCATATAGTAATAGTTTTACAAAAATTATAGAATTCTTCTAGTTCAGGAAAAGTCTTACAGAAATCAGTACTTCTTCTTCTATCGTGTTCACTGAAGTACTTATAGAAATCTTGCTGATGTCTAAGTTGATCTTCTGGATTTTGAGGAGATACCATCCAATCGTAAAGTCTCTTTACTTTTTGCATTTCAACATCTGAATAGCCGATTTCTTTGGTATCAAAGGAAGGTGTAGAGTAGTATGTAATTAATTTTGCATTATCATAGACGTAGTTAGAAAACTGATAGGGTAATACTTTAACAGCTTGATGTTGAGGGTAACGTAAATAAGATGTATCTAGGAAAGTTGCTGAATTCCAGTATCTATCATCGCTTCCGTACTTTTCTTTTAATTTATAAACCTCTAAAATAAGTCTATTATAGTTAAAAAGAGATAAAGCATTATAAGTAACCATAAAGGTTAAGATAACTCTAGGACATTGTTCTAGTATCTTGTTACAATTATCCCAAAAACGATTAAACTCTAATCCTGTTCTAATATATTCGGCTTGCTCACCCCATGTATCTACTGATGTAAAAATTACAAGTTCTTTAACTCTATCTTCATCTTCAATTTTTTTTATTTTTTGAATAAGTCTATCGATCAATTCGTCAGGTGCACCGAGGTTGGAATTTATTGCTAATTTTAACTCCCTATTCGGCTCTTTTTGCTCGATAATATAGTCTAACACTTTCCAAGTGTCTTTAGCTAACAAAGGTTCTCCTCCGGTAATTCTAAAAGTATGTAAGTCATGGTATAATTCAGGCCACCATTTCCAAAACGCTTCAAGATAGGGGTTATGTTCGCTAGCTAAGATCGGAACTTTATTTTCTAACTCTAACCATTTAGGAGAGTTAAAATTATCCGATGTAGGATATCCTCCGTACTGTTTAATTTCTTCGCCCCACTTTGTACTATAAGCTGGTCCGCAGTAAGAACACTTAAAGTTACAAGCATTACTAAAAGCTACTTCTACATACTTTGGATTATAATCGTCTCTCCAATTAGAGTTAAAAATCTCTTCCTTAAAAGGAAAAGACCAAGATTCAGCTGATTTAAAAATCCTATCTGAGAATCTATCTGAGGAGTCTTCTACGTTCCAGCAATAATCACACTCTGTAGGTCTCTGCCCTTCTAGCATTTCTTTTCTACGTAGTTTTTTATAACGTGTATTATGTAGTGCGGACGGATTTCTTGCAATCTCTGCTTCAGAAATTTTATGAGTCCCTGGATGATGACAAGAGTGATTGTGTCCGCTTTGTAACTGCAAAGTTACTTGTGTCCATTTTGCTAAGCACATTCCGGGTCCTATTGCATCTAGTTCCTCTTTTAACTTTACGTAATGCGGGTTATCTTTTGACATTTAGTTCTTTTTTATAGTACAACTGTTGCTAACATAGCTTACAGTGCTTTCTTTAATATTATATAACTTACAAAAATCCTTAATTGCATCTTTAACAGAATCATATACTGTATCATCACAGGCAATATAGCCTCCTACCTTAACTTTCGGCCAGAAATTCACTAAATCTGCATATACACTTTCGTAACTATGGCTTCCATCAATATAAACTAATTTTAGCGAATTATCTACAAAAAGTTTATGTCCGTACTTTGAATCACAACATATAAACTCAACATACTCTCTTAATCCCATAAATTCAAACATATTAACTATCAAGTTATAAATGTCTGTATAATTGTGTGCATTCCTAAATTCCTTAAAGCTCTTAGGATGCCTATCTAAAGCAATACAAGTATCTATTTCGTAAAAAATGTCCATAGAGTAAAACTTTAAGTCTTTATCTGAATCTCTTATTAATTCTGCCATTCTCGCTGCAGACTGTCCAAAGAAAGTTCCTATTTCTAAGAACTGATCTCCATCTTCTGCGCTATCGACTATCAACTTGTAGATCCATTCTGCATCATTAATCCATCCCGGTACATCCTTATAACTTTTAATAGTACCCAGACTGTAATCTTTCTTTAAGTGTACATTCGATTCAAATGCTTTCTGTAAAAACTCTTCATCTGTATGCTGATCCATTACAATATAACATTTAACATAAAACAGTTTTTTGCTATTTCTTCTTTACTTATTAAAGTATACTTTAAGCTATTCATACCGTCTTTTTTATGATCTACTTTGCCTTGTTGCATACCCATTATGTAACGAAACTCATTTTTTGCTGTTGTTTGTCCTTTTGCCCATTTTCCATCTACAAAACCTTCGTCTACGTGATCTAAACATTCCATTCTTCCTGGTGTTCTATGAGGTACTATCGTATAGGGTACTTTTATAGTTTCTTCTAGCTTTTCGCAGCTATATACAAGGCCGTTATTGTTATTTTCTGTTTGGTCCTTTAACAACTTGTCGTGATTAAATTCGTAATCTACTACTAGCCCGTTTACCTCATTATTAAAAGATCTTACTATTTCTTCTTGACTCAAACACCTATTCCAAATCATTAATTTAGCTAAATCGCCTTTAAAGTATTTAGCAGGATCTTCTTCTCTAACTAAAGGGGAAGTTCCTAAGTAGTAATTAGAAGTATACTTTTTTAACCCTCCTAGGTATGTTGCTGGTGAGTCTGTTCCTGTTCCTGAGGATGCTTGAGATTCTACTCCGTTCATATAGACGTGTATCTTTTTCTTATCAGCATCTACTGCAAAAGTAACCCAGCTCCATTGATTTTCATATCGTTTCATCCACTGGTATAGAGGTTTACTGAATATATCCCATAGCATAACTGTATATGCTCTAGAGTTGTTATAAGAAAGACCGTAATCGTAACCAGGTCTTCTAAAAATTGGATACTCAACAAACTTTTTATCTTCTGCACCTATAAGATAAATTGACATTTTATCTTCTTGGTGAAATGCTCTTACTAAGGCGCTTACGGTGTGGGATTTATGAGTTAGTTCTTCAAGACTCGGGCTAGAAGGTATTTTTACATAAGAGCTACTACCGTTAAACCTTAAAAAGGACTTCGTCTTGTTATAATCAACATAATCTACCTTAGCGTAATCCTCTAATATACATCTCCAAAATAAATCATCATCTTCCATACCCCAATCCCAATATTCATTTGAATAGCCATTAGTTTTCTCTACTTGCTCTTTAGAAAAAATAACAGCACCGCCAAAGTAATCTTCATACTTCAAGTGGTAATCTGTTTTTGAGATATGAACTGCAATATGTCTTGGATTTTTTTTAGGAAAAGTATAATCGCATGCATCGTCTTCTGGTATCATATCAATATCATGCCATACTATGTAATTACATCCATCTTTAAATGCTTGTTCGGCTGCTATGTTTTTCATAGCACCTCTATTAAATAGCTTATCATCTACTTGATGTCCAAAATACATAGCATACTCTATTCCTCTCTCTTCTAGGAACTTTCCTACACGAGGTATAAACTCTTTTAAATGAGCTTCTCTATTTCTATATGGTACACAGACTCCTAATTTCATATGCCTACTACTAGATGGGTTTCGTTTTCTAATCTAACTTTGCTAAACTCCTTATACTTACACGTACTTAATCCATCAGTAGAAATATCAGTGTATCCCTTAATGACTTCATTAGTATATTTAAGTTGATTGTATCTTGTTGTTATATCCTTCCAACTACCACCTACAAATCCATTATCTTCATGGCGCAAATCCATAAATTTACTCTTTTTTCTAAAAGGTATATCTACAGTTTTAAACTCAGTACAAGTGTAAGGTATAATTTCACAGTTGTGTAGTATAGCTTTATTCGAGCTTACTAAGTCAATTAATTTATAGTCTCTTACAAATTTAGCATCGTAATAAAATTTTAATATTGAAGAAGCATCGTAGTTTCCAAAATCTTGAGTCAGTCCAAAAAACTTATTCTCTGCTATTTCCTTAATATTTGTTTCTGATAAAACATCCTCATATAAAGCAAAGGAAAAAATGTTTCCTTTAAAATGTAAATTCTTAGTATCAGAACCTAAACTGAATTGTTTTTCTTTTGGTTTAACTACATCTTCTGAATACTCTGTGCTACCGACAAAGTTACCGTCCTGATACATTTCAACAAGTCTATTATCCTTATCAACAGTAACACATATGTTTGTTTTGTAAGCTGGTAGCTTTTTAGAAGTTATATAGGAAGACTTTTTACCGTTACCTATTACAACTTTATACTTTTGATAAGAATCGTACGATACTCTTAAATTTAATTCTGGAAGATATAAAACCACAAAGTCATCGTCATAGGCTTCGTGATCTAAAACTAATTCATAAGGTTCGAAAAACAAAAATAGACTAATCCTACTAGAGTTAGACTTGTTAGTTCCTTCCACATATGCATCAAGTCCATTTAACTTTAAAGCAGCAGTATGACTATTAATAATTTTAAGTTCTCTTGTATCTAAAGGCACGTTTTTTACTGTGCATCTATAGAGTAAGTCATCATCTTCAAAACCCCATCCCCAATATTCATTTGAGTAACCATTGACTTTTTCAAATAGTTCTACTGGAAATAAAGTCACTCCTCCGAAGTATTGTTGAAAAGAAGCTCTTTCTGTAGCTAAGTGTGTTGGAACTTCTGTATAAGTATAGTCTACTTCTATAGGCATCATATCTACATCATGAAAGACAACGTAGCTGCAGCCTAATATCTTAGCTTGCTTAAAGCCTATATTCAAAAGCTTTCCTCTATTAAAAGTTTTTGCACTATCTTGCTCTACTATAATGAGCTCAAAAGGAATCTCCTTGACATTTAAATAGTCTGTTATAGACTTCTTAAATTTCAATAGATGTTCGTGACGATCTCTGTAGGGTACTATTACACCAAGTTTATTCAACTTCTTTCTTAGTTAAGTTTGTATGCCATTCAGCTAAATAATACTGTATCCTATCACTCCATTCCTGTTTATCTACTTCTTCAAACCAAACCGTAAGAGCATCTAAGCTATTCGCAATTTTCTCTAACGCTTTCACTTTTCTAGCTTCCAAAAGGACTGCGTCTTTTTCTTCTTGTGTCATATTATATTGAAATTATTAAGTTTAGTAATTTATCCCAGTTATCATATCCCCAGACTCCAGCTTCCTTTATCATAAAACGAGGATCTGCTATGTCGATTTTAAATCTAGATTTTGCTAACTCTCTATACATTTTTCTGTATTCTTCTGAGTATGCATTTTCTCTATTTGTATTTGCTACTGCTCTAATTCTTTCTCCACAAGTAGCATCCCATTTGAAGTGATTTACTTGCACATTATATTCTTTACAGGGAGCGATTAGTGGATGATTCCATCCTTGCCATTTCCAAGTCGTATGTCCATCTATCTTTGCATAATGTTGACCAGGAGTTAGTTCTACATAGCCTTTCATTATACAGATCTTATTTGGACAGGCTCCAGATAAAGGATATCTAAAAAATCCTGCTAGAGGAAATTGCTCAAAGATATTTTTTTCTGGTTGTAGTTCTGGAAACGTTCCATCTGGTCCTAGTCTATCAATAAATCCTCCTCTTACTAAATCCCATCCATTTTTTTCACAATCTGCTATAATCATAAATAATTTTTTT
>Ga0164293_10004138_pt1 | contig 12418 bp, 9 predicted proteins | sample GEODES118metaG_FD_111487 | JGI IMG/M metagenome (GOLD analysis project Ga0164293, IMG submission 111487) | Eutrophic lake water microbial communities from Lake Mendota, Wisconsin, USA - GEODES118 metaG | ecosystem: Environmental > Aquatic > Freshwater > Lake | place: USA: Lake Mendota, Wisconsin... | reverse complement strand
GACCTCCCACTCGGGCGTGTCGGTGCGGTAGCTTTCGAGCGTGGTGCGGCGCAGAATGCCCTTGGGGTTCGTCTTGTCCTGCCAGAAATTATAGAGGCCATCGGGGCGGAAGCTGACGAAGGGGATGCGGTCGTTGCTGTCGAAGATCGCAAGCGCCTCGGCCTTCAACTGGGCAAAGCGCGGATCGGCTTCGAAGGCGGCCAGCGTGCGCTCGTTCTCCTTGGCGACCCAGTCCAATGCTTCGGGACTTCGGGCTTCCTCGAGCCAGATATAGGGATCCTGTTCGGGGCCGGGAACGCCGGTGTCGGCGGGGGCGTCCTGCGCGGCGGCGCCAGTGGTTGCGGCAATGGTCATGGCCAGCGCCAGTGCGAAAGTGGAGACAAGTTTCAAGCGTCCTCTCCTCAGGGAAATGCTGGAAGCATTTGTGACTGGAGAGCGACGCAAAGGGAAGCGAATACAAACAAAAAGGGCGAGCCAGCGGCCCGCCCTTTTGCGTTGCTTCCGGTGGAGGGACTTACCCCTCGACGTGTTCGGCCAGAACCGTGAGGCCCTTCTCGTTGACCTCGGCAAAGCCGCCGCGCACCTGGATGATCTCGGGCGCAGCGTTCGCGGTGGCGAACACCTGCACCGCGCCGTCGCGGATGGTGCTCATGAAGGGAGCATGGCCTTCGAGCACGCCGAATTCGCCCTCGGTGCCGGGGACGACCACCATGTGGACGTCTTCCGAGCGGACGAGCTTGGCGGGGGTGACGAGTTCGAAATGGAGGGGCATGCTGACTTACGCCTCTTCGGCCATCTTCTTGGCCTTCTCGACCGCCTGTTCGATCCCGCCGACCATGTAGAAGGCCTGCTCGGGCAGGTGGTCATATTCGCCGTCGACCACCGCCTTGAAGCTCTTCACGGTGTCTTCGATCTGCACGAACACGCCAGAGATGCCGGTGAAGACTTCAGCGACGTGGAACGGCTGCGAAAGGAACTTCTGGATCTTGCGCGCGCGGGCGACGATCGTCTTGTCCTCTTCCGACAGCTCATCCATCCCGAGGATCGCGATGATGTCCTGCAGGCTCTTGTACTTCTGCAAGGTTTCCTGAACGCGGCGGGCGGTTTCGTAATGCTCCACCCCGACAACGCGGGGTTCGAGCACGCGGCTGGTCGAGTCCAGCGGGTCGACCGCCGGGTAGATGCCGAGTTCCGAAATCGCACGGTTCAGCGTGGTCGTCGCGTCAAGGTGAGCGAACGAGGCGGCCGGCGCCGGGTCGGTCAAATCGTCTGCGGGAACATAGATCGCCTGGACCGAGGTGATCGAACCCTTGGTGGTCGAGGTGATGCGCTCCTGCAGCTTGCCCATGTCGGTGGCGAGCGTCGGCTGGTAGCCCACCGCCGAGGGAATGCGGCCGAGCAGCGCCGACACTTCCGAACCCGCCTGCGTGAAGCGGAAGATGTTGTCGACGAAGAACAATACGTCCTGGCCTTCGACGTCGCGGAAATATTCCGCCATCGTCAGGCCCGACAGCGCCACACGGGCACGCGCGCCCGGGGGCTCATTCATCTGGCCGAACACCAGCGCCACCTTGGAGCCTTCGGTGATTGCCACGCCGTTTTCGTCTGACTTGATCACCCCGGCGTCGAGGAATTCATGGTAGAGGTCGTTGCCCTCGCGGGTACGCTCACCCACGCCGGCGAACACCGACACGCCGCCGTGGCCCTTGGCGATGTTGTTGATCAGCTCCTGGATCAGCACGGTCTTGCCCACGCCGGCGCCGCCGAACAGGCCGATCTTGCCGCCGCGCGCATAGGGCGCGAGCAGGTCGATCACCTTGATCCCGGTGACGAGAATGGCGGCTTCGGTCGACTGGTCGATAAAGGCCGGGGCCTCGGCATGGATCGGCATGGTGCTGTCCGCGCCAATCGGGCCGAGTTCGTCGATCGGCTGGCCGATGACGTTCATGATCCGACCGAGAACCTTGGGGCCCACGGGCACAGAAATCTGCGCGCCGGTGTTGACCACTTCGCTGCCGCGGGTGAGGCCTTCGGTCGCGTCCATCGCGATGGTGCGCACGGTGTTCTCGCCGAGGTGCTGGGCGACTTCGAGCACCAGCGTCTTGTCGCCGTTGCGGGTTTCGAGCGCGGTCAGGATCGCGGGCAGTTCACCGGGGAACTGCACGTCGACAACAGCGCCGATGACCTGGCTGATGGTGCCGTTGGTGGTCTGGTTGAGAGCGGGGGCGGTGGCCATTTTTCGTTCCTTAGCCTTCAAGTAGAGCGCTTCTGCGCCCGTTTTTGAGTTGTTGCTACAGCGCTTCCGCGCCAGCAATAATTTCGATGAGTTCGGTGGTGATCGCCGCCTGACGCTGGCGGTTGTAGATGATCGTGAGCTTGCTGATCAGATCGCCCGCATTACGGGTCGCGTTGTCCATCGCGTTCATCGAGGCGCCTTGCTCCGATGCTTCGCGCTCAAGCAGCGCGCCGAACAGCTGGGTGCGCACATAGCGCGGCAGCAGCTCTTCGAGGATTTCCTCTTCGTTCGGCTCGTAGTCGACCACCGCGCCGGTGTCCTCGGCGATGGTCGGTGCGGGGACGGGGATCAGCTGGTTGATGGTCGGGTCCTGCGCCAGCGCCGACTTGAAGGTCGGGTAGATCAGGTGCGCGACATCGAACTTGCCTTCGCCGAACATTGCGATCAGCTCGTTGGCGATGGCTTCGGCTTCGTCAAAACCGGGGGTCTTGACCGTGCTGGTGTCGAAGCCCTTGCCGATCAGCGTCGGGAATTCGCGCTTCAGCGGCGCGCGGCCCTTCTTGCCGACAAGGTAGAATTCGACCGCCTTACCCTGCGCCTGCAATTCGCGCGCCTTGAGCTTGGCGGCTTTCACGAGGTTCGAGTTCAAACCGCCGCACAGCCCCTTGTCGGTGTTGACCACGACAAGGAGGTTGCGCTGGTCCGAACCCGTGCCGCCGAGCAGCTTGGGCGCAGAATCGCCAGCGACCTTGCCCGCCAGCGATGCCATCACCGCAGCAAGGCGCGTGGCATAGGGCCGGCCGGCCTCGGCCGCAGCCTGGGCACGGCGCAGCTTAGCCGCCGCGACCATCTGCTTGGCCTTGGTGATCTTCTGGGTCGATTTGACCGAGTTGATCCGACCTTTCAGTTCCTTGAGTGAGGGCACTGGGCTGCGTCCTTACGCGAACTGCTTGGCGAAGGCTTCGAGCGCGGCCTTGGTCTTGTCCGCAACCTCGCCTTCGAACTTCTTGCTGGTGCGGATCTCGGTCAGCACGGCGCCATGTTCGCGGCGCATGTAATCGAGCATCTGGCTCTCGTACTCGTTCACGCTCTTTACCGGGATCGCGTCGAGGAAGCCGTTGGTGCCGGCATAGATCGACACGGTCTGCTCCTCGAACGGCATGGGCGAGAACTGCGCCTGCTTGAGCAGCTCGGTCAGACGCGCACCGCGGTTGAGCAGCTTCTGGGTCGAGGCATCGAGGTCCGAGCCGAACTGCGCGAAGGCCGCCATTTCGCGGTACTGCGCCAGATCGAGCTTCATCGAGCCCGAGACCTTCTTCATCGCCTTGGTCTGGGCAGCACCGCCGACGCGGCTGACCGAGAGGCCGACGTTGATCGCCGGGCGGATGCCCTGATAGAACAGGCCGGTTTCAAGGAAGATCTGGCCGTCGGTGATCGAAATCACGTTGGTCGGGATGTAGGCCGACACGTCGCCAGCCTGAGTTTCGATGATCGGCAGCGCGGTCAGCGAACCGTGACCGTTTTCCTCGTTCATCTTGGCCGCACGCTCGAGCAGACGGCTGTGCAGGTAGAACACGTCGCCAGGGTAAGCTTCGCGGCCCGGAGGACGACGCAGCAGCAGCGACATCTGGCGGTAGGCCACAGCCTGCTTGGAAAGGTCGTCATAGACGATCACGGCGTGCATGCCGTTGTCGCGGAAGAACTCGCCCATCGCGCAGCCGGTATAGGGCGCGAGATACTGGAGCGGCGCGGGCTCTGAAGCGGTCGCGGCGACGACGATCGAATATTCCATCGCGCCGTTTTCTTCGAGCTGCTTGACGATCTGCGCAACCGTCGAACGCTTCTGGCCGACCGCGACATAGACGCAGTAAAGCTTCTTGCCTTCGTCGTCGCCGGCGTTGGCTTCCTTCTGGTTGATGAAGGTGTCGATCGCGACAGCGGTCTTGCCGGTCTGGCGGTCACCGATGATCAGTTCGCGCTGACCGCGGCCCACGGGCACCAGCGCGTCAATCGCCTTGAGACCGGTCTGTACCGGCTCCGAGACGGATTCGCGCGGGATGATGCCCGGCGCCTTGACTTCGACGCGGCTGCGCTGGGTGGTTTCGATCGGGCCCTTGCCGTCGATCGGGTTGCCGAGCGCATCGACGACGCGGCCGAGCAGGCCCTTGCCGACCGGCACGTCGACGATGGTGCCGGTGCGCTTGACGACATCGCCTTCCTTGATCTCGCTATCCGAGCCGAAGATCACGACGCCGACGTTATCGGCTTCGAGGTTCAAGGCCATGCCCTGCACCCCGTTGGCGAATTCCACCATCTCGCCGGCCTGCACCTGATCGAGGCCGTGGATGCGGGCGATCCCGTCACCCACCGACAGCACGGTGCCGATTTCGCTGACTTCGGCTTCGGTGCCGAAATTGGCGATCTGGTCCTTGATGACCTTCGAGATTTCTGCGGCGCGGATTTCCATTAAATTGTCCTTTAGGCCTTCATGGCTTGGGCAAGCGAGTTGAGACGGGTCCGGATCGAGGCATCAATGCGCTGCGAGCCGATGGTAACGACAAGGCCGCCGAGCAGGTCAGGATCGACTGCGGCGGTGAGCATGACAGTGCGGCCTTCGCGCGCCGTCAGCTTGGTCTTGAGCGCGGCGAGCTGGGCCTCGCTGAGCGGGTGCGCGCTGGTGACGGTGGCGGTCACTTCGCCGCGCTGGGCTGCGGCAATCGCCTTGAAGGCGCTGATGATCGCGGGCAGCTTGGCCAGACGGCGGTTGGCGGCGAGCACGCCGAGGAAATTGGCGGTCAGCGCGTCAAGCTTGAGCTGCTTCGCCACCGCCGCAATCGCCTTGCCCTGCACGTCGCGCGCGAGTTCGGGATTGGTGGTCAGTGCGGCCAGATCGGCCGATTCGGCGAGCGCAGCGCTGAGCGTTTCGAGATCGCTCTCGACAGACGTGACCTTGCCGTTCTCGCTCGCGAGATCGAACAGGGCCGAAGCGTAACGCCCAGCCAGGCTAGCCTTGATACCGGCGGAAATATCCACGCGTGTGCAGTCCTCTTGCGAGCTTCGATGAGCAATTGCTTGGGCCTTGGGAGTGGGGCGTGCGCTGGGGCTGCCCTCAAGGCTGGCGCGCGCCTAGCAATTGATTCCCGATGGTGCAAGCCGATGAGCCGGGATTTGTGCAGGTGCGAGAAGAAAGGCGGCGATTATGGCGCGGCCAGTTCGCGCGCTCCGGCCGCCTTCGGGCCGCAGCTATAGACCAGCCGTTCGTTCGGAGTCTCGGGTAAGAGGGCGGTGATCGCGGATTGCTGTTCGCCGAGTTTGCGTGCCGCCTCGCTCACCCTGCAGGCGGGCGGGGCATATTGGCCGCGGGCGGCGAGCACCTTGTCCATCGCCGCCTTGCCGAGCAGGTAGCGATCGGTGCGGAAGGTGCGGGTGGCCGGATCATAGCGGTTGACCGCAACGGCGGCTTCGTCCTCGAGCACCAGCACCCGGTTCCATTCGCCGCCTGCGGCAAGGCCATATTGCGTGCGGGTGTTGACGCAGCCATCGGCGGCCCAGTCAAACGCGACATCATCGGTGCGCGCGGTGGTCACCCGGCTGCGTTCGGGCACCAGCGTGCAGATCAGCGCGCCGTCGGCGGCAAGCGTGGGGTCAGCCGCGGTGCCTGCGCCGCCCTCGCCATCCTGTTGCGAGAGCGCGGCGGTGACCCGGTCCTCGATCGCGGCGACGCCGGGGCGGGTGAGCCACAGCACCACCGCGCCGATCAGCGCCGCGCCGGCAAGTACCGCCGCGATCCCGGCGCGCTTGCGGGTTTCGGGCGCGCTCCGCCATTGCAACGCCGCATAGCCGCTGCCGAGCGCGGTCAGCAGCGCCAGCAAGGCCAGCGCCATCGCGTTCTCGCGCGCGGTAATCACGTCCATCTGCGCTGTGAGCAGCGCCGCCTCGCGCGCTTTGCCAGCCTGAACAGCGCGCTCGGCGAGCCGCTCGCGGGCCTCGGCCTGCTCGGCTTCGAGCCGTTGGCGCTCTTCGGCATTGAGATCGGCGATCGAGCGGCAGGGCAGGGCGTTGGTGACCGGCTCGACCCCGTTCTCGCGAAGGAACGGCGCCAGCTCGCGCAAGGATACCGCGAAGTAGAACTCTGCATCCCCGCTCGCCGAATCCGCGCCGAAGCTGTTCACGCCGAGCACCCGCCCGCAGGGATCGAGCAGCGGCCCGCCCGAATTGCCGCGCGCGATCGGGGCGGTGTGGAGCAGCGTATCGAACTGGCGGCTGGGGCGTTGGCCCGACAGGAACCCGCGCGATTTGACCGGCGGCTGGGCGCGGAATATATCTGCAATATCAAGACCCTGCGCCAGATCGACATTCATCGGATAGCCGACAGCAGTCACCTCTCCTGCATCCGCGCTGACCCCGCCCGCCAGCGTCAGCGGCGGCAGGCGCAGGGCACCCTTGGTGATCTCGATCAGCGCCAGATCATTGCGCGGAGAGATCGCGATGATGCGCGCAAAGGTGCCGCGCTCGCCCTCGGACGGCACCACGCCGATGCGCAAGGTATCGTCCTGCAGGGCCTCCTGGATGACATGGGCATTGGTGACGATGTGGGTCGACGAGACAGTAAAGCCGCTGCCGTGCGAGACCGGCGTAACCTCGCCTGCGCGCTCGGCGATCAGCACCACCCGCACCACGCCGCGAGCGGCGGCATCGATATCGGCGGGATCGGCGGCGGCCGGGGCGGCGAGCGCCAGCAACAGCAGGACAAGGGAACGGAGGAGGATGCGCATGGAGCGGTGTATAGCGGCTTTTTTCCCTTTCGCGACATTGAACGCAATCTCCGGGGGTGCGGGATCGGGTCGGCTGTGGCAGAGTGTTTCACGTGAAACATTTAAAGAACATCACCGACGAAGATCGCTGGCAGATCGCGCTCGCCAAGGACCGGCGGTTCGACGGCGCCTTTGTCACCGGCGTCCATTCGACCGGCATCTATTGCCGCCCCTCCTGCCCGGCGCGCGCGCCTTTGCGCAAGAATGTGCGCTTCTATGCGACCCCGGCGGATGCTGGAAAAGTGGGACTAAGGCCCTGTAAACGCTGCTCTCCTGACACCCAAAGCGCCGAGGAGGCCTGCGTGCTCGCCGCCATCGCCGCGATCCGCGCGCAGGGGACGATGACGCTCGATCAGCTGGCCGATCTGACCGGCTATGCCCCGACGCACTTCCAGCGGCTGTTCAAACGCACCGTCGGAATGTCACCCGCTGCTTTTGCCCGGGCCGTGCGGCAAGAACGCGTGCGTGATGCGTTAATGACCGGGCAACGGGTGGCCGACGCCATGACAACGGCCGGCTATTCCGGGCCAAAGCAGTTCTACGCTGAGACGAAAGGCAGGCTGGGCATGAACCCGAGCGACTGGAGCAAGGGCGGCGCGGGCCGCGTGGTCAACTGGGCGGTGTTGCCGACCTCGCTTGGGGACATGCTGGTCGCCGCGACCGAGAAAGGCGTGTGCTGTCTGGCGTTCGGCGAGAGCGAGCCCGAATTGCAGGCGAGGTTCCCCAAGGCCCAGCTGGTGTCGGCGGGCGACGACTTTCGCGAATTGTTCGCGCAGGTCGTCGAGGCGGTCGAGCAACCGGGGCCGGGCTCGGCCGCAATCCCGCTCGATGTAAAGGGCACCGCCTTCCAGCAGCGCGTCTGGGAAGAACTGCGCCGGATCCCTTCGGGCGAGACGCGGAGCTACGGCGAGCTGGCGGCGGCCCTTGGCAACCCCAAAGCCAGCCGCGCGGTCGGCGGGGCGAACGGGGCGAACAATGTCGCGGTGCTGATCCCCTGCCACCGCGTGATCGCGGCGGACGGGACGCTGGGGGGCTATGCCTATGGGCTGCCGATCAAGGCGGAGTTGCTGCGGCGGGAGGGGCGGTAGGGCAGCGGGACCCAGGCGCGGGGGCCGGGGCGACAAAGTGGGGTGGCAGGAAGAGATTCCGCCCGATATTCGTCATTGCGAGCCGAAGGCGAAGCAATCCATGGCCTGACGTTTTTGTACGCGCAGCGGTTGGTTCATGGATTGCTTCGTCGCTGCGCTCCTCGCAATGACGAGGGAATCAATCCAGCTTCGGCGGCATACCCGGTTCGCACTTCGCCATCGCGGCCTGATAGGCCGGACGCTCGCCAATGCGCGCAAGATAGGCCTTGAGGTTAGGCAGGTGATCAATGCTCATCCCGCTCATCGCGCGGCTGGTGGTGAGCTGGAAGCCCATCATGATGTCGGCGGTGGTCAGCTGCTTGCCGCCGAAATAGTCCGCCTCGCCCAGCCGCTTCTCGACGATGGCCCAGCCCTTTGCGACGCGGTCGGCGACGAAGGGGGGCAGCTCGCTCGCGCCCATGAACTGCGCCACCAGCGCCATCATGCCGTTGGTCATGAAGGTCGCGTTGGCCCAGTGATAGTAGAACAGGTGGTCGGCGAAATCGGGGTGATCCACGCCTGGCACCAGCCCAAGGGCCTTCGACGTTGCGGGGGCATACTTCGCCAGGATGTAGTCGATGATCGCGCCGCTTTCGCCCAGCACCAGGTCGCCGTCGTTGATCACCGGCGCGATGCCCATCGGGTGCAGCGCCTTGTATTCATCGGGCGCCAAGCGGTTGTCGGTGCGGCGGTTGTAGAGCGTGAGATCGTATTCCAGCCCCAGCTCCTCGGCCAGCCAGACGATGCGTTCGGATTGCGACAGGCGCAGGTGATGGATGGTCAGCATGGTGGGCTCCCTTATGCGTTTCGCGCCCAGCCTTTGCGCGCAGGCTCTAGGCTGTCGAGAAATTTTTCGGCGCTTCCCAGATATTCGCGCTGCTTGGCCGCGCCCATCCGGTCCCAGGTGGCAAAGATGCGGCCGATGCGGTGGTTGCTCTCCAGCCGCGCGCGGTTGCGGTCCATGAAGTGCCAGTAGAGCGGATTGAACGGGCAGGCGCCCGGCCCGGTCTTCTCGCTGACCTTGTAGCGGCAGGTTTTGCAGTAGTCGGACATTGTGTTGATGTAATTGCCGCTCGCCGCATAGGGCTTGGTCGCGAGCCTGCCGCCATCGGCGTAGAGCACCATGCCGGCCACATTGGGCAGCTCGACCCACTCGAAGGCATCGGCATAGACCGCGAGATACCAGTCCTGCACCGCGCGCGGCGAAATCCCGGCGATCAGACAGAAATTGCCGAGCACCATCAGCCGCTGGATGTGGTGCGCATGGGCGTCCTCGCGGGTGGTGCGGATGCAGTCTGCGAGGCAGCGCATGTCGGTCTCGCCCGTCCAGAAGAACTCGGGGAGCGGGCGGTGGGCGTTCAGCTCATTCGCCTCGGCGAGGCCCGGCATGGTGTACCAGTAGAACCCGCGCACATATTCGCGCCAGCCGATGATCTGGCGGATGAAGCCCTCGACCGAATTCAATGGCGCGCGGCCCTTGCGGTATTCGGCCTCGGCGGCCTCGCACAGTTCGAGTGGGTCGAGCAGACCGATGTTCAGACTGGTCGAGAGCATCGAGTGATAGAGATCGTCCGACCCGTGGACCATCGCGTCCTGATAGGGGCCGAACAGCGCGAGGCGCTGGGCGAAGAAGGCCTCGGCGGCTTGCAGCGCCTCGGCGCGGGTAACGGGCCAGCCGAAGGGTTCCAGATCGCCGAAGTGATCGGGGAAGCGCGCGCGCACCAGTTCGATCACCTCTTGCGTGACGGCATCGGGGACGAATTTGGGCGCAGGAGGCGCTTTCATCTCCGCGCTCCCGTTCTTTGGCGGCGGCTCGCGGTTGTCGGCATCGAGGTTCCAGACGCCGCCGGTGGGCTTGTCGCCCTCCATCAAGAGGCCGGTCTTGCGGCGCATTGCGCGGTAGAAATACTCCATGGTGAGGTGCTTGCGGTCGTCGGCGAAGGCGCGGAAATCGGCGTGGCTGGCGATCAAGCGGGTGTCTGGGAGGAGGCGCACGGGGCAGGGGAGGCGGTCTTCCCATTCGAGCAGCGCCTGTTGCACCCTCCATTCGCTGGCCTCGGTGATGCGCACTTCGCGCGGGGCATGGCGTTCGCAGGCGCGCGCTGCCTCGCCGGTGAAGCTGCCGGTGTTGGCGGGATCATCGAGGCGCACGTAATCGACCTCAAACCCCGCCGCGCGCAATTCCTCGGCAAAGTGGCGCATCGCCGAGAAGATCAGCACGATCTTCTGCTTGTGGTGACGCACATAGGTCGCCTCGTCCCACACCTCCATCATCAGGATCGTAGCTTGACCGGGGGAGAGGCCTTCGAGACTGGAGAGAGTGAGGGAAAGCTGGTCGCCGAGGATCGGCACAAGAACGGGGCGGGTCATGCGGAGGTTACGCTAGAGCCCCCGATTGGTTTCGTTAGACGAAGCTGTAGGGATCAATATCCACGGCCACCCGCACACCCGGCGCGAAGTTCACGCCCGCGATCCAGTCACGCAGCACCGCCTGCAGGTTCGCGCTGCGCTTGGCGTTGACCAGAAAGCGGTAGCGATAGCGCCCGCGCAAGAGCGCCAGCGGGGCAGGCGCAGCGCCGATGATCTGGACGTCTGCGAGGCGTGGGCGGACATCACCCAGCCGGACGGCAGCTTCGCGCGCCTCGCGTTCGTCTTCGGAGGACAGGATGATCGCCGCCCAGCGCCCGAACGGCGGGGCGCCGGCTTCGCGGCGCGCGGCGGTTTCGGCGGCGTAGAAAGCGTCGCGGTTCCCCTCGGCCAGCGCGGCGATCACGGGCGCATCGGGGTGGCGGGTCTGGATCAGCACCTCGCCCGGCTTCGCCCCGCGCCCGGCCCGGCCGGCGACCTGCGCGACCTGGCTATAGGTGCGTTCCGCCGCGCGCAGATCGCCGCCTTCGAGGCCCAAGTCCGCATCGACCACGCCCACCAAGGTAAGCTCGGGGAAGTGGAAGCCCTTGGTGACAAGCTGCGTGCCGATGATGATGTCGATCGCACGCGCTTCCGCCATGGCGATGAACTCCGCCGCGCGTTCAGGCGTGTTCAAGGTGTCCGAGGTGGCGACCGCGATGCGCGCGTGGGGGAAGAGCTCGCGCACCTCGTCGGCGATCCGCTCGACCCCCGGGCCGCAGGCGACGAGGCAATCGCTCTCGCCGCATTCGGGGCAGGCTTTGGGCACCCGCGTCTCGAACCCGCAATGGTGGCAGGCGAGCCGCGCCGAGAGCCGGTGCTCGACCAGCCAAGCGCTGCAACTCGGGCATTTGAAGCGGTGTCCGCAATTGCGGCACAGCGTGAGCGGGGCATAGCCGCGGCGGTTGAGGAAGAGGAGCGACTGTTCGTCCTTGTCCAGCCGTTCGCGCAGGCCCTCGACCAATGGCCCGGCCAGCCAGCGCCCGCTGCCCGGCTTTTCCTCGGTGAGATTGACGAGCTTCACGGCAGGCAGGCTCGCCCCGCCGAAGCGGCTGGGCAGATCGAGTTTCTCGTATATCCCCTGGCTCGCCATGTGCAGGCTTTCCAGCGCCGGCGTGGCGCTGGCGAGGATCACCGGCACGCCCTCGAACCGCGCGCGCATCACCGAGACGTCGCGGGCGTTGTAGCGCACCCCGTCATCCTGCTTGAAGCTGATCTCGTGCGCTTCATCGACCACGATCAGCCCGAGATTGGCATAGGGAAGGAACAGCGCCGAGCGCGCGCCGACCACCACCTGCGCCGATCCATCGGCAATCGCCCGCCATGCCCGCCGCCGCTCGGTCGACCTCAATGAGGAATGCCACAGCACTGGCGCCGCGCCGAAGCGGGCGGCAAAGCGGCTGAGGAAATTCTCGGTCAGTGCGATTTCGGGGAGCAGGACGAGAACCTGACGGCCCATCCGCAGAGCCTCGGCCACGGGTTCGAAATAGGTCTCGGTCTTGCCCGATCCGGTCACCCCGTCGAGCAGGAAGGGGGCATAGTCACGCCGCCCCACCGCTGCGACCAGCTTTGCGGCGACCGCGGCCTGCACCGGCGAGAGATCGGGCGGGGCATGATCGGGATCGGCGGGCGGATAGGGCCGGTCGATCGTCACCGTGACCGGCTCCAGCAGCCCCGCGCCCGCCATCCCGCGCAGCACGCCTTCCGAGACACCCGCGATGGCCGCGAGCTCGCGCATCGTGCCCTGCTCGCCGCCGAGCTTCTCCAGCGCCGCCTTGCGCTGAGCGGTCAGGCGCCCGGAGCCTTGCGCGCCGGTCAGCCGGTATTCGGTCATG
>Ga0164293_10004135_pt1 | contig 12419 bp, 13 predicted proteins | sample GEODES118metaG_FD_111487 | JGI IMG/M metagenome (GOLD analysis project Ga0164293, IMG submission 111487) | Eutrophic lake water microbial communities from Lake Mendota, Wisconsin, USA - GEODES118 metaG | ecosystem: Environmental > Aquatic > Freshwater > Lake | place: USA: Lake Mendota... | reverse complement strand
CGCCAGCTGCAGCAGTTGCGGGTTTTCTATCGCTTTTCTGCACCGGCCGTCGACCGCTACGCCCTGGGACAGAACCAGGAACATGGCAGGCAGCAGGTGATGGTCACCGCCCGCGAGATGGACAGTTCCGCGCTGCCCCTCAGCGCCAGAACCTGGCTGAACCGGCATCTGGTGTTCACCCATGGCCAGGGATTCACGGTCTCGCCGGTCAACACCAGCGGCAATGACGGGTTGCCCGAATATTTCATCAGCGATCTGGGACGCAGCAGCCGGGTTGAGGGAAGCCGTCAGCTGGGCATCTCTCGACAGGATGTGTTGCAGGGCATCCCTGTCGGCAAGCCCAGCATTTATTACGGCGCCCTGCCGGCCCCCTATGCCCTGGCACCGTCGTCGGTTCTGGAATTCGATTACCCAGAAGGGGACGAGAACTTCTACACCCGATACAGCGGCGCCAGCGGCATCCCCGTTGGCTCCACCCTGGGTCGGCTGGCGGCAGCCCTGTACCTGGGCGAACCTCGCCTGCTGACACGCGGTGCGATCCGGCCGGATACCCGCTTGTTGTTACGGCGTGATGTGCGTCAGCTGCTGCGCCAGCTGGCTCCGTTTGTTCGTTTTGAGGTGGATCCCTATCTGGTGTCTGTGGCCCTTCCCCCGGGCAGCGGCGTGTTCAGCACCAGGAATCGCCACCAGTACTGGATTGTGGATGGATTCACCACCAGCCGCACCTACCCCTACAGCGCGCCGGTCAACGGGGAACCCGACATCCGCTATCTGCGCAATGCCGTCAAGGCGGTGGTTGATGCCTATGACGGACGGGTCGCCTTGTATGTCAGCGATCCTGATGATCCGTTGATTCGGGGTTGGCAGCGCCTATTCCCCGAACTGTTTGAGCCGTTGTCGGCCATGCCGCTGCCGCTGTTGCGTCACGTGCGCTACCCGATCCGTCAGTTCGAGATTCAGGCCAACCAACTGCTGCGCTACCACGTCACCAATCCGCGGGTGTTCTACAGCGGTGACGATGTCTGGCAGGTACCCAAGGAGATCTATGGCAATCAACAGGTTCCGCTGAAGCCTTATCACATCAGTGCCCAGCTCTCTCCGGATCTGCCACCTGAGTTTCTGCTGTTGCAACCCCTGACGCCCCTGGCGCGGCCCAATCTGGCGGCCTGGTTGGCGGCCCGCAGCGATGCACCACACTATGGCGAGCTGGTGTTGCTGCGCTTCCCCAGCCAGACGCCGATCTTCGGCCCCGAACAGATCACGGCCCTGATCAACCAGGATCCGCGCATCAGTCAGCAGTTCGGTCTCTGGAGTCAATCAGGATCCGCTGTGATTCAGGGCAATCTGTTGGTGGTGCCGATCGGCAAGGCCCTGTTGTATGTGGAGCCCGTCTACCTCCAGGCGCGCAATGGTGGTCTGCCGACGTTGACCGCCGTGGTGGTCAGCGATGGCAGCCGCATCGTGATGGAAGACAACCTTGCGCAAGGGATCGAGGCTTTGCTGGATCCTCGTCGTTCGCAACCTGTCAGAGATTGACCAAAAAAAAGGGGGGCTTGTCAGCCCCCCAAACGTCACTGGCAGCAACCGGAATCAGGCGGCCACAGCGGTCTTGGGATCCAGTTCGCCCTTGGCATACAGGCTTGCGTAGTAGTTGATGTCACGCTGCTTGATCTTGCTGGCATTGCCGGCGCACCAGAACTGTTGGTAGCGATCAAGGCAGACCTGCTTCATGTAGGCCCGGGCGGGCTTGTTGAAGTGGCGGGGATCGAAGTTGGCGGGATCTTTGGCGGCCGCTTCACGCACGGCGGCGGTGAACGCCAGGCGGTTGTCGGTGTCGATGTTCACCTTGCGCACGCCGTTGCGGATGCCTTCCTGAATCTCTTCGACGGGGACGCCGTAGGTCTCGGGGATCGCACCGCCGTACTTGTTGATCATGTCGAGCCATTCCTGCGGCACCGACGAGGAGCCGTGCATCACCAGGTGGGTGTTGGGGATGGCCTTGTGGATCTCGGCGATGCGGCTGATCGCCAGCACTTCACCGGTGGGCTTGCGGGTGAACTTGTAGGCGCCGTGGCTGGTGCCGATGGCGATCGCCAGGGCATCCACCTTGGTCTTGGCGACGAAATCGGCGGCTTCGGCGGGGTCGGTCAGCAGCTGGCTGTGATCAAGCTTGCCTTCGAAACCATGACCGTCCTCGGCCTCACCCATGCCGGTTTCCAGGGAGCCCAGGCAGCCCAGCTCACCTTCGACGCTCACGCCGATGGCATGGGCCACGTCCACCACTTCCTTGGTGACGGCCACGTTGTACTCGTAGCTCGCGGGAGTCTTGGCGTCGGCCATCAGCGAGCCATCCATCATCACCGAGGTGAAGCCGTTGGCGGCGGCGCCGAAGCAGGTGGCAGGGCTGTTGCCGTGGTCCTGGTGCATCACCACCGGAATGTCCGGATAGGTCTCGACGGCGGCCAGGATCAGGTGGCGCAGGAAGTTCTCACCGGCGTACTGGCGGGCGCCGCGTGAGGCCTGCAGGATCACCGGGGAGTCGGTCTCGTAAGCCGCCTCCATGATCGACTGCACCTGCTCCAGGTTGTTCACGTTGAAGGCAGGAATGCCATAGCCGTTTTCGGCCGCGTGGTCGAGCAGCAGACGAAGCGGAACCAGCGCCATGGGGAATCCTCGTGAAAGGGCAGAAAGGGGAGCAGACAGGCAGGCGGGCTTGAAACCCGGTCTGCGGGGGAGTTTACGGGATGCCCACCAGAGTCCAGGCGCCCGCTCGCTCCGGGGCGGCTGCAGGGCCACAGCAAAAGCCCCGTCCGGCGTGCCGGACGGGGCTCAAAGTGCTCAGATGAGCAGCGGCTGGATCAGTCGATCAGCTGCTGGCGACGCAGCGATTGAACGGAGTAGCCGTTCTGCTTGGCGGCGCGGCGGGCCTCTTCGGCCTGACGGGCCATTTGCCTGGCTGTGGTGATGGACATGGTGCTGCCTCCAGAAATGTGCCGGCTGAAGCCGGGGTGGATGGCGCGTTGCTTCGGGGGCGTCCCTACTTCCACCGCCGGAGCTGAACTCCGGGGCCAACGTTCCTAAACCGTAGCGATGGCTACGAAGAAGACGTGTTTGCTGTGATACCGATCCTAGGGTTCTTGGGTGCGGATTGCCGGGCTTGGTCGCAGCAGCGTTGGCTGGCCAATGCTTCAAGCAGGCCGGGCACCATGGGCCGCCGCTCGCGAATCGCCTGGGCCCACCAGCCATGCAGGCGTTCGACCGGGGCGATGCGGCCGTCGCCCCAGGTGCGCCTGAAGGCCAGCTCGGCATCGGGTGCGACCGGCCGCAGGCTCTCCCCTGGGCGGGCGATCCACAGGCCGAAGCCGTGCACGTAGTCGCTCTGGTTGTCGGAGCCGAGCACCAGAGTGGCGTCGCTGCCGTACAGCTCGAGCCAAAAGCCGCGGCCTGCCCGGGTGACGCTGGCCAGGTTCAGCTGGGCTGGTACGGGCTGATCGCCTCGCCCCTGCAGCTGTAGCTGGACGAGGGCGACGTCCTCGGCGTCGACCGCCGTCATCGCGCCGGTGCCCGGATCGGGCCGGCTGCCGATCGCCGTGCTCAGCTGAGCCACCAGGCTGCTGGTGGGACCGATCAGCCAATGCAGCAGGTCAAAGGCGTGGGTGCCCAGGGCTCCGAGCACCCCACCGCCCTGGGATGCATCTGAATACCAGCTCCAGGGGCGCGCGGCATCGGCGCGGCTGGCCATCAGCCAGTCCAGCTTGACCAGCCAGGGATCCCCCAGCGTGCCCTGTTGTAGCAAGTCCGCCAGCTGTTGAAACAGCGGCACGGCTCTGTACTCGAAGTCCACGGCAACCGTCAGTCCCCGGGCCAGGGCCAGGCGATCCAGGTTTTCCACCTCCTGGGCGTTGAGGCCCACAGGTTTTTCGAGCATCAGGTGCTTGCCGGCCTCCAGGGCTGCCGTCGCCAGCTGGTGGCGGGGCCCGGGTGGGGTGGCGATCACCACAGCGTCGATGCCGGGGTCCTCCAGTAGGGCTGCAAACGTTGTTGTCCCTCGAAGGCCCTGGCTGCGGCAGGCCTCCTCCAACCGTTCCGGGCGTGGATGCCACAGCGCCACCGGTTCCCAGTCAGGTGAGGTGCGGAGGGCTTCCAGATGGACCTTCTCGCCGAAGCCAAGACCGGCCACGGCCACGCGCAGGGGGCTGTTGGTCATGTGGGGATCTGCAGGCCTGCGGCCAGGCAGCTGTCCTCGATCACCTCGGCGATCAGGCCATCACCGCTGACGGCTTGCCATGGGGCCCCCCATCGGGGGAGCCCATTGACAGCTGTGTCGCGGTAGAGGCGTTGTCCACAGTCGATCTCCATCACGTACAGCTGTCCCTGGTCCTGGTCGGCTGGTTGATAGCGGCTCAGCACCGACAGCATGCCGTTGCGGCTGATCCGCAGGCTGCCGCTATCCCACCACTGCCGGCCGTCGGGCGTGGCCGCAACCTCTTGCCAGTCCACCGGGCCAGCCAGTGCAGCGGGAACCGGTAGTGCCAGCAGCAGCAGCAGGCCGGCCAGCACCAGGACAAGGCGGTTCATGCCGGTTGCACCTGGGGGCACCCATGCAGCTGCAGCAGACCGGCCAGGGTCTCCCGCAGTTTGGGCCGGGCCACGATCAGGTCGACGAAGCCGTGGTCCTGCAGGTATTCGGCGGTCTGGAACCCTTCGGGCAGCTTTTCGCGCAGGGTCTGCTCGATCACACGCCTGCCGGCAAAGCCAATCAAGGCCTTGGGCTCGGCCAGGATGAGGTCGCCGAGCATCGCAAAGCTGGCCGTCACCCCGCCGGTGGTGGGGTGGGTCAACAACGGCAGATACAACAGTTCGGCGTCACGGTGACGCTGCAAGGCCCCCGAGATCTTGGCCATCTGCATCAGACTGAGCATCCCTTCCTGCATCCGGGCCCCACCGGAGGCGCAGACAATCAGGACCGGCAGGCGGCGCTCGGTGGCGGTTTCGATCAGGCGGGTGAGTTTTTCGCCCACCACCGACCCCATCGAGCCACCCATGAACCGGAAATCCATCACCCCCAGGGCCAGGGGATGGCCGTTCACCCTGCACAAGCCGGTGATCACAGCATCCTTGAGTCCGGTGCTCCGTTGGCTGTCGCGGATCCGGTCGGCATAACTGCGACGGTCCTTGAAGGCGAGTGGATCGGTCGGGCTCAGATCATCGTCCAGGGAGACAAAGCTCTCGGGATCGGCGATCAGCGCGATGCGCTCCTCGCTGAAGATGCGGTGGTGATAGCCGCAGCCCTTGCAGACGCTGGCATTGGCCAGCAGATCCTTGCGGTAGGTGACCAGGCCGCATTCGGGGCATTTGCTCCAGAGACCGTCGCCTTCGTCCACCTCCTGGGTGTTGCGCACGGCCGGCACCGTTTTGCGGCGGTCGGCAAACCAGTCGAACAGCGACATCGATGGTCAGGGCAGCCCGGCAGGTGTCAGGCCCGGCGGGAGGGGCTCTCCATTAAAGGACCCGTCCGTCGAAGCCCCGCTGCAGCAGATCCAGCCAGAACCGGTGGCCTAGCAACCAGACGCAGGCTCCCCCCAGGGCCAGGAACGGCCCGAAGGCAAATGGGTCCCGCGGGCCCAGCCGACCGCTGAGACGGCCGATGCTGCCAGCCACGGCCCCAGAGACCACGGCCAGCACCACAGCCAGGCCCAGGCCCCCCAGGCCAAGCCAAGCCCCCAGCAGGGCGGTGAGCTTGGCATCCCCAAGCCCCAGGGCCGGCTGGCCCAACAACCGTTGGCCAAGGGCGCTGACGGCCTCGGAGCCCAGCAGCCCGATCCCCGCCGCCAGCAGGTGCTGAAAGACCAGGGCCCTGCCGTTCGGATCGCCCTGGGCAAAACCGATCGTGGCGGTGCAGGCCAGCCCGAGCACAACCCCCCAGCGGCACACCGGCTCGGGCAGCCAAAGATGGTCAAGATCGATCAGCACCAGGGGGATCAACCAGCTCAGCAGCAGGCATCCGGCCAAGCGCAGCGCCCAGGCATCCGCGCCGCTGCCCATGGCCGTGGGTGTGGCCCACAGCGCCGCCACCCAAAGGCCAGCGGTGAGCAATTCGACCAACGGGTACCGGACCGCGATCGGTGTCTGGCAGCGGCGGCAACGGCCCCCCAGCACCAGCCAGCTCAGGACGGGAATGTTGTCGTACCAGGCCAACCCCACACCACAGCGGGTGCAGTGGCTGGGGGGGAGCACCACCGACTCCTGCCTTGGCAGGCGCCAGGCGACAACATTGAGAAAACTGCCCACGCAGGCTCCCAACAGGGCTGCGGCCAGGCTCAGGACAGGGAGGGAGGCCACGGTGGTTCGGCACTGGTACGGCTGCGGGACGTGCGCCCGGACGTCTGCGGCCCTCGTCCATGCAACCACTCACCGGGAATGAATTGCTCGTCCGGCAGCAGGGTGGGCCAGCCGAAGACGACCCGGCCCGACTGCCCCTGCAATACCACACCCTTTGGGGGTGGCGCCGGCGATCCGCCGCCCTGTAGATAGCGCCAGTACACCAGCCGTGCCTGGCGGATCAGGTGGGCACTGTTGATGCGGTCAAGGGACAGGTCAAAGCGCTGCCGTGATCGCCGCGGGTCCTGTGCCGCGCTGATCACGAAAGACAGTCCTGAAGCGTCGCGGGAGGAGCTGGTGATGACAGTCCTCCCAGGCAGACCTAACCCAGATTAGTCACAGCAAGCATGCTGTGACCTGAGAGATCTGCTCAGCTGAGCTTTTTCTTCTCTTCGATCATGCGGTGAATGATCGGCGTGAGGATCAGCTCCATGGCGAAGCCCATTTTGCCGCCGTTGACCACGATTGACGTGGGGCTCGACATGAAAGAGTCGTGGATCATGTCCAGCAGGTAGGTGAAGTCGATGCCCCACTTCTCCCGGGCGCCCTTGCGGAAGTGGCAGATCACGAACGATTCATCCGGGGTGGGGATGTTCCGGATCATGAACGGGTTGGAGGTGTCGACCGTCGGCACCCGCTGGAAGTTGATGTCGGTGCGGCTGAACTGGGGGCAGATGTGGTTGATGTAGTCCGGCATCCGCCGCAGGATCGTGTCGACGGTGGCTTCCGCCGAATAGCCCCGCTCGGCGTTGTCACGAGAGATCTTCTGGATCCATTCCAGGTTGACGATCGGCACCACACCGACCAGCAGATCGGCCAGTGAGGCCACGTCATAGCTGTCACCGCTGACACCGCCGTGCAGACCTTCGTAGAACAGCAGGTCGGTGCCGGCTGGGATCGGTTCCCAGGGGGTGAACTGGCCGGGTTCGAGATTGGTGCCCAGGCGGCCGTTGTGTTCGGCGGCCTCTTCGACCGAGTGCAGGTAATAGCGCTTCTGACCGCTGCCGGTTTCGCCGTAGCTCTTGAACAGTTCGCCCAGCTTGTCGAACAGGTTGGCTTCGGGGCCGAAGTGGGAGAAGTTTTCGCCCTTGGCCAGGGCGGTGGCCATGGCCTCCTTCATGGGGCCACGCTCATAGCGGTGGTAGCTGTCGCCCTCGACCACGGCCGGGGTGATGCCTTCGCGCTTGAAGATCTGCTCGAAGGCCCGTTTCACCGTGCTGGTCCCTGCGCCTGAGGAGCCGGTAACGGCAACGACCGGATGACGCTTCGACATGCGCAGGGAGCAACGAACTGTGGGCGAGTTTGGCAGGTCGCCGGTCGCGTTCCCCCAGCGCTTCAGCTTTCGAGAGCTGCCTGCAGCTGATCGCCCATGGCCCGGCAGCCCAGCTGGGTGCAGCCGGCCTGCATCAGATCGCCGGTGCGGTATCCCGCGGCCAGCACCTGATCAACCGCCCGCTCAAGATCGGCGGCGGCGGCCTCCTGGTTGAGGCCGATGCGCAGCAACATGGCGGCGCTCAGCACCATCGCCATCGGATTGGCCTTGTCCTGGCCGGCGATGTCGGGGGCTGAACCGTGGATCGGCTCAAACAGCCCAGGGCCCTGCTCGCCCAGCGAGGCCGAGGGCAGCATGCCGATCGAGCCGGTCAGCATCGCCGCCTCATCGCTGAGGATGTCGCCGAACAGGTTGCCGGTCAGCAGCACGTCGAACTGCCTGGGGGCGCGCACCAGCTGCATGGCGGCGTTGTCGACATACATGTGGCTCAGGCTCACATCGCTGAAGGCCTCGGCGTGGATCGCTTCAACCCGTTCGCGCCACAGCTGACTGACATCCAGCACGTTGGCCTTGTCCACGGAGCACAGCTGGCCGCGGCGGGCACGGGCCAGGTCAAACCCCACCCGGGCAATGCGATCGACCTCCTGATCGCTGTAGACCATCGTGTTGAAGCCCCGTTCGCCGGCTTCGGTCCTGATGCGCCCCTTGGGTGTGCCGAAGTAGATGCCGCCGGTGAGCTCGCGCACCACCATCAGGTCGACCCCCTCGATCACCTCGGGTTTGAGGCTGCTGGCCGCCGCCAGGGCGGGCACGATCTTGACCGGGCGCAGGTTGGCGAACAATCCCAGGCCAGCACGCAGACCGAGCAAGCCGGTTTCGGGGCGTTGCTCCCGCGGCAGCGTGTCGTACTGGGGTGAGCCAATCGCTGCCAGCAGCACAGCCTCGCTGGCGCGGCACGCGTCGAGGGTGCTGGCCGGCAGGGGTTCGCCCGTGGCCTCGATGGCGGCACCCCCCATGGGCTGCTCGTCGTAGTTCAGGGCAAAGCCATGGCGGCGGCTGACCACATCCAGCAACTGGCGCGCCACGGCGGTGATCTCGGGCCCGATGCCGTCTCCGGCGAGCAGGGTGATCCGATGGCTGGTGGTCATCGCGACAGAGCTGAACAGGGGCCAGCGTGAGGCTACGGGTCGGACTGCCGTTGCTTCTCGAGGCTGCGGACCGCCTTGGTCAGCTCCGGCAGTTTGTTGAAGGCCGCTGAGCAGCGCAGCCACAGCCGGTTGGGGATCGCTGGGTAGCCGCTGACCACCTCGCCGGCGGCCACCTCGCCATGGACCCCCGATTTGGACGAGGCGATGGCGCGATCGCCCATCACCGCCTTGTTGGCCAGCCCAACCTGGCCCGCGAGGATCACGCCATGGCCCAGGCGCGCCCCACCGGCGATGCCCACCTGGGCCGCCAGGGCGCAGCCCTGGCCTGTGACCACGCCGTGGCCGACGTGCACCAGGTTGTCGATCTTGGTGCCGGCGCCGATGCGGGTCTGGCCGACCGAAGGGCGGTCGATGGTGCTGCCGCAGCCCACCTCGACACCGTCCTCGAGGATCACCTGTCCGGTCTGGGGCATCTTGCGCCAGCCGCTGGCGGTGGGAACGAAACCGAAGCCCTCGCTGCCGACCACCGCATTGGAATGCACCACACAGCCGCGTCCTAGGCGCGAGCCCGGGTGCAGCACCGCACCGCTGTGAATTTCGCAGCCCTCTTGCAGCACCACGTCGTCGTACAGCGTGGCGTTGGCATGGATCGTGCAGCCGGCACCCACCTGCACCGCGGTTCCGATCACGACGTGGGGGCCGATGTGCACCGAGGCGTCCAGCTGGGCACCCGGGTCGACCACCGCGCTGGGATGGATTCCTGCAGGCTTGGCAGGTCGCGGGTACAGGGCATCGAGCGCCTCGGCAAAGCCGAGGCGTGGATCGGCCAGGGCCACCCAGGCCAGGCCCCGTGCGCTGGCCTGTTGCTGCAACAGCAGGGCCTCGTCGCCTTTGGCCGGGATCAGCACCGCACTGGCACCTGTGGCGGCCAGGGCAGCGGCCAGGGCGTTGCCGGGTTCGAGAAAGCTCAGCTGTCCCGTCATGGCCTGATCCAGGGCGTGGGCCCCCTGCAGATCAGGATCGTTGGCCAGGTGTCTGGGGGTGGTCTCAGTCACCCCGCTGAGGTGGCTGAGCAGTGTGCTGAAACGCATGCCCCAGAGCTGTCTTGGCCGATCGTAGGGGCGCCCCTAGGGGGGCGCCAGCACCAGTTCATCGCGGTGCACCACCGCAACCCCGCTCTGCCCCAACAACGGCCGCAGTTCGTCGCTGCCCAGCCGGCTGATCCCCTGCCCCAGCTCGCGGCCATCGGCGGCCAGCAGGCGCACGGCATCGTGGCGGGCAAACTGACCTTCGATCGCACTGATCCCCACGGCCAGCAGCGAGGCTCCGCGCTGGCACAGGGCCTGTTCGGCGCCGGCGTCAACCCGCAGGCTGCCGCGGGGAACGAGGGCATGGGCGAGCCAACCCTTGCGGCTGGGGAGGGGCGTGGCAGCCGGCTGAAACACCGTTCCCGGCAGGATGCTGTTGCCGTTCTCGGGAGACAGCAGGGTCTCGAGCACGGCCGGGTCGCGACCGTCTGCCAGGCGCACGCGGATGCCGCTGGCGGTGGCGATCCGGGCAGCCGCCAGCTTGGTGGTCATGCCGCCGGTGCCCCATTGCCCGCCCGCGCCGGCCACACCAGCCAGGCGATTGAGCTCTGCCAGGTCACGCACCTCGGCGATCGGGCGGGCCTCGGGGTCATGGCGGGGATCCCCGGAATACAGCCGGTCGACATCGGTCAGCAGGATCAGCTCATCGGCTGCCACCGCCACGGCCACCAGGGCCGACAGGGTGTCGTTGTCGCCAAAGCGCAGTTCGTCGGTGGCCAGGGTGTCGTTTTCGTTGATCACCGGTACGACACCCCATGCCAGCAGCTGCTCGAGCGTGTTGCACGCGTTCTGGTAGCGGCGCCTTGAGGCCAGGTCGCCACGGGTCAGCAACACCTGGGCCACCCGCAGATCCCGCAGGGCAAAAGCGTCCTGGTACAGGGCCATCAACTGGCCCTGGCCGATCGCCGCGGCAGCCTGGATCGCCTCCATGGCAGTCGGGCGCCGTTCCAGCCCCAGGGCGTGGCAGCCCAGTCCGACCGCACCGCTGGTGACCAGGGCGAGTCGCTCGCCGCGCCGCTGGGCACGGGCGATGGCGGTGGCCAGGTCGGTGATCACGGCCGCCGTCGATCGCGCGCTGCTCCCCCGCAACAGGCTTGTGCCCAGCTTCACGACCCGGCGCATCGGCGTCCCCTCCATGGCGCTCAACCGAGGGCGGTGCCCACCCACCGGGCCAGGCGCAGTTCGAGCCGCTGCAACCGGTCCTGGCGGCAGGGGCGTCCCTCGGGGTCGATCGGTCGAACAAGCACGGTGAACAGCCCCAGCCGGTTGCCGGCGATCACGTCGGTGAACAGGCGGTCGCCGACCAGTGCCACCTGCCCAGCAGGCAGGTTCAGTTGTTGCAGCACACGTCTGAGGGCGCTGCGCCTCGGTTTGCCGGCGGCAGTGGTGAAAGGCAGATCCAGCTCCCTGGCCACCGCCCCGATGCGTTGGCGCGAGGGGTTGTTGCTGAGCAGGTGGATCGGCAGCTGCTCACGGGCAGCCAGCAGCCAGCGCCGTGCCGGATCGGGCAGATCGGCCCGCCGTCTGGGCAGCAGGGTGCGGTCGACATCCAGAACCAGGGCGCGGATCGGTCGTTCGAGCAGCTGCTGCAGGGGCAGTTCGGCCAGCGTGGTGTCCAGCAACCAGTCCGGGCGCAGCAGCTGCCTGATCATCAGAGGCTTCCCTCGCGGTCGTCCAGTTCGGCCTCGATCCGGGGCTGCACCCGTTCGAATTCCTCGCCTTCCACGAGAACGGCCGCACCACCTTCCATGCGGGCCACCACAAAGAAGGGGTCGAGGGGGATGTACAGGCCGTAATCCTGATCATCCACCAGAAAGCTGACCAGCAACTCGTAGGTCTCGGTGTCGTCGTCGGCGTCGTCCTCGTCGTCAAGGTCTTCCGGTTCCGGCTCGTCGAGCTCGCCGCTGACCGTCAGGGTGACGGCCGAGCGCACCAGGGTCAGGTCGTGCTCCTGTAACACCACATCGGCCACAGACAGGATCGGCTCACTGGCGTCGACGGTGTCAATCGGCTCAGGATCGGCATCGTCGTCCAGACGAAACAGGCAGACCGGGGTGTCGACGGGGGTCAGCAGGGCGTAGTCGTGGCCGTCAAGAGGAATCAGCTGCTCAAGAAAACAGAGCAGTTGCCGACCGTGCTTGTCACGCACGAGCACGGTCGGCACATCAGAGGAACTGTCGCCGGGGCCAGCCTGGGCCGCGCCTGGGGTGCTCATGGAATCTTGTGGGTCTGCACTCAGGATGATGCAGCGACCGGCCCCTGGCCAGGGTCAATGGTCTGCGCTCGCACCGGCTGGGGTTCGGGGCCCTCCTGCAGCCACTGCTCCAGCAGCACAGCGGCAGCGGCGCTGTCGAGGGCACCGCTGCGATCTCCATGCAGTCCGTGGCGTTCGGCTGCCGCCCATGAGCTGGTGTGTTCGTTGACCCAGGCCAGCGGCAGCTGCAGAGCTCTGGCCAGCCGTTCGCCATAGCGGCGGCAATGGACGGCCTGGTCGGTGGGGAGGCCCTGTTGATCGAGGGGCAGGCCGAT
>Ga0164293_10004134_pt1 | contig 12422 bp, 25 predicted proteins | sample GEODES118metaG_FD_111487 | JGI IMG/M metagenome (GOLD analysis project Ga0164293, IMG submission 111487) | Eutrophic lake water microbial communities from Lake Mendota, Wisconsin, USA - GEODES118 metaG | ecosystem: Environmental > Aquatic > Freshwater > Lake | place: USA: Lake Mendota... | reverse complement strand
TGGGTGCCTTTGTGGAGACTATGCAAAATCAGCTCAAACCAGTTGGAATTAACCCAGGCACAATTGATAAAAAGTTTGGTCAAAACACTTTGAAAGCTGTAAAAGATTTCCAAAGAAAAAATGGTTTAAAGGACGATGGTTTAGTTGGCGCAAAAACTTACGCCGCAATGTTTGAAGTAAAACCTCAAGCTGAGCCAAAAACAAATATGACACCAACTGAAAAAATAAATGTTCAACCAAAACAAATGAATTTGAATGTGACGGCTCCTAAAGCTCAGGTGCAAAGAAGTGTGACCACACCAACATCAACCGGAGAAATCCCAACAGATAATTTCTAATCATGGCAAAGTCGCGTAAATCTTTAACTAAACTTCCGAAAAGGAAAAACGTTTTAAAAAGACAAAAGCGCACTCATAAAAATTTAGAAGTCCTCAAAAAATTATCAAAATGAAAATTTTAATTTCAGAGAGCCAATACAATCGTTTAGTTGAGTCTGAAGTCACCGAAGCAAAACACGATGACAAAGATATGAAAAAACTCATATCCTGGGCAGAAAAAAAATTGGGATGCACAAGTCACTCAATCAAGAATGGTATTAAGCTATGTCCACCAGATGAAATAACCGGTTTTCGTTGTAGAACAACTCACTTAACATCAAAAGGATTCAAACCACTTCAGGCAGACATTGCGGATTGGTTCAGCGTGTCAAGAAGAGATGTTGATACAGCATTTAGATTAAATGAAAAAATTGACGGAACTGAAAAAAAATCAGATATCAAAGAATATTTTGTGACAGGATTGAACGAAAAAACTAAAGATGTTTTTTTAGATTTAAGAGATAACGAATTAAAAAAAACAATTATTGAAAGAGGTGGAATTAATAATTACTTTGATATTTTACCAGAAAATTTAAACTCTTTAGTAATTCGAGGGCCATATGATGAAGTTGTTAACATTGGTAGTAATTTTTCTCGGTTTAAAGATTTAGTTGCAATGGCACTTGTTGATTTATATGTAAACTTTGAAGATTCTGGTTTATTTTGTAGTTTACCAAAGTTTTTTTATTTGGATTTAACAAACTCTGAACACACTTTTGTTCCAGAATGTGGGAAAAAAATGGGTATGGAATTGTATAACTTAAAAATATAATTCTAGAATTTTATTATTCTATCTAAGTAAGTTGGGTGGCTATCCACCTTTCTCCAATTTATCTTTTTAACACCATCACAAATCACATCATTTACAGTTTTTGTGTGAGGATATGTCCTATCTTCTTGTCTATGATAATAATCACCATAACCTCTTAGTTCACCACTTTGGTCAGGGAGTTCTTTAATCTCTTTGATTCCATTTTCAATAACATCTTCAACTTCCTCATTTTGTTTTGGAGATTCAAGTTGGTGAACTATTTTACCTTTCATTTCTATAGAACCTAAGTAACCACCTGGTTCAGTATGTTTCACCCCATTTTGAATGGTGTCTTCTACATCGTAAAGGAGATTTCCTGCGTGAAAATCGGTTTCTTTCACCCCATTTTGAATGGTATCCTCAACGAGGTGATTTAAATCCACGTCAACCCCAAAAGTGTTTATTAATCCATTTTGAATGATGTCTTCAACCCACTTTGTGATATAATGTTGATTTTCAACTGCATCCAAAGACAGATATTTAAAACAGTCATTAAAAAAATAGTGGTTATACCACAAGGTACCATCTTTGGTTAATTCAATCACCCATTTCTTACGGTCAGTAAAGATTAACCACATTGACCCCCCGTTGTAGTAAGTGTCAACACCTTTTGTGTGGTAGTCAATCGTAGCAAACAAAATTTTCTTTAGATTATCCATACAACAAAGATAATAAAAAAACCCCCTCGTTAAAAGGGGGTTTTAAAAATTATCTTCCTTGTCCTTTGTAAGCTTTTTTATAGAGTTTTGAACTTTTACTCTTAGATGTCTTGGTTTTAGAATGAATTCCAGGACGGGTAACATGTTTTTTTTCTAGCTTAGTTGTTGTTGTCGATATTTTTGCCATAATATGTATTGGTTTTATACAGATAAATATGAAACATCTTTTACTTTTGTTTTTATTAGCATTAAATTTATAAAATGGAAGATATTAAAGGTAAAATTCAAATTGGTGACAAAAAAATAACCCTTGAAACTAATGATGGTGGAAAAGAGGTTTGGGTAAGAAAGTTGAATCCCGGCTTTGAAAAGGGTATTGAGTTCATTAGATTTCGCAGTCAGAATTTTTTTAAAAGATAGTGTTCAATTAAATTTTTTGTTTATCTTTGGGTTATGGAAGACTTTTTCAAAAAGATTTACCACCCCGAGGATAAAACCATCGATGGGTGGTATTATGTAAAATCTGAGACTAGCACTCAAACAACAATTCTTAATGTTCAGGAAAAAGAAACTCCTGGTCGTGTTTGGGCTAGTGGTGACATAGATTACCGGTTATCCATTAAAGAAATTAAATTACCTAAGAGTCAAATTAAGGTTCTCAGCCATGATGAAAATCGTGATGGATACTTTCTAATTAAGGTTCCATATTGGTTGTTTAAAAAAAATACAGACTTGGAAATTCATCGCATTTATGGTAATAAGAAGTTTACCTTAAAACCAGACGACCAGTTGTATTCCAAGTTTGGTGATACTGATTATTTGAAAGCCTTGGCAGGCACTGGAACTAATATGAAGCGAATAGAGGATATTCACAATTTTAGGGTTGAACATTCCCACCCAAAACCATCACCTACTAATAACACACAACAATCTAGTATTGTGTTTAAAGCTTATGGTAGGTAGAGATACTTATAGATAAGAAAAGTATTATGTGGCAAGCTAATATAACAATTGAAAATAACACACCTTATGACCTCACAATTGATGGCGTAGGACCTGGCAACACAACTGTTGCTCCAAACGGTAAGTTTTCTTGGAGTTCAACAGCAGTCAATAATACAAAATCCTTGTTGTTTTGGAAAATAGAAAACCAATACTATATGCAGGGTAATTTATCATTTGGACCTGAAGCTGGTGTGTATGTAGATAGAGGCTGGATGGCTGCTGATGACCAGAGTATTACTATGTATGTAGATGCTAACGGAAAACAATGGACACAAGATGAAAATGGTGGAGAAACACTCTTAGCTTGGAATGAATTCGAAGACGGTGGTAATATATCGATGATTTTCGCCGAAAAATAATTTTAGTATAGCCCCTTTGTGGGACTAGGACCGTTTCAGTTATGGAACAAAACTAAGGGGGAATTCGCTACTCCCCCTTTTTATTTTATCAGGGTATTTATATTATAAGAACATTTTTTATGAAATTCGGATATTTTTTTGAAGATTTACTGCAGGAAGCAAAGGGTAGACCTATGAGTCCTGAAAAATTTGAAGCTATAAGTCAAAATATTGGACGTTGGATGTATAACTATTTTGTTAATCATCCTGTTCAATTATCAAGAATACCATACTTTAGTGAGTTAAGGGAATATGCCCGTAATTATGATTCAACAACAGGTGCTGATGTTGATGATATTGAACAGTTGGTTTTGATGTTAAAACCCGAAGGTAAAAGTAATTTGATGTACTCTTATTTAAATCAAATTCCCCAGGTATTAAAAGCTCAGGAAATTATAAAAAAAATTGGGGACACATTCGAGGAAGTTGGTAAAAGAATTAAATATTACGATAGACCAGATGACTATGCACCGGTTCGCGGTAGAAAGCCAAAAGATAAAAGTGATGTCGACATGGATATTATTGATATTCAAAAGGCAACACCAGTTTCAAAAGATGTTGAGGATTTTCCGTCCGAAATGAAAAGAAGGGGTAGAAAACCTAGTATTGAAACTCTTGAAAAACTGCAAACTAAATATTTCAAGATGTATGATGATTTAGAAAAACAACTCCGTGTAATGAAAGAGTTATCTTCAAAAATTAATGATTACAAAAAATATTTCGGGAAATAAAATGAATACGGGCATCTATGAACAAAATAAGTTAATTGATACCCTAAAGAGGATTGTTAGCGGATACGGCTCAGTTGCTCCAGACCCTTTAGAAAAAGTCGTAAAAAAATATTTGAGTTTTACTTTTCTTCCCGTTAAGAAAGTTAGTTCTAATGAAAATATTATTTTTTTCGTGCCCGAAAAGGGAAAAAATATTTTACAATATTCAGTGAATAGAAAAATTTTTTTGATGCCTGGAAAAAACTTTCTTGAAATTAAAGATATGTTTGATTTAGATGAGGACTCTCTTGAAGAGATAATTAAAATTTGGGCAAGCGAAAATTTAGATGTAGAAATTGATTTTATTAATTACTATTATTAGTAGAAATCTTTTTACCAAAAATGTTAAGTGACAAAACCTACAGGAATATAGCGGAATACTCGAGAGCATTCAAAACTGACACACCTTTCAATCATATCATTATGGATGATTTTTTTAGGGAAGATGTTATAGAAAAATTACTTGATGAAGTTGAATTCATTGCTTCAAATCCAAATGAACTGTGGAGGTTCGTTGGTGGTGGCGATTATGACCAACATGATGCTCAGGTAAATAAAAAACAAATATACAATATTGATAATATGCTTCCTACTATGCAGGAAGTAATCAAATATCTTAATTCAAAACAATTTTTAAAAATTGTTTCCGAGATTACCGGTCTACAGAATTTATCTCACGAATCCGAAGAATATACCAATGCAGCATATCATCAAACCGGTAGAGATGGTAGGTTGGAGGTTCACCACGATTTCAATGATAGTCACATTAATCCTAACTTATTTAGACACTTAAATCTTCTTGTTTATTTGAATGCGTATTGGGACCAAATGTGGGATGGTGATTTGGAGCTATGGCACAAGAATATGTCCGGCCCTTGTAAAAAGATTTCTCCAATAGCAAACAGAGTTGTAATGTTTAATATTGACAAAGCACCTCATGGTCACCCTCACCCATTAAAATGTCCAGAGGGTATTCAAAGAAAAAGTTTGGCACTTTATTATTACAATAACGATAAACCACAATACCAAATTGTGAATCGAGCGATTTGGAGTAATGAAATAGATACTTTAGAGTAATCAGTCATTGGGTTTCAACATTTGGAGAATTCTTTCAATTTCCATTTCAGTTTTGTTGATGTACCCTCCTCTGTGATATAATTCTAAGATGTATTCAGCTAAATCCTGGGCAAATTCCCTTTTAGCTAAAGTTTCTTTGGAAATCGTTGACCACAATAGATTATAAGTTGGTTCTTCTAAACCGAGTTTTTCAGATTGTTCAATAATTTGCGTAGCTAGTTTTTCAGCAAAGTCTGTTGCAAATTTTCCTTCATACACTAAAACCTCTATAATTGCGTCTTTAAAATCCATATAAGATAAATATTGTATATTTATTATTAGTTATGACAAGAGAAGAATTTGTAAAAAATTTGCAGTATCAAATTTGGTCAAAAGCATTTCGTAGAAAGTTTCCTTTTGTTACAAAAGTTGAATTGTCTGATGATTTTGAAAAAGATTATTATGAATACGACAGTCTTTACAATGTTACATCAACAATCAATTATTCAAAATTAATTGAAATGTATCCAGAGTTCAAATTTTATCCGTGGATAGAAGAAATTTTTAACACCGAAAAAAAAATTGAAAACAGTCTTTTTTATGATTTATTTTCGGGTGTAGATGCTGACAATTTAAGAGATGAAATGATGAATTGGAGTCGTGAATTCAACGCAAAGTTTCAAGATTCAGATGCAGTTCCTAATGAGCATAAAATAAACCGCATACCTTTTTTAAATAGATTTGATATAGTAGCATGAACAAGTTTAGAAATTTAATAGTCATTTTAGAGAATGAAAATGAAAGAGCTTTTAGCAAGTGGGAGATAATATTATTTAAGTTATTAGATAAAAACAAGGAAAAACTCAAAACAAAAAGTGATTACCAAAATTTCATTTCGAGAATTTTGGAAGTTTCTGGTATGTCACCAAAAGAAGCTTTGTATTACTATTATGTATATTCTATCAATTACCGACCAGATGGAAAATATGAGGATATAAAAAAGGGTGAACAAAAAATACCTGGGGAAGGTATCAAGCCAGCAACGACCTCAAACTATAATATGAGGAATTTTGCGGAAAATAAAATACCATTCAGGGGAAATAATGTTGAAGGGTTTTGGGAACGAGATTCTAAAGGAGAACCTCAATATGTGATTACATCTTATAATTGGTATCCAATTTTTATTTTCAAGGATAGTAAATGGTATAAAGTTTCTGAGTCTTATTCAATGTCAACTGCTAAACAAATGGGTCAGACTGGAATTTACCGTGGGACTAATTATTTAAGTCCTAGAGCAATGAAAGAATTGAGGACTGGCAGGGACATTGAAGATATTAGAGATGAACAAAAAAAATTGGTGAGTTCAGAGATATCGAAAATTTTAATGGACAAACCTTATAATTTCATTACCGTTTATTTACATCAAACCCCCACCTCTGGTAGTCATAGAATAAAATTCGCAACTAATTTTGTTGACCAACAAGATGAAAAATTTGTAATTGATTTGGATGTTTTGGAAGTCGCACTTTTGGATGGAAGAGGTTCAATCATTACCAGACTATCTGATGACATGGTTGATGATAATTTAAAAAAACAAATTAAATTTGCTTTGAATGGTGCTCTGATTGGGAAATTAGACACCGGCATTAAAGACGCAGCAGATTTTGATTTAAATGTCGACTTCAAACTTTAATAAACTCCTCATCCATTTTGTACCACAAGCGGTACATTGAGTAGACCTCCATTCTTTTTGCTATCTTTTTTTCGACAAGTTGACCAATTCGTATTAGGTGTTCTTTGTTGCGATAATCTATTTTAATAATATATCCGCTTCCTTTTTGTTTTACCTGTTCGGTGTGGAAAATCCATTTCCCATTTTCTTCTAATTTCAGGGCTTCCACCATATCTTTCACAATAAGATTACACTGAATTTCTCTTTGCTCACAAAGTTTTTTTAACTCTGGAGCTTTCATTTTACTATAATCTAAAATTTTTGGGGCTCTAACCATTTTGAGAATATTTATGGTAAAATAATACACTATGAGTTTAAAAAATCTACAATCAAAAATCGGGGTGACTGCTGATGGCGCATTCGGACCCGGAACGCTAAAAACTGCAATGGCTCACTATAAAATGACACCAGAGAGAGCTGCGCATTTCTTTGCTCAAACAGCACACGAAACTGGAGGCTTTAAGGCTTTCTCTGAAAATTTGAACTATTCTGCGGATGGTCTACAGAAAATTTTTGGAAAGTATTTTCCTGGTCTTTTGGAAGAGCAATATGCTAGAAATCCGGAAAAAATTGCTAACCGCGTTTACGCAGACAGAATGGGTAACGGCGCTGAAGCTTCCGGTGATGGTTGGAAGTATCGTGGAAGAGGCGCACTTCAATTGACTGGTAAAGCAAACTACAAAGCTTTCTCTGATTACTTGAAAAATCCTTTGATTATGGAACAACCTGATTTAGTTGCTGGGGAGTTAGCATTCGAATCTGCAATGTTTTTCTTTGATAAGAACAAGCTTTGGGAAATCTGCGACAAAGGTGTTAACAAGGATACAATTTTGGCTTTAACCAAGAGAATCAATGGTGGTACTCATGGCTTAGCTGATAGGGAAGAGAAAACTATCAAGTATTACGGTTGGTTGAAAAAATAAAAATGTTGTTTATCTTTAATACATGAAACTAAAAAGATTGTATTACAAGTTAACAACTAAAGTTCCAATTGAGGAACTCAATTATTCAGTAGAAGACTTTCAAAAAGGGATGAGGTGGGCAAAATCGCTCCCTCATCCCTCTCTTAATAATAGAACCCTTGATGAATACTTTTATCGTTGGGATTCTGTCGAAGTTCTAGCATATCTTAACGAGCTAATTCGAGCCGAAAAAAAGAAAAATGCTTGAATTTATCAAGTTTTTTATCCGCTGGATAGCTTCCAACTTATCAATTCCTTTCTGGATGGTTGGTCATGTTCATCTAACTTTGAATGTGTACCAAGATTTACATGAAATTATCATGTCGATGGGTATGAACATACTAGTTGCTTTTGGTTTTTGGATGGAATATAGAGAAATGCGAAAAAAATAATATTTATTAAACAAACAAATCTAAATGACCACATTTATAATTGCTGCCGTTATAGCCGTTTCCTACTTTGGAGGTTGTTATGTTGGACACAAGCTTTTTGTTAAAAAATTCAAGAAACAACTTACACATTTGTTGTAATCTTTAGTTTTCAATAAAAATACGCATAATTTAATAAAAAGTAGTATGAATTTAAATTCCGACCCCCGTAAAGCTGAACAATACAGCCGACTAATGTTTCAGTTTCAAAGAACACAAGAAAAAATCAAGGATATCGAAACTGAAAACACGGTTATTGACAGAAATACTCCAAGAGAATTAGAAAATTTGAAAAGAAGTCTTGCACAAATTTCTGAGCAGATAAGAAGACTATATTAATTTTTTTTATTCAATGAATGTTTCTCAAAAACATTTGATGGTTTTGCTATTGGCTAAAAACTCTGGTGAGCGTTTTTTTGCTGATTATTTTGGCAAATTTGACTTTTTTTTTAGGGATGAACCCTTAAAACAAGAATATTATTGTAGGGTACACGATGACTTGAAAAGTTATGAAAATTATCAAAAAATAATCTGTATCGACCACCCTTACCGGATTGTTTATAAAGAGTTTCTTAAAAACTCGGATATAAACTGGAAAATAAAGACCAATAGCCTAGAAAAACAAAGAGAAGATTTTACATTTTGGTTCGATAGAATCTTCTACAATGACATTGATTACCTAAATGATAATTGCGCCTTGCATCAACTATCTTTTTTGTTGTCTAGGGATTTTGCTAATTTAAACGCTGAGTTTATTATCAAAAAAGACACATATTTGCAAGATTTAAAAAATCTTCCTTTCTTCGACGAAACTAAAACCAATCAAAAGTTAGATTTTTTACTCCAACCAAGTATGGATTACCAAAAAGTCATAAGTGAAAGCCAAGCAAAGAAGATTTTCTATTTTTTTCAGGATTATTTCAACAAATTTGGTTTTGACCCTTTTACTTTTACTACTGAAGAATTAACCAAACAAGAAAAGGTTAATTTTATTCACAGTTAAGAAGTATTTATGTTTATGGGACAAAGACTAATTGTAAATCAAGAAGAAAAACAAAACATACAAAAAATGTATGAACAAATGACAGGTGTCGCTTTCGGTGGTGAAATGAATGGTTTTAAAAAACCAGTTGAAACCCCCACTGAAGAAGTAAAAGATATCAAATCGCTTAATCAAGATTTGATACTAAGAAATGTAGATTTCTACTATGACGATGTAACTAAATCTTTTGAGGTTGTTTCGCGTAACGATAGATACTTCGGCCAGGGTGGAAAAGTAATAAGATATACAGCATCAATTAAGAAATAATCATGGGAAAAAGATTCATTTTATCAGAGTCTGAAAAATCAGAAATTCGCCGTTTATATCATCTCTCTGAACAAGAAATGATGGGTGCTGAAATGCAACCCGAAAAACAACCTCAAGAAGGAAAAAAACTTTTTTGTAACGCCGAAAATACCAAGTCCATTCATAACCTAACAGGAAGTGAAGATTTTGAGGATTACATTGAAGGTATCAAAATGAGAAAAGGCGGTGTTCGTGGTTTGGTTGACATGCTTGAAGTTCTCAAAACAATGCGCTTGTTCCCGCAAATCACTGATGGTGGTGTTGACTTGGCATCAAAGATTCACGGTACACTCCAAGAATTCAAACCTTACAATTATTTTGAAGAGCAAAGTGAGCAGTGTAATCGTGCTATGGACAAAATTATCGAGTTGTATAAAGAAAACGAACACGGTGAAGAACTTGTAAAAGACATCGAAAAAGTATATGCACTATCTTACTTAGACCCTAGGGCTAAGGAATTCCTGAAACATGGATTGACAATTGTAAAGGGGGGAGAATAGATTTCTCCCTTTTTTTTTGTTATATTATTGGATATGTCAAACAAAAGACTTGCTCTATACCAATATCCGACTTCACTTTCTTCTCCGAAGATTGAACCCATCGACATTGTTTCATTCAAACGATATGGTATTACCAAAGCGAACGAATTCTTTGGCGGCAAGTGGGACGACCTGGTAGAGGAAGCCGAAATTTTGAAACAAACAATTGAGCTAAACGAATGGGTTTATAGCTGCAAATACAATTTTGAACCAAAAGTTGGGCAAACCTATCACATATACCGGGGAAAAGATGGAAGAGAGTTTTTATCAATTATAGCCCCAAATGAATGGAATATGGAGCATCTGATTTCGGTTAGATTAAATTCGGATGCGGTTTGGAAAAAAATCCTATAGAATTATTATAAAGAACTAATTTAAATAAAAATTAAATAATATTATTATACTATAGTATAATATAATATATTAATTTAATACGTAGTTCCATTTTGAACGAAGTTCGAAAGAAATTCAACGAGACATGTAAAATTTTTTTGCATCATTTTTAATATTTATAAGATTATATGATGGAATCTATGGATATGAACTCTGTTTGGACTGTTTTAGTCACCGCAATCACCGTATTAGGGTCAACTAGTGCATGGAAGTTCTATGAGCGTAAGATAGAGCTTAAAAAAGACGAGGAGAATTTTATTAAACAAGATTGTAGAGATAGAATTTCAAAACTTGAAGCTTTATTAAAAGAAAGTTCCGAGGAAAAAGAAAAAATGAGAGTCACAATCCTTGCGCTAACAGAAAAAGTTGCTGCACTTACGGTAAAAGTAGAATTCCTACAGAAAGAATCCCCCGACAACAAGTAATTTAAACGTCGTACTTAACCATTACGTTTATTTTAAATTCGCTTATCATATTATCAGCTGCTCTTTGAATAAGTGTTTTAACAAATTCATCTGATTGTACGGGTATTGCAATTTCTTCACCCAAAACAACTTTACAATCAATCAGACAATTATTTTTTACTGGGCTAAATACCATATCCCTAATAACAAATTTGGTTTCTTTACCAAAATATCCCTGGATATCATCCCTATCTAAAGTATTGACCAGAAGCTCAAATGCTTTTATAAAATCTTTTTTACTACCAGTCATAAAAATAAAGATAATCAATATTGACTAGTTTCCAAATATTTATAGGAAACACTAATCTATTATGGCATTCAAAGACATTTTTAAAGACAAAAACGACTACAACGAAAAAACTATCGTTGGATTTATGTCGTTCTCAGTTATGAGTTTAGCAGCTGTGGCTGATATCGTTACCGGTATTATGGGTCAGGAGCTTGTTATCTCAGACACTGTGTTTAATTCATTCGTTATCATTACCCTTGGAGCCTTCGGTATTGCCGAAGCTGGTAAAATCTTTAGTAAAAAGGGTAGTTCTGACGAGGAGTAAAAATGAAAGGGGGTCGATTTCGACCCCCCTTTTTTTTTAAAGAAACTCTATCTCGTTTGTTTCTCTATTCCATTCTACCGTGAATGGTTTTTGGGTAAAATTATATCGTTCGTCCAAAACTGCAGCATTGAAAAAATGCGTGTCGCCATCAAACTTATAACCATAGCCACTATGAATATGCCCAAACACGTGAATTTTGGGTTTAAGCGACTTTAATCGCTCAGACAATACTTCACACCCGAGATTGCCCGTTTGTCCTCTGACGGTGTCCAAATGACCCCAGGCAGGCCCGTGAGTGATTAGGATGTCGGTGTCTGGAGAAATACCATTCCATTTAACCTCCAATTCCCATCCTTGACGAGGCAGATTAAAAGCCCAATTATAAAACTCAGGTTGCCATGGAGAACCATAGATTTTTACCGCTGTTGCATAATCCTCGCCGATAACCTCCAGATTGTCCTGCAGATAACTTACCTTGGGAAAAAACTTCAAAAGCTCCTGACACATATCGGGTCTATCTTGAAATCCCCAGTCGTGGTTTCCGGCAATGAAGACTTTATGGGTGTAATTGTCTAAGCCATTAAACCATTTAAGAAAATCACTAATCTCATCGGAATAACCCATGCTCGTTGCATCACCAGCATGAATCAGCAAATCCCCCCCCGGAAGAGACGAAGTAACCTGGTCGTGTTTATTGTGCGTGTCTGAAATAAATGTAATTTTCATGATAGGTTGTGTTCAAAGTCACTAAATTTCAATCCCCACATAAGGGACATAAATGCCATTTCTTTTTTACAAATTTTTTTGTTGTATCTAAAAGTTTTGCGCAGGTAATCTTCACCCCAGGATTTCCACTGCTCGTTTTGAGCTACGGTCATAGTCCATTCGGCATACCAAGCGTCTTTGCGGTCCTTGATGTCGTTATA
>Ga0164293_10004133_pt1 | contig 12424 bp, 9 predicted proteins | sample GEODES118metaG_FD_111487 | JGI IMG/M metagenome (GOLD analysis project Ga0164293, IMG submission 111487) | Eutrophic lake water microbial communities from Lake Mendota, Wisconsin, USA - GEODES118 metaG | ecosystem: Environmental > Aquatic > Freshwater > Lake | place: USA: Lake Mendota, Wisconsin... | reverse complement strand
TGCGAGAGCATCACACGGGTAACAACAAGTGGGACTCGGGTTTCGGTGTTGCGTCTATGTCAACATTGTTTGGCACCAAGCAACACGATGGCAAGCACCACCGCGACAATCTAATTCACTTACCTAGTGACCAGACTGAAAATATCAAAGCTTTAATCGAACAACTTATTACTTGGTCCCCAACGACCAAGGGTAAGACCGATATGGTGATGGCCTTGTGGTTCTGTGAGATCCGCGCCCGTGAGATGCTTAACCAAGGTATCCACGCTACGCACCATATGAAAAATCCATTCCTGTCTCGTTACGAACAGGGCAAGCGAACAGTTATCAATATTGATGAACTACTCGCAGAAAAAGATCGTACCTTCATCTAAGGAGAAACATTGTTATCAACTAAAGAGGTTGTAGCGAAAGTAGCTCGGCTACAAACACGCTATGCCGCACGTGACCAGAGAATGCGTGACGTTCTCTCTGTACGTCAAGGTGACATCTCCAAGGTATACCCTGCGATGTTTTCTGAAGAGTACCCAAAGCCATTAGTTGCTAACTTCGTAGATGTAGCAGCACGTGACTTAGCAGAAGTTATGGCACCACTGCCATCCTTTAACTGCGCAGCTACCAATATGGTTTCAGACTCTGCTAGAAAAGCTGCAGATACACGCACACGTATTGCAAACTTCTATGTCACTGGATCTGAACTACAAATTCAGATGTACACAGGTGCTGACTGGTTTAACACCTACGGTATGCTCCCAGCGATTGTTGAGATGGACTATGAAAGTAACAACCCGAGAATACGTCTGCTTAATCCTTTTGGTACTTATCCTGAAATTGATAGATTTGGTCGTACCATCTCAATCTCGCAAGTAGTTGAGACTGATGCAGAAAGCCTTGCAGCACAGTACCCAGAGTTTGCAGATCAGATTATGCCTAACAACCAATATGGTCAAGGCTCTCCTTATGTATCTTTAGTTCGCTACCACGATAAAGACCAGGATCTAATCTTCCTACCTGAGCGTAAGAACTTAGTTCTATCTAATACACCTAACCCAGTAGGCAAGTGCCTAGCAGGGGTAGCAATGCGTTCATCTATTGATGGCGAAGCTCGTGGACAGTTTGACGATATCTTGTCAGTTCAACTTGCTCGTGCTCGCTTTGCAGTATTGCAGATCCAAGCAGCAGAGAAATCTATCCAAGCACCTATTGCTATCCCACAGGATGTGCAAGAACTTGCATTAGGACCTGACGCGATTATGCGTTCTGCTAACCCACAAGGTATCCGTCGTGTTCCACTAGAACTTCCTAATGGTGTATTCACCGAGTCAGGTGTTCTGGAGCGTGAACTACGTACAGGTGCTCGTTACCCTGAGACTCGTTCAGGAAACATTGACGCATCTATCGTTACAGGTCGCGGCGTACAAGCACTACAGGCTGGCTTTGATACACAGATCAAGGCAGCACAAGCTCAATTTGCTCGTCTGTTTACTGACCTAGTATCTCTATGCTTTGAAGTAGACGAGAAGATCTTTGGTTCTATGACCAAGGAAATCAAGGGCGTAGACGACGGTACTCCATTCAATATGAAGTACATCCCATCACGACAAATTGCAGGTAACTACGGCGTAGATGTTCGTTACGGCATTATGTCTGGTATGGATCCAAACCGTGCAATCATCGCTCTACTACAAATGCGTTCAGACAAGCTCGTATCTCGTGACTATGTACGTCGTGAGATCCCAATGGAGCTTAATGTGACGCAGGAGGAACAACGTGTTGATATCGAAGAAATGCGCGATTCTTTGCGCTTGGCTGTTGCTCAGTATGCTCAGGCCATTCCAGCGCTTGCAGCGCAAGGTCAAGACCCTACTGAGATTATCTCCCGTCTTGCACAAGTTATCCAAGGCCGTCAAAAGGGTCTTCAATTAGAAACAGTTATCGAAAAAGCTTTTGCACCTAAAGAACAACCAGCAGCGCCAGAAATGCCAATGATGCCTGGCGCACCAGGAACTCCAGCAGCAGGTGCGGCCCCCGTACCTGCCTCGCAGCCAACTCCAGAACAAGGCGGAGCGGCCCCTGCTGCTGGTCCAGAACAACGTCCAGATATAGCAACCCTGCTAGCTTCTATTAGCGGCGCAGCATAAACGAGGGAGGTGTAAAATGAATCAAGGATCACGTGCAGCAGCACCAATGTCAAAGCCTGTTGAGGGCAAGAAGGATACTTCCAAGCCAGCAGGACCAGGCAAGGTGGTACCATCAATGATGCCAGCAGGTCGCAGAGGAACTTCTGTAAAGAAGGGCTAAGCAAATTCTAATTAACGGAGGTACTGGGCGTGGATGATAACAACACTAAGGTTCCACGCTCAGTACACTTCGCAGATTTTCTTGTAGTACTTTCAGGTTTATTACATAATATTTTTAGTGCATTCCACGTATTCACAGAAGAGTTAATGGAGATAGCTATTTACAACGCTAACCGTAACTCAGAGATAAACAAAGCGTGGGAACAATTTTCAAACGATTTAGAAAAGATTGAGGAGGATACTGATGGTAGATAACCCACTTCAGGGAGTATCAGGTCCTAGTAAATTCTCTGTACGTACAGATTTACCGCCGTCACAAAACTACGGTGATCGCAAGGCAATGGCAGAAGATATCGCAGGTGCTTCTACTTCTCCTAAACCATCTGCCAAGCCTGAGCCTGTTGCAGATATGGTTGCTAAGAAGCCAGAGCCACTTACACAATTATTCGCTCCAACGCAACGTCCTGGTGAGGACATTATGACTATCGCTGGTCCACCAAAGCCAGCCGAAGGCAAGTTGTCAGACACACTTGCAGCATTACTTCCATACGATACAACTGGAGAAATTTCTGTTCTCTATCAGATGGCTTTATCTAGAGGTCAGTAGTGGGATCAACTTCCAATAACATTAAGGCTATCTCTGCTCAGGCTGGACTAACTCCAGCACAACAAGAGCAGATCAATGGCTACATCAAAGCTGTAGACTCGCACCAGAAGTTAACATCCCTTCCATCCGACGTTGCCAAGTTAGAGTATTCAAAACTAACACCAGAGCAACAGAAGTCTTTGAAGGACAACTTTGGTAACGTTGAGCAAAAGCGTGGATGGTTAGGTACAGCACTTCATTACACGGTTGAGCCAGTGTTTAATGTAGTTGCAGCTCCTGTTAAGTTGGCATTCAAAGGTGTTCAGGAACTTTCAGATTTATCTACACGTGCTTATCGCACAGCAGCAATTGCACTTGACCAGAACGTAAACATTGGCAAGGCGTGGACTACTGCTAACGATAAGGGTGACAAAGTATTTAGCCCATCACGTATGGCAGAGGCAACACGCATCTTTGGTTCACAATATATGTCTGTTGCACAAAAGGTTGCAGAGGGTATGACCCTTGACCAAATCATTGCAACTGGTACAGAAGAAGAAAAACAAATTGCATCACGAGCATCACAAAAGAAAGATCCACTCTTTCAAGATGCACTAGATGCAGCTAACGCTGCTAAATATTCTCCAGGTAGATTTATCGCCAATGCTATTCTTCCGCAAAAGTGGGAAGGTTCAGGGGCAGCGTATAAAACTATCTCTGGTCTTGGTGACGCAGCATTTCGTATATTTGCAGATCCAACACTATTGCTTGGCAAAGCCAAGAAGACATACGATGTTGGAAAGTATGCACTAGATAATATCGTTGGCGATGCTGGCAACGTACAAAAGGCATTTCAAACAGCAAGCGTACAAAGATTTGATGAAGCCTATGTTGGAGCACTCAAGAAGTATTCAGTAGCTCGCAAGGCAGTCAAAGAAGGTGGCGTAGACCCACAGGCTCTAGTACAAGCAGGTATTGAACTCAAGCGTATTGCTCCTGAGTTTGGTGATGATGTCATTGAGGCTATGCTTAAAGAAGGCGTAGTCGAAGCTGGCACTATGAAGAACTTTCTTGCTGGTAGCGAAGAGATGCTTCGCATTCTTAAAGGTCAAGCAGGTCGTCAGGTTCAACTACTTCCACGTATGGATCTTGCACGTCAGACTCGTATTGCAGCATTGACTACTGGTAACAAGGTACTTCGTTTTGACCAAGCAGGTAAGCGTGTTAGCCGTGAAGTATTTAGCGACCAAACCACTATTGGTGGAATTGAAGCGCAGTTAATGCGTCAAACAAAGTTTATTGACTCACGTACAGGCGAAGCAGCAACTGCTAATACTCCTCAAGAATTCTTAAAGCAAGTTGAGAAGAATGTCATTGGAGAGATCGAGCGCAAGACTGCCAAGCTTCGTGCAGATGGTGCATTCCGTATGCCATTGGAATATGTCCAAGATCGCATTGACCGTTTTGCATCTAAGTTTTCAAAAGTTCCATTCTTCCGTGATAACTTCTTTGACCCTAACGCAGCAGATTCTGCTGAGAAGGTCTACCAGTTAGCACGTCTTGCTAATACTCGTTATAACTCACGCCTGTTTGCAGAAGCATTTAAGGCTGGAGATGAAGCACAGAAGCGTCAGATTATGATGGGTGTCTTCAATACAGTAGCTGAGATTCGTGGACTTAACAAAGTTCCTGGCGGTAAGAATGTTCTTGACCAATTGGCTAACTCATCACGTGAGCAACTATTTGCTCCACGTATCTTAATGCGCGACACTAAAGGTAAGCCAGTGCTTAACGATGACGGAACATACCGTTACTTTGAGCCATCTAGTTTTAATGACCAGCAGTTTGCTATCTTTGATTTCCAATTAGCATCAGGTATGAGCGTTCCTAAGATTACAGATCTTGACGGAATCGTTGACCGCTATCAGATAGCAAGCAAGATAATGAACGCATCTCACTCTAAGTGGGCTGAGGGCATTACGTCTGCTTGGTCATTCTTAACCCTTGCTGGTCCTCGTTTTGCTGTACGTAACTCTATTGAAGATTTAATGGTTCACCTTGCAGTAGGCGATTCAATCTGGGGTGTAGCAGCAGGACGACGTTTGTCAACTAAGCTTCGTACTGGTCAAGGCGGAGATACACTGGGAGTTATTAATAAGCTCGTCAAGCGTTCAGACCGTGCTTTGTACCAAGGCAAAATCGAAGCAGCAAAGACTGTGCAAGATGCTCGCAAGGTTATGGCAGATGCTGTTATGGCAGACAAGTATCTTGGAAAACTTGACCCACAAGCACGTGAGATTATTGCTGAGATGGCAGAATTTGGTGCTATTGATGAACTGCTTGCAGGAGTTGCCGAAGGTGGCAAGAAGGGTATCACTGGTGCAGACCACTGGACAGATGCGCTTCGTACCGTAGATAAGTACGGCACATCTCGTGAATATAAGATTGACGGTGTTACATACGCTAAAGATAGCGGTGGAAACTACCGTGAGTATTCTCCAATTACAGCAGAAGGTAAAATTGCTTGGATAACAAGCATTGCTGCTATTGGTAATGATCCACTCGGCTCTATTGCCTTAAAGTATATGTCAGATAGTCCAGAGTCTAAAGAGTTTGCTATTCGACAAATTGTAAAATTTATTGATTCTCCAGAGTATGCAAAGCAGAAGGCTCGTTTCCAGCTATACCGTCCAGGTAATAACGCTGACGTACGAGTACACGCTGAGAACGTATACGCTGCAACTCGCAACCTATTTGTTAATAGCCAAGATAAGATTAACCAGAAGTTGCTAGCCAAGGTAAGTATTCGTACACCTGAAGGTGGCATTAAGATCAATACACGCGATCTTGGTATTGATGACTTGCCACAACTGGCAGAAGATGCACCGCAGTTTATCTCTGGCCCAAGCATTATGCCTATTGCAGATGGTAACCCTGCTGGAAAGATCGTAGGAAAGCACTGGGATTGGGTTGGCGAGATGAATGCTCGCTGGTCACGTGAGCCAATGGTTCTCTCTGCTGCTATTGATATGCGTAAGCGTTGGAAAAATGGCGGTCTGGAAGAACGCTATATGAAGATTCTTACAGATCCTATTCGTAATAACGCTAAGTTAACCGATGCTGAGAAGGCTATCTTGATTAAAGATGCTGAGGCTAAGGGTAAGGCTAAGATTATTGAGATTACTCAGGATCTTGCTAAAGAGCGAGTGCTTGCATATGTTGATAATCCAGAGGTTCGCACACAGTTAGCATTCACAATGCGTAACTTTGCTCGCTACTATCGTGCAACAGAAGACTTTTATCGTCGTGTATTGCGTGGGGTTCGCTATAACCCAGAGTCAATCGCACGTGCGTCACTAACATATGAGGGTGTATCACACTCTGGCTTCGTTCAAAAAGACGATCAGGGTGAGGCTTACTTCATCTACCCAGGAATGCAACCAGTTTATGCGGCAATGTCTAAACTTGCTACAGCATTTGGTATTAAGGGTGCATTTGTCGCTCCAATGCCAGTGGAATTTGGTGCAAAACTCAATATGATTTCACCATCTATGAACCCAGACTCGTTGTTCCCAACATTCTCTGGTCCATTGGCAGCATTGCCAGTCAAGATGATGTACGAATTGATACCTTCACTGAAAGAATCAGAAAAGTATCTCTTTGGTGAGTACGGCGAAGACCAACCAATCATCAACGCTATCTTGCCAGCCCACATTAACCGTGCATTGGGTGCATTAAACAAGGATGAGCGTGATTCACAGTATGCATCAGCTTTCCGTAAGGCAGTTACCTATCTAGAGGCTACCGATAACGGACTAAAGATTACAAAAGATGCACAAGGTAACGATGTTCCACCATCTCCTGGAGATTTAGAGGAATATCAGGACAAACTAAAGGCAACAACCCAGACAATCTTGGGTATGCGCTTCTTTACCGCATTGGTTTTACCAGCATCACCATCAGTTCAACTCAAGTCTGAGATGGCTGGATGGGTTCGTGACAACGAACGTACAAGTTTTAAGCAGGTATTCTCTAACTTAGTTACTGAGTATAATGGCGATTATACACGTGCCACTGAAGAGTGGATTAGACTCTTTCCAAAGCAAATGCCATACACAGTATCTGAGTCAAAGAAGAATACAGTTGCTGTTATCAAGTACGGCGAAGCAGCAGGTAACTGGGTAGATAACAACACAGAACTGCTCAAGAAGTATCCAGAAGCAGCAGCATTCTTGATTCCTAATATCGGTAAGTTCAGCTATGACGCTTACAAGACTATGATGAACGAGGGCTTCCTCAACAAGAAGCAGGTCGGTGACTTCCTTCGTGAGACACAGATTGCCACAGACAAGCAGTACTACTTCCAGCAACGCAAGGACTATCTAGCGACTCTTGCATCTACTACATCAGTAGACCAAAAGCGTATGATTAACGAGCAGTGGGATAGATGGTCTGGTCAATTTATGGCTGTTCGTCCACAGTTGCAGACAGAGTTTGCATCAGGTGGAGCATCAGATGTTCGTCGTGAAATTGCATTGACAGATCTTCGCAATATGCTTACTACTGAAAAGAATTTGCCAAAGACAAAGACAGTATCTGTCCTACGTCAAATGCTTCAGACATACGATAGCTTCAGCGCACAGTATTCATCTATCACAGATAGAACAGATGCTGCTCAGGATCGTAAGAATGCTCTTCAAGAAGGTGCTAAGGCTCAGTTACAAGAACTAGCAGCTAGCAATCCAAATACTAAATCAGCCTATGATGTATTGTTTGCATCATTGATCGGAGACTAAAGTGGCAGTAGGTAAAAGCAGTGGTGTAAGTAAGGTTGTATCACAACAACCTGCTGCTGGAACAGCAGATGCCACCTCATCTGGAAAATGGAACAATGGTGTAATAACTGACGTTTCGTACATCACCTCAAGTATTCCTACAGCAGCTAATCCAAATAATGTTGAGAAGACAACTCAAAAGGCACTTATCCGTAAGTTCTTGGAGATGTCTCCGCAGGAACGTATTGGTATTGGTAATCAACTCAAGGCTGCTGGGTATCAAGTAGGTGGATTAACTGGTCAGGCAACTACAGATTTACGTAACGCTTACCTCAAGGCTTATGATGACTTAAATAAAGAAATCATCCTTGGTCAGCAATTAGACTTTAACACATTCCTTGCTCGTGAAAAAGGTGCTGCTGGTGCTGGTGCTGGCCCACGTCAACCTTATGTGCAAGACCAAGAGATCAACGATATGTCTGCAAAAACTTTAATTGATGGGATTGTTAAGAGTTTAACTGGTCGCCCAAAGGCCTCTCCAGAAGAGGTTGAAAAATATACAGCGATGATTCGTGAGCAACAGCGAAAGAATCCTTTGGTTACTACATATGCAACCAAAGGTGGACAGACTGTTGGATCAAAGACAACTGGTGGTTTTGGTGCTCAAGAAGCACAGCAGTTCTTGATTGACAAGATTTCACAAGGTGATGAAGCTAAGGCAACTCGTGCTTTAGATGCTTACTCAACAGTTGTAGATATGTTTGGAGGGTTGCGCTAATGCCAGTACAGCCAACCGAAAGAAATGCAGAACAACGCCTTCGTATGCAGTTGCAACGCGATAAGGCAACACTTCTAACAAAGAAGAGCAGTAAGCAAATAGCATTAGACATATCAGTAGATCCTAATGAGACACCAAAGCGTCGTGCTGAATTCAAAGCAAAGTATCAAAAACTTGTTAAAGAAGTAAATGATCTTGAGGACAAGATTGATTTTACAACAAAGGAAGTTAACAAGGTTAAGGCTCGTAAGTCTTTGGCTGTTTATGATGAAGCAGAAGGCCAGCAGAGAATAGCTGATATTGAACAACAGTACGGTCTTTTGGCAGAAGCTTACAAACTTGACAAAGACCCTGCAATTAAGTCAAAGATAGATACTCTTGTTGAGGAATATAAAGACGTTTCCACAAGCGTAATCGGAAGACCTATTTCACTTGCTGCAGCAAGAGTTGCGCTAACAAAGGTCACACCTACATTTGGAGCACCTGCGAAAGCAACTGATGCAGGAGTAACACCTAGTGCTTCTACAGGAACTACAGCACAGACTCCAAAGGTAACCACTGGTGGTACTACAGGTGGTAAAACTGGTGGTTCCACAGGTGGAACTACAGGTGGGACAACTGGCGGAACTACAGGCGGTGCTTCAACATCTGCATTCCCACAATACGGTGGAGTAGACACAACTACAATTGCTGGAATTACAGCAGCTAGTGCTCGTCCTCCTGTTGGTGGTGCAGTGGTGAGCAAATATGATTCTATTCTTGCTAAGGCTCAGGCAGACTATAACCTTCCAGATATTATCTTCAGCAATGTCAAGTCTCTTGGAAGCATTCTTAAAGAGTATGTTGATGGCAAGATTGATATTGACTTATTTAAGCAGAAGGTTCAAAATGATCCTTGGTATCGTCAGAACTCTACTGAAATCAAGGCTCGCTACCTACAGAAGTTTAACTACGATGATCTGGTCAAATCTGGAAACGCTAAGGGAACTACTGATTATGAGCAGAAGATTGCTCAAATCACGAACAACTTAATCAAGCAGTCACGTACTCTTGGTGCTGCGATTGATGAAGGTCAGGCAAAGTTAATTGCTGAGGATTTATACATTCATAACCAAGACTCAGATGAGTCGGTAATAACTCGTCGTCTTGTAAACTTTATCCGCCCAATGGCTGGAATGATTGGCGGAAAGATCACAGAAGATTACAGTGGTCTTGCTCTTCAGAATTACCAAGGACTTCAATCTTTGGCAAAGAGAAATGGTTTGAAACTAGAGAATATCCTTCCACCTGGAATTGATGGAAAGCCAGCAACAGCAGAAGAGACGCTAAAGCGTTTGGCGTTAGGCGAAATAGATCCAACTCGTCTTGCACAGGACGTTCGCAAACTTGCAGCCGTTGGTCAACCACAGTTTGTTCGTGACTTATTGGGTCAAGGTATTGACCTAGATCAAATTTATTCTCCATACCGTAGAACTATGGCTAACATTTTAGAGTTAGATGAGGGTCAAATTGATCTTACTGACCCAGCGCTTCGTATGGGTATTAACGATAAGGGCGATATGAATTTATACGATTATCAAAAGGCTCTACGTCAAGACAATCGTTGGCAGTACACAGGCAATGCTCGTCAGGAAGTGTCAGACGCTGCACTTACAGTTCTTCGTAACTTTGGATTCCAGGGGTAAAAATGGCTAGAGAAGATATGCAATTAGATGATGGCGCTACTGGTGTTCGTCGTGTATCTGGACCACGTAGTGCTCCAGTTACAGAAGAACAACTTGCTGCAATAATGGCAGAAGAAGATACCAAGTACGATCCAGTTACTGGTATGCCGTTAGATCTTCTAACATCTGACATTCCAGAAGTTCGCTATTCTTTTACTCAACCAGGGTTCACGCCTGGACCTTATCCTAAAGAATTTGAAAAGTTCTTTGGTCCTGCTGATCCTAATATGCTTGGGTATAAGATTGTCACCAACAAAGATGGAAGTCAACAACTAGAAGTTCAAACAGGTCCTAATTCAAGTCAAACATTTGGAGCACCAATTAAAGTTGGGGCAAGCGGAACAGTCTCTCCATTTACAAGTACTTCAGGTTTATCTTCTACAGGCATCACTTCTACTGCATCTACATCCTCAGCAACAACAAATCCTTACCCACCTGGTTCAGAAGCTGCTAAAGCTTGGGATTCACGTAAGTCTGCATACGATTTACTATACTCAGAGTTTGATCGCTACGGTCTTGGCTCTCTAGTTGCTCCATTAAAAGATCTAATTACATCAGGTGCTTCGCCATCAGAGTTCACTATCAAACTACGCGATACAGACGCTTACAAGAAGCGCTTTGCAGCCAATGAAGCACGTATCAAGAATGGTCTTCGTGCTCTATCAGAAGCCGAATACATCACTAAAGAAGATGCTTACCAAGAGGTAATGCGTCGCAGAGGTTTACCTGATAGTTATTATTCTAGAGGAGATATGGGAATCCAAAAAGGATTTGAGGCATTGCTTGCTGGAGATGTATCTTCTACTGAACTAGAAGATCGCATTGTCACAGCGCAAGATCGCGTGCTCAACGCTAACCCAGAGATTGCCGCACAACTAAAGCAGTTCTACCCAGGCATCTCTAATGGAGATATCTTGGCTTATGTACTAGATCCTGCTAATGCTATTAACGCAATCAAACGCAAGGTTACTGCTGCTGAAATCGGTGCTGCTGCTGGAACATACGGCCTAGGAACAACAGTAGGTCGTGCTGAACAATTAGCAGGTGCTGGCGTAACAGAAGACATAGCAAAACAGGGATTCAAGACTATATCTCAGGTAGGACCACGCGCTGGAGTTTTAGCGCAGTACTACAAGCAAGATCCGTACACACAGGAAACTGCCGAAAAGGAATTCTTCGGTCTTACTGGAGCACGTGAAGCTGAGATGCAGCGTAAGAAGCTCACGGAACTAGAGACACGGGCCTTCCAAGGCAGTGCAGGAACTGGAGCAATCGCTAGAGATCGTGCTGGCGTACTATAAATAAAGCCTGCCAACGAGACGACTGGTTCGTTGGAGTGATAACAAAACCAGTAGTAGGAGCCACACCACCCGCCCCAAGGTGAATGTGAGGCCTGCGTCAATCAAACAAAGAATGGGAGAAGGACCTATGTCCAACTATGACTACGAGGATGATGACTTCGATACCGAAGACACCAGCAATGATCTCGTAAAACAACTGCGCAAGGCTACTAAGCAAAAGGATAAGGAACTGGCCGAACTAAAGGCACAGTTTGAAAATCTAAATAAAGCGCAAAGAGAACGAGCGATTAAAGATGCCCTCGAAAGTCGCGGGGTAAATAGCAAAATTGCTTCATTTATCCCACAGGACATTGACCCAACTGAGGAGTCTGTGTCTAAATGGTTAGAAGACTATGCCGATGTATTCGGTATTGAAATTAACCAAAACCAGGCAACACCTAATGTGGACCCAGCCCAAGCTGCTGCATACAAGCGTATGACTAATGCTGTTGAATCAGGATCTAATCCTGGTCACAATGACAGTGTTATGCACAAGTTAGTAAATGCAAACAGCAAGGAAGAACTGGACGAAATTATTAGAATGTCTGGACTCTAATCCAATCCTAACGAAAGGCTAGACCAACGTGGCAATCCCAACAGGTACCCCCACTACCACTAGCGATATTAGCAACCTCGTAAAAACAGCTTATGACCAATATGTCCGTATGGCATTGCGTTCTATCCCTGTTATGCGTTCACTTGCTGATGTCAAGCCAGTGCAGCAGGCAATGCCAGGATCATCAGTTGTTTTCTCAATCTATTCAGATTTGGCACAAGCTACTTCTACATTGAGCGAATCTTCAGATGTTTCAAGCATCGCACTAGGTAACCCATCACAGGTTACAGTAACACTGAACGAATACGGTTCAGCAGTTACAACAACAAAGAAGTTAAACCTAACTTCATTCAACGATGTTGACT
>Ga0164293_10004132_pt1 | contig 12426 bp, 11 predicted proteins | sample GEODES118metaG_FD_111487 | JGI IMG/M metagenome (GOLD analysis project Ga0164293, IMG submission 111487) | Eutrophic lake water microbial communities from Lake Mendota, Wisconsin, USA - GEODES118 metaG | ecosystem: Environmental > Aquatic > Freshwater > Lake | place: USA: Lake Mendota... | reverse complement strand
CTCTAATTCTGTATGTGGCTTCGTCTTTTTAATAGATATGATTTCATCTAATAAGATACTTTGATTACTAGATAGCATTTATAATTTAGTATGATATTTTGTTTTTAAAATATAATCAATTTTTAATATAAAAACAATATGTTTATATATTAATTATTTATCAAAGTATCTTTTTTTTATAAAATTTACAGTATATGTTAATCCATCATCTAATAATATATTTTCATACCAACCAATATTAATCAATTTATCGCAATTGATATCATAATTTAGGTCATTATATGGTCTATCTTTCGTATATATAAGATAATTATCTATATTATCTTGAATATTAAGTATTTTAAATATTTTAGTAATCATATCAATCACTGTTATTTTATTAATAGAACCAATATTATATACTTCATTAACACTGCCTTTTTCATATATAGTAAGTATAGCGCGTATAGCATCTTCAATATAAATAAATGTTCTATTAACTAAACCTTGCCCATGAACTGACATTTTTTTTCCATTTAAAAAATTAAAAATTGTTTTTGGTATTAATTTATCAATATATTGATTCGGACCATATACATTATTCATGCGTATCATTTTATATCGTATTCCATATGAGTGTGAATAGCAATTTATAAACATTTCTGCACTTGCTTTACTGGCAGAATATGGATTAGTTGGTTCTAAGTAATCATTTTCAAAAAATGTTTTTCTATCGCCATAAACTTCATCTGTAGAAATATGAAAAAATATATCTAATTTATTATATTTGCGAACTGCTTCTAACAATAAAAATGTTCCTATAATATTAGTATTGATAAATGGTATAGGATTTTCATATGATTTGTCAACATGAGTTTCAGCGGCAAAATGAAATATAGTATCAATGTTATTTTCAAATAAAATATTTAATATATCCTGTTTTGAAATATCAAATTCGATAAATTTATAATTTTGGTCAGTTAGAATATTATCATGAGAAGAACAATAATCAATTTTATCTAAATTAATAATTTTTTCAATTGTTGGGTAAATTTTTGAGATGTAATTTATAAAATTTGAACCTATAAAGCCCAACCCTCCTGTCACAATAATATTTTTCATTATATATAAATATAATTAATATTTTATTTTAAGCGTTACAGCGTTTTGATAACTTTAGCAAATTCCTATAATTATATTTAATTAATAATATATTAAATATTTTATGCCCAAACACAGGATATATCCAACACTGTAAGCGTTAATGTAATAACATTATAAACTTTATATATATTTATCAATAAAAAGTTATCATATTTTTTTTTTTATTATATATATATTTTTATTATACATTTTAAATATATTTATTGTTTTAATGTATAAATAGTGTATTATTTTATAGGGGTAAATAATGTTATATTTTTAAATATACAATATAAGAAATTTTAGGATATATCAATTAATACTTAAATAGATATTAGGGTATATAATTAAATTTAAAAATATCTTTAAAATAATATAATATAATTCATAATGGAATTTAGAGTAAATAACACAGTTTTTAGAGGTGAAATATATGCAGACAAAGAATCATATATTAAATCGTATAATAAAGACTATTTTGTTCATTATAACGAAAAAACACTTTCTCAAATTATAATTGATGAATATGAACCAAATGATTTTATAATAATTGATCGAAATGTTTTTAATTTAGACAAAACAAGTCTTTGTGAAATTAATAACAAATATTTTTATTTGTTTGATGCAACAGAAGATACCAAGAACATAAATAGTGTTATTAAAATAATAGACTTATTATTTGAAGTCCAATTTAATAAAAAAAACAAATTATTAGTTATAGGTGGAGGAATAACTCAGGATGTTGGAGGATTAGTTGCTGCTCTATATAAGCGTGGGTTAAAATGGACTCTTATTCCAACAACATTACTTTCTATGACAGATAGTTGTATCGGTGGAAAAGTTGGTGTAAATCATAATAGTAAAAATATGTTAGCTTTATTTTGTGCCCCAAATAAAGTAATTGTATCTAATTATTTTATTAAAAGTTTATCACACGATGATATTATATCTGGCATAGGAGAAGCTATAAAATTATCTTTGATAGGCGGAGAAAAAAGTTATAAATATTTTTTAGAAAATTATAATGAAAAGAATATAGATTTTGTCAATATAATTAAAATGTCGACTTCTGTAAAAAAATTAATAATTGAAAAAGATGAGCTCGAGGTTGATGAAAGAAAAGTGTTAAATTATGGTCATACATGTGGTCACGCATTAGAAAGTGCATCTAACTATTTTATACCACACGGAATAGCGGTAATGTTTGGTATGTATATAATAAATGTATTATTTTATAATGATGAATATAAAGATTTAAATGATTACATAATAAATAAAATACCTAATAAGTTTAAAAATGTAAAAATAAATTATGAAATATTTATAAATTCAATATTAAATGATAAAAAAAATAACGGAGATAATATTTTCTTTATACTTCTTGATGAAATCGGAAAAAGCAAATTTACATTTAAAAAATTAAGTGAAATTGATTTGAAATTAAAAAATATTTTAGCAGATTTATTTGAAATTATTTAGACCAACGCGTATTTTACACCCTTGAAGATTTAAAACAGCATTTAGATACAAATGAAAATGGATTTAATTATAAGTTTTTCAAATTAATAATTTCTATTAATTATGTTTTACTTTTTGTCTATTTATAATTTTAAGTTCTTTACATTTATCTAATAGTTGTGTTTTACTCATTTTTAAAGTATCCATTTGTTTCTAAATATTTAATCATATTTATTATTTTTTAAATCAATTTAAAAAATAATTAAAGGAGCAGTTTTAAATCTTCAAAGGTATAAATATATTCAACTATTCAATATAATTCAACCCATTTATAACTATTGGATTGTACATTAAGATATTTTGGATACATTAATGATTCGAATTTTTCAAGTAAATTATAAATAAGTTTTTTTAAAATTAAATATAAGTTAAAATTAATTTATTTTATAAATTTATTTTATATATATATGTATATATATAAAATGGAAAATCACAAAAAAATTTTACAAAATTTACGTGATCTTAATTGTGTTGGAATTAAAATATCATTTGAAGATGAAGGCGCTTTATTAAATGAAGTTATTAGTATGAGAAAATTAACATCTGATGTAAAATTAGATTTATATTTAAAGATAGGCGGTTGTGAGGCCAAAAGGGATATAATAGATGGCAAAAATTTAGATGTTGATGGTATTGTTGCTCCAATGATTGAAAGTGAATTTTCATTAGATAAATTTATAAAATCAGCAGATGAATATAATTATAAAAAGTATAAAGGATTTAATTTAGAAACAATACAAGGTTATAATAATTTAGAAAGTATATCAAATAAATTTAATAAAATAGATTTCGTAACTGTTGGTCGTGTAGATTTTATAGGTTCTTTAAATAAAGATAGAACTTTTGTTGATAGTGATGAAATGTTTGAAATTGCTAAAAATGTATTTTTAAAAGCAAAAAAAAATAATATTTTATGTTGTATGGGTGGAGCAATAAGTGTAAATTCAAAAAATTTTATTTACAATTTAGTACAACAAAATCTATTAGATAAATTTGAAACCAGATATATAATTTTTAAAACTGAAAATATGAATTTTGACAAATTTGAAGAAATGTTATTTTATGCTAATTTATTTGAAGTAGAATGGATGAAATATATTAGTAATAGATATATTGCACATTCTAATAAAGATTTAGATAGAATTAAAATGATAGAGGAAAGATTAATTAAAAATAAATTATATAATTCGTTTATTAATAAATAAATTTCTTCATTTATATTAAAAATATATTTATTAAATGCAACTGGAACAATCTGAAATTATATTTTAAATAATTTTAACCCTTACATCTTTGCGTATATTGTGTTATTTAGAATAAAATTAAATATTTTATTATTTGAGCCAGCAGTAAATGATAATATATTTATTATATTGTTAATATAAGTCAAGGAAACCTCCTGTAAGTATCAAAACACTGTAGTGCTTAAAATATCAAAATTATTTTTTTTAATATTATTCATGTTTTAAATATTTAAATAATTCAATGATAAAGATATTTATAAAATATTGTTAATGAAAATAAATAATATTTTATAATTTTAATGATATTATTTAAAACATAATAGTTATATAACACAAATTTTTTTTTATTATATATTATTATAAAAGTGTTAATAATGAAAGATATTTTAAAGTATGTATATATAAATGACTATTTAAATAAATTAATACATTAATAATCTATCTAAACAATATTTATAATCATTTCTTTTTTAAATTCTTCTCTTGACATAAATGGATACATATCTTCGAATGGTCTATTTGTAAATGTTCCATCATCATTTTTAATAGCATTTAATCTAGGAACTCTACCTTGTATACAACAAAATACTTCTAAAATTATAGGACCATCACTATAATCTATAAATTCTTTAGTAATATATTCAATTTCCTCATTTTTTCTAACACAAGCATATTTTATTCCATATGCATTAGCTATTTTTTCTGTATTAGGAAATGATAAACCACTTTCGTAATCTACTCCAAATTTTGTTTTAAAAAAATTCTTTTGAGTTATTTCAATAGCACCATACGCACCATTATTAAATAGTAATATTTTAATTGGTAATTTATATTGAACTATTGTTTGTAATTCCTGTATGTTCAATTGAAATGAACCTTCGCCAAGTATTGGAAAAACCATTTTATTTTTTTCAGCAATTTGAGATCCTATTGAAGCAGGTAATTCAAAACCCATGTCACCTTGACTACTTATAATAAATTTATCATCATTTTTTATATTAATCATGTGCCATACATTCGTTATAATTGAACCAGATGAAGTAATAATAATTTTATTTTTAGGAGCAACATTAAAAAATATATTTAAAAGTAAATATGGATTAATTCCATTACTATTATCCATAACATTTTCAGGTAATTCAAATTGCCATTTATTTTTCCAATAATTACATTTTTTTATCCAAGTGTCATAATCATTTACATTATAATCATAATAATCAAAAAATAAATTCAAATCTATATTAATTTTTAAATCATAATGAGTATTATTTTTTTGTAATTCATTTTCATCATTGTCAATAAATACAATTTTCGCTTCTCTAGCAAACCAATCGGGTCTATAACCGATAATTCCTTGAGCCATTCTACAACCAAATGATATTAATAAATCACAATTTTGCATTGAAAAATTACCAGCTCTATCGCCCATTAAACCAATCTTTCCTACATATAAAGAATCATCTGATTCTATTAAATCAGTACCATGAAAAGTTACAACCACTGGAATTTTATATTTATCTAAAAATTTACGAAATTTATAATTACAATTACCTAATTTAATTCCATTTCCAGCAATTATTAAAGGACGATTTGAAACCATTAATAATTCATTTAATTTTTCCAAGTCATCATATTTTAGTTTTTGTCCTATTATATCTTTTTGAATAATTTCTATATCTGTTTCTTCCATTAAAAAACCTTGAATATCTACACATATTGATAACCAAACCGGTCCTGGTCTTCTATTAATTAAATTTTTAATTGCTTCTATCAAAACTTCTTTTACTTCCTCTATTTTTGTAATTTCATAAGCATATTTTGTAATAGGTTTAACCATAGAAATTATATCACAATCAGCACCAGCATAATGTCTTAATTTCATTTCTTCAGTATTCATTTTAGCAATTGTTTCGTTGCTTTTAACTTGTCCCGAAATAAATAGAATAGGTAAACTATCTTGATGAGCAACTAAACAAGGAGATATAGCATTAGTTGCGGCACAACCTGCTGTTGTACATACAATACATGGTTTAGTATTTGTTTTAGTAAAACCAGTTGCTGAATAGCCACATGCTTGTTCATGATGTTGATAATAAATATCAAAATTGCCATTTTTACCAAATGAGTCATTTAAATGCATAGCAAATCCGCCGGTTATTGTAAAAAGTGTAGTTAATGAATTTTTGTGTAGAAAATCAACAATAAAATCACTTACTTTTATCATATATAAAATTATAATATATACATTTTTTTATATAAATAATATAATAAATAAATATATAAATATAATTTAAGAATTTTATAATTTCTAAAATTATCAATTTCGTAAATAAAAATCGTCAACTATAAAATCGGAAACTTTCATTTATATATAAATATATCATAATTTAATATTTATATATGAATATTCTTTTAACTGGTGGAAATGGCTTTATTGCTATGGAAATATTTAATTCATTAAAAGATGAATTTACATTTATAAAAAAATCGAGAAATGAAATGAATTTGCTTGATATAGATGCTATTGATAGAGTATTCAGTGAAAACCATATTGATATAGTTATACATACAGCTATAGTAGGAGGAAGGAGGACGCAAAAAGAAGATTTTGATGTAGTTTATTACAATTTACTTTCATATGAAAATTTAATGAATATATGTAAAAAATATAATACTGTAAAATTATTTGTAAATATAGGAACATGTGCATCATTTTCAAGACAAAGAAATATTGAAAATGAGAAAGAGGAAAATTTAGAGACATATATTCCAAAAGATTATTATGGATTTTCAAAATTTTTAATAGAGAAAGATATGCTTTATAGAAAATTACCATTCAAGTGTATTAATTTAAGAGTTTTTAATATTTTTTGCGAAAATGAACTAGATGATAGATTTATAAAAGGATCTATATTAAAAGCATTAAGAAATGACGATATTCATATATTTAATGATATATATTTTGATTTCTTTTCTTCTTTTGATTTCATCAAAATAATTAGAAAAGTTATAACAAATTATGATTCTTTTATATATACTGATTATAATATCACCTATACTGAAAAATATAAATTAAGTAGCATTGGTAATTATATCATAAAAAAATTAAATAGTAGTTCTAAATTAATTATAGATGATGAAAGCACATCTAATATTTCAGGAAACAATGAACGATTAGATTCATTAAATATAGAATTAGCCGGTTTATTTATATCAATCGATAAAATGATATCAAAAATTACATGTCAATAAAATTTACTCTATAGTATATATATGTATTTATTACTATTTTATATAATAAATATATATATTTTTTACTCTCATAATTTTGATATAAATAGTTGAGGTAATTCACTTTTTTTATTATGTGAATAACTATAAAAATATTTATATCATATATACAATCATGAATAATGAAGTCAGCATTTTTGAAATTTTTAACCTTGAATTAATTAAAAATTTTGATACAGAATTACTATTAAATTCAACAACAGAAAATAACGACTTAGCAGAAATAATGTCAAAATATAATTCAGATAAAGGGTACGGACTATGTAAGCAATATATAATAAATAATAATGCGCGTCCTCCAAATTTAGTTTGTCATAATTATACTTTTTTTTATGAACAATTATTTTCAAGTTATAGAAATGAAAAAATAAAAATCTTTGAAATGGGTGTAGGTGTTCCAGCATGTATGGGTTCTTGGGCTGGAAGCTTACTTGGTTGGAAAGAATATTTTACAAATAGCACTATTTTTAGTGCGGATTTTGATAAAGATTATTTATATTGTGATAAAAGAATTACATCTTATTATGTTGACCAAGAAAATGTTGAATCTATAAATAATATGTGGAAAAATATAGGAAATCATAAATATGATTTTATAGTTGATGATGGTCCGCATACATATAGTAGTAATACATTATTTTATAAAAATTCTATTAATAAATTAAAAACAAATGGTTTATATATTATTGAAGATGTTCATTTAGATTTTATAGATAAACTTTATGATGATATAGTAAGTTATAATAACGATAACAATATAAAATTTAATATTATTAAATTAATAATACCTTGGCCTAAAAATTTTTCACATCCTCAAACAAATTACATATGGTGTATGAATAATTTAATTATTTTACAAATTATATAAATCATATTTTATATAAGTTTTATATTTTTGTATAATTTCAACAATATAATTATTATATATGGATTTATTCTCAATAAAATTAATATTCTCAATTTTAGATGTCTCATTCAATATTTGATTATTATACATTGGTTTACCATAAATACCCCCTGCGTTTCTCGTAGAATATAATATTTTGTGACTTTTTATAATATCTTTATTCACTTCTTTATTTAAATATGAATAATCAATGGTCAAACAATAAAATCATCTAAAATAAACTTAATTGATATATATAATATCAATTAAATCTAGTAATAAAAAACTAATATTGAATAATGAATATTAATTGTGCATGTAGAGATATGATTAAAATAATATAATATCTGTAGTTCAATCCAATGTATTTACAATTGATTACTCGTAATATATAAAATATTTCTAATAATATTTTTTTTAATATTTAAAAATTTACTATGTTCTAATTTAGCATAATATGTTTGTTTTTATTTAGTCCTTTTATTGAAATAATTTTCAGATTTATAGTTTAAAGTAAATAACTCTTTTGATGATTCATTATTACTCAATTGTTTTTAGTCTTATATGTATAAATAACATTCATATCTTATATATTTATTAATAGAATAGTTATTATTTATTATGTAATTACATGTAATAAAAACTTATAAACTGAACAATAAATTATAATTTTCTAATTAATACGACGAATAAAATATAAATTATTCTACAAATATTAATTAATTATAAAAAATTCTTTAATTTTAGAACATACATAATCTACATCGTCAATAGTCATTCCATAGTGAGCACCTAATAAAAATGCTTCCTTCATATTTCTATCAGAAACTGGATATTCATGTAAATATTGTCTATATGCTGGATGTCTAGTAATATTACCAGAAAAACAGACACGTGTCTGTATACCATTATTTTCAAGGAAAGTTAGTAATTCAAATCTGCGTTCGGTCATAAGTGGAATTGCTAGCCAATTTGGTTTAATACTATCATCTGGTAATAAGATTTGAGGCGTATTTTTGAGATTTTCTAAATATCGTTCTATAAGAGAACGACGGTGAGCAGCAATCTGATCAAAACGTTCTAATTGTTTTAATCCAAAAGCAGCATTCATTTCACTACTCTTAAAATTGTAACCTAATACTCCATAAAGAAATTTATAATCATAAGGAATTCCATCAACACTATGTTGAAAACGCTCACTCATATCTTCAAGATTATCTCCAATACGTCCCCAATCACGATACATAGCAGCTACTTTTAAATGTTTTTCATCATTAAACATAACCATACCACCACTACCTCCAGCAGTAATTAAATGACTTGAATAAAAACTAGTTGTAGCAATATCCGTGCATTGAGTATAAGATATAGTATCTGCGCTATCTTCAATTAAATAAATATGTGATGGTGTCAATTCTCTGATTCTATTCCAATCAGGTTTATTACCAATAAGATTGGGTATCATAATAGCTTTTGTTTTATCAGTTATACATGCAACTACTGCTTCAGGACTGGGAACGTATTTTTGTAATTCGACATCACAAAATACAGGAGTTAGTCCAAGCTGAATCATTGGAGCAACAGTTGTGCTGAATGTACAGGCAGGTGTAATAATTTCATCTCCTGGTTGTAATTGAAGACTGGCCAAAGCCAATAAGCATGCCGAAGAACCAGAATTAACAAAAAATCCATGCTTTTTACCAAATCTTTCAGAAATTCGTTTTTCGAATTCAATAGTTCTAGGTCCAAATCCTGCCAACCAACCATCATTTAAACAATCCACCACTGCTTGTATTTCAGCATCACCATACGCCTCTTTTTTGTTAGGAGCATACCATATTTTTTTATAATATGACATTATTATATATATTAGTTAAATATATATTTTTTATATATTTAATTTTTATATATTTAATTTTATTATTTGTTTATTATAATCTTTAGTTATATCAACATTTGTAACACATTTAATTAAGTATTCAGCTATTCTTTGTTCATTAATTCCAAATAAAATATAATGTTCATATAATTGTTTATTATCATATTTTAATAATTGTAAATCTAAATAGTTTTTTCTATATATATGAGGGTTAAAATTATATTGATTTGATATAGAACTTATATTTGATTTACGCCATTTATTATTATTCATTATATATTAATAACATATAATTATAGCAAATATATTAAAAGTATAACAATATAAGAATAAATCCTATTAATAAAATAAATACAATAATCACTTTAATATGAAAGTATTAATTTTTGGAGGTATGGGATCTATTGGCAATCATATTAATCAAAAACTGCAGCTAATGGTTGAAAAAATGTATATTACTACATCAAAAAAGGAAAAAGAAAATATTGAACAAGGAATTTTATATGTAGAATTTAATAATTTTGAATCATTAAATACAATTGATAAAATTGATGGAATAATTTGGGCGCATGGCATTAATATTAATGACAATATATATAATACTAATAAAATATCAAGTACTATTGATACTAATGTAATATTTATAGTTAATACTTTACAATTTCTTATAAAATGTCATAAAATAAATAATAATGCTAATTTAATAATAATTAGTTCCATATGGGAACATAGTTGTAGAGATAATAAATTAAGTTATTCAATATCAAAAAGCGCTCTATCTGGATTAGTTAAATCATTATCATATGATTTATCATTTCAAAATATACTTATAAATAATATATGTCCTGGTCCAATTGATAATGAAATGACAAATAAAAGTTTAAATAAAGAACAATTACAATATATTAAAAATTATTTAGGATTTAATAGATTGGTTTCATTGACTGATATTTATAATTTAGTTGAATTTTTATTATTTAAAAATACAGGTATAACTGGACAATCTATAAATGTTGATTTAGGTTTTATTAATATAAAAAAAGTATAATGTCTAAATTGTATAGTAAGATTAAATTATTTAAACTAAATTTATATGATATAATATATAATGAATAAATTTAAATTTAGAAATGAATATAATATATTAAACATACATCAAAATATAAAATATGAAAATAAAACAGAATTATTACAAGAATATAATAAATTAAATATATCACAACATATAAAATATGAAAATAAAACAGAATTATTACAAGAATATAATATTATAATATATTCATTGTTTAATAGAAATAATTATTCAGGAGGTCTCTCTATAATAAGAATTTTGTTGGAAAAAATAAAACTATATTTACCAGATAATATTTATTTTTGTCCATTGATTGAAGATATTCCAGAACTTAATTTTTATTCTAGTTTTAGAGTAATGAAAGGTGGTATATTATATAATAAACCATTAGAAAATATAACAGATGATGAGTTTAAGTCATTATTTTCAACAGAATTTCATCCCTTTGTTGTTACACATAAAGTATTAAGTCAAAAAAATAATATAGTAATTTATCCAGAAGATATAATAGGAAATCCATTAAAACAAACATATGTTGTTCGTTGGTTACTATTTTTTCCAAATGAAAATCCAGCTAAAAATTACGATTACAATAATGATTTAATATTATTTTATGATTATAGTTATTATAACTTATATAAATATTTATGTAAAGATTTAAATATTAAAGATTATTTAACCGATAATATAAAAAATCCAAAATATTTTAAAATAATGAGATTTGAAATAGATAAGTTTAAAGATTATAAATTAACAAGAAATGGAACGTGTAGCACTGTCCGAAAATCATGGCCGCCTTATACTTTTTGTGATAAAAATATAAGAAATGACTTTTTTTATAAAAAAATAAAAAAATTAAACGAGATACATACCAATTTCAATTTTGAATTTGAAGATTTTTTAAATGATGAACAAATTATTTATTTATTCAATATAAAAGAAAAATTCATTTCTTACGATTTATTCACATTTTATTTAATTCAAAGTGCTTTATGTGGATGTGTAAGTATAATGAATACTATTCCTTCAATATCAGCAGAGGAGTTATATAAAGATCCATGTTATAAATATGGAATTTCATATGGAGAGGAATTTATAGATTATGCTAAAAAAACAATGAAATATGTTCGTAATTATCAATATTATCTATATTATTCATCTGAAATTAATTTTATAAATTTATTTAAATATATTGAAGAACATTTTAAAATAAATCTAAATATCAATTATAATTCTATAGATAATAAAAATCAAATATTAAAAAAAATATATTACAAAAATCAATTAGATTTTCAAATAATATTGGATAAAATAAATGAAAATGTTGTTGATGAAAATGTAATTAATAAAAATATTGTTGATGAAAATGTAATAAATGAAAATATTACTAGTGAAAAGTAATTAATAAAAATAT
>Ga0164293_10004131_pt1 | contig 12427 bp, 7 predicted proteins | sample GEODES118metaG_FD_111487 | JGI IMG/M metagenome (GOLD analysis project Ga0164293, IMG submission 111487) | Eutrophic lake water microbial communities from Lake Mendota, Wisconsin, USA - GEODES118 metaG | ecosystem: Environmental > Aquatic > Freshwater > Lake | place: USA: Lake Mendota, Wisconsin... | reverse complement strand
TGATCAGCCCGGCGATCGGCTGGTCCGTCGCCAAAGCGTTTTTAGCGTGTCCCTCGCGAAGCTTACCGTGCTGATCCCACACGTTACCGCTTGAGACCTGAATGAAGCGAACCCCTGCCTCGGCCAATCTCCTGGCGAGCAAACATTGGCGACCGAAATTCTCGGTCTCTTTTTTGTCGATCCCATAAAGTCGCTGCGTCGACTCCGACTCCAGTTCGACATTCATGACCTCTGGCGCAGTACGTTGCATGCGGAAAGCGAGCTCATAAGATTCGATCGCGCCTTCGATTTGGGAATCGGCGCCGCTCCTTTCAAGGTGCTCGCGGTTCAGCCGCTGAAGGAGCTCGATCTGTTTTGGATCCACCCCTCCATAGTCGGACTTGTCGGAAGGTTCGAGATCGGCGATTCGGCCAGAGCCAAGTCGTCCATTAGCGCCGACAACGGTCGCCTGGTGAATCGCGGGTAGGAATGCAGAACCATAATTCCTTGGCCCGCCGTGGGCACTCGCCGGGCTGATCGCGACATAACTTGGCAAGTCACGATTTTCCGTCCCCAAACCATAACTGATCCATGAACCGACACTCGGCCTAACAAGGTTATCACTCCCCGTATTCACCATCGAAACGGCTTGGCCGTGTGATTGTCCACGACTGTGCATCGAACGGACGACACAGAGTTCGTCCGCGACGCCCGCGAGTTGCGGCAGCAGATCACTAACCCAAAGTCCGCTTTGGCCCCGCCGGGCGAACTTCCATGGGCTGGCCATCAAGACCGGCTTGGCATCGATTTGTGCCGGCATCTGACCGGCATACTTCTCGCCATCCCGTTTCTGAAGCTCCGGCTTGTAATCAAACGTATCGACCTGACTGGGCCCTCCGTGCATGAATAGGAAAATCACCCTTTTTGCCCGGGGGTCGAAATGAGGGGGTTTTGGGGCCAAAGCCTCGGACGAACGAGGCTCACCCCCCACCGTCCTCCGGACCTCTTCGGCACACAGATCGGCTAGTGCCAACAGCCCAAATCCGCATGCCGAACTCCGAAGGAAATCACGACGCGGAGTGGCGACAAATGATTGGCTCTGCATGATGTCTCGACATTTAATCCAGGAATCGAAATTCGGTGCTCGCGATCATGACTTGAACTGCCTTGGCCCAACCTAACCGCTGATCGTCATAAGATGCGACAAAATCGAGCAAGGACTTGGCTTGAGGACCGAAGGGATCGCGGTGCAAAAGCAGATGATGAACCGCCGTCAGCCTACTAGGGTCATCAGGATAGTCCCGCAAAAGTCTCGCGGCGATCTGATCGCACCACTCAAGGATTTCGGGATTATTCAGCATTGCCAAACCCTGCGCCGGGACGTTCGTCGACTCGCGCCTCCCGACAATAAGATCAGGATCGGAAAAATCGAATGTCACGAAAAAGCTCGGCAATTCACCGCGAATTACCGGCAGATAAATCGATCGCTTCGCGGTGGGTTTTACTGCGACCTCTTCGGGCGTAGCAACGTTTTGCGAAACGAGAACACCGAAACCCGACATCGGGGCGATCGAAGGGGTGCCGTCGAGGATATCTGCCGCGAGCAACATTGTGTCTCGCATGGATTCGACAGGCAAACGCCGACGTGTCGCACGTGACAACCAACGGTTATCAGGATCCTTGGTCACATCGACAGCGCCATTTAGCGCCGCCTGCTGGTACGTTCGGGTCATCACCAGCCTTCTTATCAACCTGCGAATCGACCAACCGTCGCGCACGAATTCGACCGCCAAGTGATCAAGCAATTCGGGATGCGTCGGGCGTGCCCCCTGCGAGCCAAAATTGTCAGGCGTCCGCACCAAACCTTCGCCAAACAATTTCAACCAAACGCGGTTAACGATGACACGAGCCGTCAGCGGATTATCCGGATCGGTGATCCATTCGGCCAATTCCATACGTCCGCTACGGCCCACGGGTATGGCAATCGGGCCCTCACCCGGTTCGGAACAAATCCGTAGGAACCCACGGGGAACCCTCGCCCCAGGTTTGTCAACTTCGCCTCGGATGCGGACGAAAGTGTCAGCGATATTCGCCGCATCGCGAACGGCCATCGCCATTGGTAAAGGATCGGGCTTCGCTTTCTCCCAATCTTTTAAGGCCTCCTCTGCTTTCTTGACCGCATGTTTCGCGTCATTGAATTCGTCGTCCGATTCGGGCGCAGGCTCAGGCATCAAAACGGTTTGATCCGAAAGCGTCTGCTCCTCGGGCACGTAGGCAACGGCATCTGCAAGCACGAAACCGTCCGTCCCCGCATTACGAATGATTAGGCTCGACCGCTGGCCGTCGCAAAAATCGAAGACGCCTAACTTATACCAATAAGGCTTGATGGAGGCAGATTCTCGTTGATTAACGACCAGTCGCACAACCTGCGAAGATGCATCACCAGAAGGTACCTCGGCGCCCTTGTTGGATGATCCGAGATTCAATTCCACCGGAACATTCGAGGCACGATTCCCACCGGAAGTGAAAGCGATGCGAACTTCATATCGACCCGCACTCGGGGGGCCGGGGAAGCGGATCTCACACTTCCCCTTCTCGCGATTTTGGTCGTGGACGTAACCCTTGCCATGAAACGGCTTGGTGTAGGTCGTCTTCAGCCAATCGCCTACCAACTCCGCCTCGGAATCGTCGATCAGGAGCGATCCGGCGGAAACAGGCCTGGCTAATTCGGCCGATTTGACCCGATCTTTTGCCTCCTCAAGGGCCTTCGTCAATTCGGCTAATCGTTTTTGGTAAGCGGAATGGGCTTCGCTTCGCTCCTGGGATACGGGCAAAGGCCGCTTGTGCCAAGTGCTGACATATTTCTGACTCTCGCCGTCCAGAACCTGAGTGCTCTTGAAGATTCCCGCGAGCGCGTAGTAATCATCCGTCGGGATCGGATCGAACTTGTGGTCATGACACCTGGCGCAACTCAAAGTCAAACCGAGCAAGCTGCGGCCTACGGTATCGATCATGTCGTCAACGACATCCATTTCGAGCTTGGCCTTATCTCGCTCGCTCAACATCTTTGTCCCCAGCATCAAAAAGCCAGTAGCCACAAGATTCTCAGCAAGCGTCTCAGGATCGTCCGCTGGCATCAGGTCGCCAGCGAGTTGCTGGACAACGAAACGATCGAAGGGCTTATCTTCGGCGAACGACCGTATGACGAAATCGCGATATCTCCAAGCGTCATGAAAGGTCGCGTTGAAATCGCTACCGTTCGAATCGGCGTAGCGAGCGATATCAAACCAGTGCCTGGCCCAGTGTTCGGCGAACGCCGGCGAATGGAGCATCCCGTCAACGACCCTTCCCCAATGCTGCTCGGAAGGATCGCTCCTAAACGCCGCGATCAGGTCTGGGCTGGGGGGCAAACCGGTCAGGTCGAATGCTAACCGCCGAAGCCGAACCAACGGCTCGGCGTCTGGTGCGGGCGCTAGTCCTTCCTCTTCAAGCTTCGCCAAGACGTAGCGATCGATCGGGTCACGAAGCCAATCCTTGCCGATTACAACGGGAGCGGTACTCGACCGTGGGGGTTGAAATGCCCAATAGGTCTTCGCCGCTTCCCAATCGATCTTCATGCCCTGCTGAAGAACCGGTAGCGAATCGGTTCGCGGATCGATCGCCCCATCATCGATCCAACGTTTGAAATCGGCGATCACCTCATCAGGTAACCTGCCGTCCGGAGGCATCTCAAGCGACTCGTAAAGAATCGCGCTAATGATGAGGCTTTTAGCGCTATCACCAGGGACGATCGCAGGACCACTATCGCCCCCTTGCCGCCATCCGATGGCACGGTCGAGCCTCAATCCGCCGTCCGGTAAGTCTTTTTTGTCCCCATGACAGGAGAGACAGCGACTCTCCAGAACAGGCCTGATCTTCTTTTCAAAGAAAGCAAGCTTCTCCGCTTCCGCGAGCTCAGGCCCGGCGGCAAATGCGCGATCCATTCTCCCGACCGGATGAATAGCAAGAAGTGAGAGCGATAGCGAGGAAACCCAAAAGGCAATAAACGTTCGAAGAATATCGAAGCGGTGGCGTAGCGAAGTCATCAAGAGACACATTCGCAGGAGGAGTAGATGACGACCGAGAACAGGGCGACCCGTGACGAGGGCATGCTTAGGAGCAAACCGACCCAAATACAGAATCGCCAGAGGCAGTTTCTTCACCATAGTATAGCCACTTGCGGCAATGCCGCACCATAAAGATGCCATGACTGGCTACCCGTTCATGGCCAATGGCGCTGCGGCAAACGGCCTGCCAAGAGCGTGACGGGGCTCATTTGGATCCCTTTGGGGGTCCGAAAACGCTATGATGCACGTCGGATATGTTCAGACTTCTCGCCGAGACTACTACCGTTCCATCGGAGCAGATCGAGGCGATAAAGAGACCGCTTCGGTTCGCCTGAATCGAGCCTTAGTGGCAAAAGCTTCGGCCGTGATCGAATGAGCATGCGGACTTTCAATAAGCTTTTTAAATCGGGTCTCCCTATGATGTCGTCTCGTCCGAATAATTCACAATGGCCGGGAATCGTTTGCGCTATCATTTTCCCCATTTTGACTTTGAGCTCATTTACAGTTCGTGCGGAAAACTGGCGTGACATCGTCCTCCCGCTCGAACTGACCGTCGGGTACGCGGTGCGGGTAGTCGACCTGAGCAAAGACGGCAAACCCGATATCGCGATCGTTGACAGCAAAAGATTTGTGTGGCTGGAGAATCCGACTTGGCAGGTGCATCAGATGCACGGAACACCAGATGCCAAGGCAGACAACGTTTGCTTCGCCCCCCATGATGTCGACCAGGACGGTGATGTCGATTTCGCGATCGGTTACGACTGGCAACCCAACAATACTCGCGAAGGGGGTGCAGTCGCGTGGCTAGAATCCCCTGCAGACCCTCGACAAAAGTGGACGCTGCATGCACTCAGTGACTTAGAACCGACGATGCATCGCATGGACTGGGCGGATACCGACGGCGACGGGATGCAGGAATTGATCGCTGTACCGCTGAAGGGGAGGGGTGCGGTCGGTCCGGGCTGGGAAAACGAGGCGGTTCATGTGTCTCGCTGGCGTGTACCTGCAGCCCCGTCCGATCCCTGGAAGAAGGAGGTAATCGAGTCATCACTCCCCGTCATGCATAACTTTGAGGTCGTCGATTTTGATCGGGATGGTCGCGACGACCTACTGATGGCGAGCTTTTCGGGGGTTCATCTCTGGACGCTTCAGGGTCCGGCCATGGAGAAGCGACTTGTTCACCTCGGAGAGGGCCACCGAGGAACCGCACCGGACCTCGGTGCGAGCGAAATACGCATGGGCCAACTGGACGGTCAGCGTCGCTACATCGCGACGATCGAGCCCTGGCATGGAAATCGAGTCGTCGTTTACGAACAATCCCCAAACCTCACCGATGCTTCGGTCGTTTCAGGACTGACGCCACTTTGGCCAAGGCAAATTATCGACGACCAGCTCCGTTGGGGTCATGCGGTCAACTGCGTCAATCTCGACCAAGATCCTGAGCAAGAAATCGTGATCGGCGTGAGAGACGATTCAGACCCCCATCGCTTTGGCGTGAGGATTTACGACCGGGAGCCATCGGGAAAATGGAAGAGGGGGCTGATTCACCCCGGTCAGGTTGCGGTTGAAGACCTAACAACAGCTGACCTTGATGGAGACGGTTTAGACGAGATCATCGCCGTCGGCAGGGCGACCCATAACGCCGTGATTTACACCCGATCGGCCCCCTAAGGTAACGAACATCCTGCCCGAAAGTCGGGATCAATGTCGGAGCCGAAGCACAAACTAAAAAAAACTGCCCGAAGGGAAGTTTTTCCTCCCCCTCCTATTTTCAGCATCCGTACTCTGCCGCAAACTATGTGAGGTTCTTGCTGGCAAAACCCTACCCTTCGAGCCGATATTGATCGAAATCGGCTCGGACGCTAACGATTCGATTTCTACCCGTCTCGCCTCGCCGGAAGATTGATTGAACCGTGAACACGACGCTGTTGATCCTGGTCGTCTTGTACCTTGTCGGCACACTTGCTCTGGGAGCCTGGGCCGGCTCACGCGTTAAGGACACAGCCGACTTCGCAGTGGCAGGACATCGACTCCCCCTAAGCATGGTGATCACGACGAGCTTCGCGACTTGGTTTGGTGCAGAGACGGTCATGGGCATTCCCGCCCGTTTTGTGGGAGGCGGATTGACGGAGGTTGTGGAAGATCCCTTCGGCGCCTCAATGTGCCTAGTTCTGGTTGGGCTTTTTTTCGCACAGAAGCTCTACAAGATGAATCTGCTGACGATCGGCGACTATTTCCGCAACCGCTACGGTGTGGGGATCGAAATCCTATGCTCGATCCTGATCATCCTGAGTTACTTGGGCTGGGTCGCCGCCCAAATTACGGCTTTGGGGCTGGTCTTTTCAATCCTCTCGGGCGGTGCGATCAGCATTCCAGTTGGGATGTTTATCGGCACGGTACTCGTTTTAGTTTACGTCGTGATGGGGGGGATGCTCGCGGTCGCGTACACGGATTTCGTCCAAATGATCGTGCTGGTCATCGGCTTGTCCTACATCGCCTGGTATGCAGCCGGCCTAGCAGGGGGTGCAGACCAAGTCTTCTCACTAGCTTCGCGAAATGACTGGTTTCGCTTCTTCCCCGATCCAAACCTTCAGGACTGGCTTTTCTTCATCGCCGCCATGATCACGATGATGCTAGGGTCGATACCTCAGCAAGACGTCTTTCAAAGGGTGATGTCTGCGAAGGATTCTGAGACAGCGAGGAACGGTGCGGTGATCGGTGGCCTATGCTATTTGGCTTTCGCGTTCGTTCCCACGTTCGTCGTAGCCGCGGCTGTAAAAATCATTCCGCAAGATGCCGAGGTGTTCCTGGCAAACGATCCCCAGCAACTACTGCCTCACCTGATCCTCAATCACATGCCGTTCATCGCCCAAGTATTTTTCTTCGGCGCTTTGGTCTCGGCCATCAAGTCCTGTTCGTCGGCGACATTGCTCGCGCCTTCCACCAGTTTCGTAGAAAACATACTTCGACACATCCGGCCAGACCTAAATGATCGACAATTGCTTACGGCGATGCGGGTCACCATTCTTGCCTTCACCGCGATGGTTCTGACGTATGCGATCTTGATGCGTGGGACGTCGATTTATGACATGGTATCTGCAGCTTACCAGGTGACACTGGTAGGGGCTTTTGTCCCCCTGACCTTCGGGCTGTACTGGCGCAAGGCAACGACTCAAGGTGCGACGTTAAGCATCTTTTGCGGGATCACTACATGGCTGATCCTGACCTTCGTCGAATCCCTTGGAGAGAGTTTCCCCGGACCTTTGGGGGGACTCCTGGCCAGCATCTTGGGGATGATCATCGGATCGACCATCCCTCAATGGGTGCGCGACAGAAAGACTTCGGAAGCCGATTCTTATCAGGTCCACCCGGAACACCTTCGACCGGAATCGAACGCCTGAAAATCCCTAGGCTGCAACCAGCGCTAGAGACCGGTCCCTAAGTCTCTGGTTGCCCTTAGCGTTTTAACAATCGCCGAATTTAGGGGTTCGGCGGTGAGGTGCAGATGAGGACCACCAACGTCTCATTCCCGGTGTTCTCAATACCGTGAACGCACCAGGAAGGGAGGTAAACAAAATCACCTTTTTTCACCTTCCGCTTGAAACGATGGAATGTCATTTCTCCCTCGCCCTCAAGAATCACGTATGTCTCTTCGGTCGGATGACTCCCCGGTTCGAGCACCACATGCGGCGGAACGTAGAACATGACCAAACCCATGTTCTTGGCAGGGGCGTTCGGGTTCACCGGATGCACGACGCGAACCCCCACGCCGTGACAACCGGGATAGACTACCGGAACACCTCCCTGGACATTCAGGATCATCGGGTCAGGTGGTGTCTCTGGCTTGGGAATATCCGGCATTTGCTCGGCACCAGAGTAACCCTTGAAATGCGTGATCTTGGCCATGGTGATTTCCCTTTGTTTTTAAAATTGGATTTATACGATTAATCAAAAGCTCATGATCGCTCAGGACGGAAGGACTGAACGGGGTGTCCTTCATGGCCGGACGTTCCACCTGCATTCATAGCCATGTTGCCACCATCCAACGGGATGATGGCACCGGTAATCCACTGCGATGCATCCGAGGCTAATAACACAGCCAGCCCCATGATGTCGCGTGGTTGCCCCAGCCTGCCAGCGGGGATTCCCTTAAGAAATCGCTGCTCAAGGGTCGGGTCTTGCTCGATGCGAGCGGTCAGACTGGGATTCACGACCTGCGCCGGGGTAACGCAATTGACCCTGACGCCCCGACTACTCCATTCCGTACTCAACTCCCTGGTCATCTGGATCACCGCACCCATGGCCATACTGTAGGCGATGTGTCCTCGACCGAGGGCCGTCGAACTGGCCAGGGAACCGATATTCATGATTGAACCGCAACCTTGCGCTATCATTCGGCGCCCCGCTTCTTGGCACATCGTGAACCTGCCGACAACAAGGTTCTGAAGGACTCGGTGGAGATCGGCTATCTGCAAATCCTCGGGTGGCGACAGGTGCCCGTCTCCGGCGATGTTGCCGAGAAAATCGACGCGACCGAAGTTTAAATCGACCTGGCGGAAAAGGCCTCTGATCGCATCGACATCAGAAACGTCGACGCCAACCACCAAAGCCCGGCGACCAGACCGCTCGACCTTCGAGGCGGTTGCCTCGGCGCCCCCGACGTTCCGATCGGCAAGGACAACATCGGCCCCATTCTCGGCGAGAGCGAGTGCCGTGGCTTGCCCTAACCCCTGCGCCGCGCCTGAAACGACGGCCACTTTCCCACGCAGGTCAAACAATGAAGATGTCATGGCAGTTTGGTCAAACCTCAACTCGGTCGGAAGGAGGCGATGTTACCAAAATCGAACGGGCTAAAAGGGTCAGAATTGCCCCCGTTAGCAGTATCCCCGCCATCGCCCATAAGCCCAAGAGCCCTAAAATACTCGCCCCAAAAAAGCCGCCAATGTTGGCAACTGAATTGATCAGAGCAATACCACCCGCTGCTGCCACGCCCGTCAAAAAAGATGCCGGGATCGTCCAAAAAATCGGAAGCATACTCATCATGCCCGTTTGGGCCAAACATAGACCGGCCAGACCGACGGTCGGGGACGGCCCCCAAGCCGTTAGCATCCAACCGCAAGCCGCTAGCCCCGCGGCAAGAGCGAGATGAAATGGCCTTTCCTGAGACCGATCGGAGCTCCGGGCGAATAACACCATGCCAAAAACCGCACACAGGTGGGGCAGGGCACTCAACAGACCGATTTGCACCGTCGAAGCCTGATCGAATAATCCCTTGATCAATTTCGGAAAGTACGCCCCGCCGGCATTCGTTCCGACAGCTACCGTAAAGTAGATGCCGATCAGCAGCCAAACCCGCCCTTGGAACATCGCTGCCAAACCGTCCGAGTCGTGAAGCTCGCGCTGCGCCTGTTGCTCGGCGCGAAGTCTTTCAACCAACCACTGGCGTTGTGTATCCGATAACCAAGTCGCGTCGGCAGGCCGATCGGTGAGATACACTAGGACGGCTAAGCCCAATAGCACAGAAGGTATGCCCTCGATCAGAAAGAGCCATTGCCAACCGTGCAATCCGCCGACGCCATCCAGGTACTGCATGATGGCCCCCGAGATCGGATTGCCCAGCATGCTGGACAGGCTTATGGCCAACATGAACAGCGACATCATTCGCCCCCTTTGACGGTCGGGGAACCATTCGCTCAGGTAGAGGACAATCCCCGGGAAAAATCCGGCTTCGGCCACACCTAAAAGGATTCTCAGGGAATAAAACGACCACTGATCGCGAGCAAACATCGTGGCCGCAGAGATGATTCCCCAAGTGATCATGATCCGGGCGATCCAACGCCTGGCCCCAACCTTCCGAAGCAGCAAATTGCTGGGCACCTCAAACAGTAGGTAGCCGAGGTAAAAGATCCCGTATCCGAAATCAAAAACCGGGTCGCTCAACCCAAGATCGTCCTTCATTTGAAGTCGGGCAAAACCGACATTCGCTCGGTCGAGGATATTGAGGACGTAAAGCAAACAGAGAAACGGTACTAACCTCCACGCGACTCTCCGTAGGGTCGTTCGTTCTAACGGCGAGTCGCTCATGATCAACTCCGACATACCCGATTAATAAAGTGCGATCGCGCGCCCCGGACCACCGTGGCAATCACGGATTTTGACTGCCGCGAATAAGAAATAGGCCCGGCCTGGGATCGCGCCGACGTTCGCAAGAAACTCAACACCCACCATCTCGTTAGATCCCATCGCCCAGTAAGTCATCAGGGCGCGTTTGGGGTCCACCCCACCCAAATCAGGCGCATCGGTCGCTACGCAGCGAATTCCGCGATCCTTTAAATACAAGATGGCATCGGGCCCAGGTGCAGGCCAACCTTCCGACTTGCCCCCCAAAGGCTCGACCCACATCCCGGCCGCCTCGGGTTCGGGCTTCAAAAATCTATCCACGAAACCCGTTTGGAAAATTACCACGTCTCCAGGCCGAAGCGGTCCGGATTGGGCTTCGAAACGCTTCAAATGATCGACCGTGATTTCAGGAGAAGCCGGCCACCGATCAGGTCGCGTGGAACCGGCCAACGGCCGGACATCAATGACACGGGCCTCGCCGCATGTCCAACCGAGCGGGACTTCCTCGGTAGTCATCGAACTGACCCCACGGGCCCCATACTTTGATTCATACTCTTGTAGCCACCCCCGTACCTCTGGAGCGTAAGCGGGCGACGGTCCGGGTTTGGGGAGAGAGTATGCCGGTGGCACAAGATGCGTCCCCGCCATCGCATCCATCAAATGGCCGTGGTGCCACATATCAAGGTAGGGCGAATAGAGAAAATCGATTTTCAAATAAACCTGCCGGTGCTCGCCACTCCCCATTCCCGGCGATGTCATCGGAAGCCCAGTTGCAAGCGTCGGCGACAAATCGATCGCCCTTCGATTGCGGCAAGATTCGATCAGACGCTTCGGAAGGTCACCCCCGACAATTGAAAATGCCCGTCCTTCGCCATACGGACCATCCTTATGTTTGGGGCCGAGCAGACAATAAAAACCGCCAGTTCGCGGAAGCTCATCCAAATTGGTTGCACCTTCGGTCCAAATCATCCCATGCCTTAACCCGGCATAGTGAGTCGGCTCCGCGAGGGTAGGCAGAGGCCCCATGCTCGCGCTATCGGTCCCCAAGGTCATTATCCCACGTTCGGCAAGGAACTCCATGCAATCCGGATCGGGGTCGGGATACCCGGGGCTTTTACGGTCGAGCGGATCGGCGATGAAGCGTCTTCCCTGAGGTAAAGGCTGATAGTACTTATCCGAATAACCGCTGAAGAAAAGGGGAACGTCCCCGACTCCCAATTTGCGATAAGTTCGCTCGAATCGCTCGATATGCTCCGGCAGTACCAATGGGCTTTCCCCCGGGGGCGCCTTGTCGAGTAAGTCTCGGACATCGATAACGCACGCCTCACCGCCAAACTGCCAAGCTTCGATCTTGTCCGTGTATGCCAACCCAAGCGGTCCCGACTTCTCACGATTGAGGTCAGGCCGAGCCACAGAATGGGGGGGGACATCCAACTGCGTCCCCGTATTCCCATCAATCAGCAACGAATCGATGTTAAAATTCGACTCCGGACCGATCTGCCGCTGATGATTCAATTGGAAACGGGGAAAAGGATATGCCGGCCACGTGCACGGGTACTCCGAGGCGATCATGAGGGAATGATCGATGAATTTCGATTCCTCCGCACCGAGAGCCTCGACAGGGCTCAACGAAGCAAACCAAACCACTATCAAAGCCGTGATAGATCGCGTCTGTTCTCTCAGATTTGATAAAAATGACTGAGGGTGTTCCATCGCGGGACCCTTGAGAGTATGAGGCGAATAGAGGCTATCGGCAGCGGCTTACCGCCGCCTATCGGTCAGCCAAGGAGCGGGACGATTAGGCCCCCTGGGCGAATACTGCGGGGACTTAACCCCCAGAGCATAACAGATCAACAACGACGCGTCTCAACAGGCTGGCGACAAAGCTGGTCCCCGAAATCACCGGCCACTCGTCGCAGAGCCATTGAAAAAGGGCCTAGCCGCAAAACGTACTACCACCAAAGCCTGAATCGAAGAGGAAACACTCGCTACCAAAGCTGTCTAGAACGCGGCTTTATGAGCATCTTGATCGGAGGACGAGAAATGCAGTTAGCTGGATAGAAAAGGAAGGCGGCCAACTTCCGACCGCGTAGTACGAAAACGAAAAAAGCCTCGTCCAGCAAGGAGCTGAACGAGGCTTTTTAAAACCCGGCGATACCTACTTTCACGCTGGTATGCACTATCATCGGCTCAGAAAGCTTAACTGCTGTGTTCGGGATGGG
>Ga0164293_10004130_pt1 | contig 12427 bp, 9 predicted proteins | sample GEODES118metaG_FD_111487 | JGI IMG/M metagenome (GOLD analysis project Ga0164293, IMG submission 111487) | Eutrophic lake water microbial communities from Lake Mendota, Wisconsin, USA - GEODES118 metaG | ecosystem: Environmental > Aquatic > Freshwater > Lake | place: USA: Lake Mendota, Wisconsin... | reverse complement strand
TAGAGACGTCGGGATTACTCGACAAAGGAACGTTGTATGCTGCTCGATTTAACGCTGATGGAACAGGCACTTGGCTAGAGCTCGCCCCTGGAGTGAACAATATTCCCCGCAAATCGAGTCCCAGGGATACCGAAGGGTTTGATGCTGCATATATTGCTATTCACAGCCGAATGGCAGCCAAGATAGCGGGTGCCACCCCCATGGATCGCCCCGAATGGTTGGCTGTACATCCGGAGACAAAAGAGGTGTATGTGACGTTGACTAACAACAAAAGTCGACATGCAACCGATGCAGCCAATCCACGTGCAAAGAATATCTTCGGTCACATCGTCCGATGGAAAGAGACGAATGATGACGCGACATCCACCGGTTTCAAGTGGCAGATCTTTGTGCTCGCAGGAAACCCCAAGAACTCAGACTCCACGAATCATGGCAATACGAAGGGCGATTTCTTCGCCTGCCCCGATGGGCTCAAATTCGACGCGAGCGGAGTTCTTTGGATTCAAACCGATATGTCAAGCAGCGTGATGGGGAAGGAAGGTTATGCCGAATTAGGACATAACATGATGCTTGCCGCGGATCCCATTACAGGGGAAACGCGGCGTTTCTTGACCGGTCCGCGAGGATGTGAGATCACAGGCAATGCCATGACTCCCGATCGCAAAACGATGTTCGTCAACATTCAACATCCAGGCGAACCAGCCGACGACTTGAGCGATCCGAACATGCCACTCAAAGTCAGCAGCTGGCCAGACGGCCCAAACGGTGGCCGCCCGCGATCGGCAACCATCGTTATTCGCAAGCAAGATGGCGGCTTCATCGGAAGCTAACTGGCATTCTTCTTTGCGTCCGACAAAACCCTATAACACTCCTTGGCGGCAGCGATTGGGTTGTAATCGGGTTTATTAAACACCTGACCGCTGACTTCGACACAGACCGGGCCCGCGTAGCTGTGTTGTCGAAGCAATCCAAAGTACTTTACGTAATCCGTCCGACCTGAACCTGGCAAGACGAACTGAAATTTGCCCAGTTCCCCGACGCTGTCCTTGACGTGGATGAATCGAGTGTGTGGCAAAAGGAGCTTCATGGATTCCTCCATGTCGATCCCTTGCAACTCGAAGTGACTATAGTCGTAAGCAATCTGAATGGATGGCGACTTCACTTCGTTGAGCAACCACAACAGCCGCTCCGGTGAATTGACCGCGCTGCTGACATGGGCCTTGATAGCGATCACCGTCTTCGATTTCTCGGCTGTCAAAGCCCAATCGTGAAGCCTATCGGCCATGCTCTTCTTCTGTTCCTCCCACTTGGTCGGGGTGCCTCCTAGAACGGTCTCTAGAATCGGTGGTTGCTCAGGCACTAAATCTCGACCCATTCCGCTTGCACTTTGAATCAAGTCCAATGCACTCACATGCGCTTTGTCGTCCGCAGTCAGGCTCATGTGCAACATCAAACAAGGAAGGCTGAGTCGCAACTCCCTCAACATCGTGGCAGCTTTCACCCGCGATTCCGAAGTGAACACAGCAGGTTCGGTCGGATAACCGGCGTTCAGCGCGAACTCGATATGCGAATAACCGATCTCCGCGCACGTTCTCATCGCCAGCTCGAGCGGTAACGTCTTCATTCCATACAAACTAAACCCGAGACTTGGCTGAATCGCTGACGCTGCACCAACTGAAACTCGATCACCCCAAGTGAACCTTGATGTTGCGATCGATGTTGCGATAGTTCCGATCGCAGACCCAATCCAGGTGCGGCGAGGTAGTCGATTCTTCGGCATTTGACAGATCTCAAGTTTATTCGAAGAGATGGAATGGAAAACAAGACAGTCGCAGCATTGATCTACTCGTAGCGTACTGGATTGTGAAACAATTTGTCAACAGCCAGCCGTGCAGGCATATCCATGGGTTGAATCGTGCTAACGTCGCCATGCTCATTGATGATGTGGTGTCCGATAAACAATTGTTTGGACTGGGTGAGGATCATGCGTCCTGCCGGCGTGCCACCCACCAAATCCACATGCTCGACTCTGCAGGTAAACCGTCCCATGGGGATAAGCGAACCGCAGGAAAAAATGCTTCACCGCGTTGCATGGTAGGGTAATAAAAAAAGATGGTAGGGTAATAAAAAAAGGACGTGCTATTGCACGCCCTTTTGATTTTCTTGTCTGCTAATGAAAGAGTTTTCAGTAGGCAGAGTTGCGAGGCTTTCCACGAAGCTTTTGCTACTTCGTGAAGGACCGAGGCTTTTTCATGAAGAAAAGTCGCTTAGTAGCGACCGCCACGTCCGCCGCCGCCGCCACCGCCGCCACCGCCACGCGATTCGTAACCGCCACCGCCGCCGCTGCGTCCACCGCCGCCGCCACCGCTGCGTCCACCACCACCGCCACCACCGTATCGGCTTCCGCCTCCGGATGGCCTATCCTCACGCTCTCGCGCTTCGTTGCACGAGATTTCGCGATCTGCAACCGTTGTTTGGTTGAGACCGGCGATTGCCGACTTGGCCTCTTGCGAGTTTGGCATTTCAACGAATGCGAAACCACGCGATCGATTTGTTTCTCGATCAACAATAATGCTGACCTTCGATACTTCGCCAAACGCACTGAATGCATCGCGAAGGTCACTTTCTGTCGCTTTGAACGACAGATTTCCAACATAAATATTCGTCACTACAAAAACCCTAAAAAATCCTTCCGCAACTACCAGAAACGACATGCGACCGCCCAGTGGATTTCAACACGGAGCAATTCAACTACGATGCGTGGCAATTTTGGATGGGACCTGAGAAAGTTCTACCGAAACAAATCACCATCCGTACGGTAATTTCAATAGTTCAGTAGAAACGCTTGCCGAATCAACCACGCAGTAAACCAGCTCTACAAAAACCGAACGACATACTTGAAAGAAGTGTGCAAGCGACACGTGAGAGTATCCCATGCAGGAAGTCAAAGTCAACCTCTTTCCTGAATGCACTCGCGACTTTCGCATCGTTTCACAAAAATCGCTCTTCCCAACCACCAGGGATATGCGCAATTCTTTCGAGAATCGTTGATATTCCCACCTCATGCGCTTTTGCCAGCAAGAATCGATTCAACTCGGACTCTTGGTAAATCGATCTATCTGCCCGACCGATTCTTTTGTCCCATTTGATCCGAACAAGTAAAAAAGGGCTGGTGTTACCAACTGATCGAGGATCGTCGATGCCAGCATCCCGCCAAACAGCACAATCGAAAGCGGATAAAGTATCTCTTTCCCTGGTTCACCGAATCCAAACAACAACGGCACCAATCCAATAAAACTGGTCATCGCAGTCATCATAACCGGTGCGAGCCGTTCCAAACTCCCTCGAATGATCATCTCTTTCCCGAAGGGTATCCCCTCCACTCGCATCAAGTGCTGGTAATGGGAGATCATCATGATCCCATTGCGGCTGACGATTCCAATCAACGTGATGAACCCAACCCAATGCGCTAATGATAAATGGGTCGTTTGTATCCATACCGTCGGCCAGGTATACCATGCATGATCAGATAGCTCTGCCAAGCTAGGTCGATTGACGATCAAGAGCGCGACGATAGCCCCAAACGCTGCTAGTGGAACATTCACGATGACTTGCAGGGCCGCACGCTGCGATCCTAGCGCTTTGATCAACAGCAGATAAACACCCACCATACTTAGGCATGCCACGCTCCATAGTCGAACCGTTGCCTCTTGCTGTGCCTCAAACTGGCCGCTGAAATCGAGGTAGTACTCGCCCGGCAATAGACGCAACGTCTCTTCGATCGGTGCTAACGCTTCCTTGATATCCGAGACGACGTTCGCCAGATCACGGCCTTGAACGTTGCAAAAGATGGCGACTCGCCGCTGTACATTCTCGCGATTGAGAACATTGGGGCCGGTCGTATCGAGAACCTCAGCTACCTGGGACAACGCAACTTTGGACCCTGACGGTGTTTCCAAAATCGTCTCTTGAATCACATCGGGCTCTCGACGCGACTCTTCGTCATACCAAACCACGAGACCAAAGTACTTGTCATCCTCGATCACCTGCGAAACGACCCGCCCTTTGAAAGCTGTCTCTAACAACTCGGCCACATCTCCGGGGGCCAGTCCATAACGTGCGGCTTCCTCGCGTTTCACTCGCAATTGGATTTGTGAGATTTCAATTTGTGGTTCAATTTGCAGATCCACGACGCCATCGATCGATTGCATTCGCGATTGGATGTCATACGCTGCTGTTCGCAGCTCTCGCAAATCCGGTCCAAAAACTTTAACGGCCACTTGGGCGCGGATCCCGGACATCATGTGATCTAGCCGATGTGAGATCGGCTGACCGATATTGACCGCTGCTCCTGGAATACTCGAAATGCGATCACGTATGTCCGCAAAGACTTCCGACTGCGGTCTCCCCTGATATTGAAAGCTCCAAAGATGCGCCACCGGAATTGCGCGTAGCACAGTGTAGAAGACTCCTGGCTTGTCGATCTTGTGCTCGGCGAATCGTACTTCGAATTCCGTATTGTTCACACCTTCGGCATGTTCATCCAGTTCAGCGCGACCCGTACGACGCGCGATCGACAACACCTCGGGGATCTCGATTAGGATTCGTTCGACTCGACCCGCCAGTCGTTGGCTTTCCGCGAGTGACGTTCCCGGTTCAAGTCGCAGATTGATCGTTGCTGTACCTTCGTTGAAAGGTGGCAAAAACTCTCCTCCCATCCACGGCAACGTCATGCAACTCAATGCCACCAGCAATCCAACGACACCCAAGACGAACCGCGGCCGATGAAGTGTCCATCGCAGAATCCGCTCTGTGATCCCTTTGAGCCATCGCATCAGGAGCGGTTCTCGCTTCTCCGCCAAGAAGCGTGCGTTCGGGAGCAAAACACTGGCTAGCACAGGAGTGAATGTCAACGCAACCACCAAAGAACACAACAGGGCGACGATGTACGCAATACCAAGAGGCGCGAAGAGTCGGCCTTCCAGTCCCGACATCATAAACAGCGGCATAACGACCAGAACCACAATCAACGTGGCATAGACAATCGAGTTGCGAATCTCACTCGAAGCGGAATAGATCACGTCGACGGCTGGTTTCTGTAACTCGATCGGGAGCTGGCGATTCTCTCGCAACCGTCGATAGATATTCTCAATATCGACAATGGAATCATCCACCAAATCGCCGATGGCCACTGCGATACCGCCAAGAGTCATCGTGTTGATGGTGACTCCCAAAACGTAGAACACAATAACGGTCAACAAAATCGATAATGGCATGGAAGTGAGTGAGCTGATGCTGGTTCGAAAATTTCCCATCAGCAGAAAGAGCACGACCACAACCCATATCGCACCATCGCGAACCGCCTCGCTGACGTTGGTGATGGCAGCTTCGATAAAATGGCTTTGTCGAAAGATGTCTGCTTCCAATTTGACATCTGGTGGCAAATCGCGTTGGATCGCCTTCAATACCGCCGAAATTCTTTTGTCCAACTGGATCGTGTCCGCATCAGGTTGCTTTTGCACCGTCAGCATGACTGCGGTTCCACTTCGCAACTGAGCATACGGACGTTTGCTGCTCTCGTCCGTCGCATGAGGTTTCTCCTCGACGGTCATTCGCTCCGATTTGCTCTGTTCGTACTCGGTTGTATGAGTCACTGCAAAGTCAACGTCTGGTTCGATCTTGACGATCGCAGAAGCATCACCTCGTTTGATGGGCCCACCGAATTGAGCGTCGGCGACATCGCGAATGCGAATCGGTACCATCTCTCGCCAAACAACGGGTGTCGCTGCGATTTCATCGAGTGACAGCGATTGCCCTTGGATACGAAGGAGCGATTCCTTGTCCCCTCGATTCATCACACCACCACCTGCAAGCACGTTGGCCTTGGCAGTAGCCTCCGTCAATTGGCTGAGGGTCACATTTCTTGCGGCCAGTCGCGATGGCGATGTCAACACTTGGTATTGGCGAAGAGTGCCACCCATGACAGATACTTGCGAGACACCTTCGACCGCCAGCAGTCGATTGCGAACAGTGAACTCGCCTAGTGTCCGAAGCTCCATCGATTTGCGTTCCGCTTCCGCTTGAGACGGCACGTCGGTCTGTGATGTACTATCGTGACGCAATGCTAACAACAAAATCTCACCCATGATTGATGAGATAGGCGCAAGGGTTGGATTGGTGTTTGGTGGAAGCTTCGATTGAGCCAATTGCAGTTTTTCAGCAACGATTTGCCGATCCACAAAGATATCCGTTCCCCAATTGAACTCGACCCAAACGATCGATAAACCGATCGCAGAGGATGACCTCACTCGCTTCACACCCGTTGCGCCGTTAAGCAGTAATTCAATCTGCCGCGTCACGAGGACTTCTACCTCTTCCGGAGCAAGTCCCGGCGCTTCGGTCATGATAGTGACCGTGGGGCGATTCAAATCGGGAAAGACATCGACGGGCATCGATTGCAACAACGTCACGCCAACGACCATGGCCAACAACGAAACGATCGCAACGAGGGCACGGTTCTGAAGAGAGAAACGGATGATGCCGTCTAACACGATATCACCTTAATGATGCAAACGCGGTCTGAAGTTCGCGTCCGCCAGCCACAATGACTTCTTCCCCAACGCTAATGCCGCTAGTCACTTCGACCAGTTCTCCGTCTGAGAGGCCCGTTACCACACGGCGACGGTCGATGTAGTCGTTCGCTTTTTGAACAAACACAAAAGAATTCAACCCGTCCCGAAGTATTGCGGCCGCTGGGACGGTCAATGCGGATTCTCCTTCGCGAACCTTCAAATCAATCGACAATTGCATTCCATCTCGAAACAGAACTCCTGGCGGCAGTTCATTTGGTACTAGATAAACTCTCTGCATTCGAGTGACTTCGTCTATCGTCGGACCAAGCCGTGAGACAGTCACCGGAAACGCGACACTCGCATCGGAAAGCAAATGTGCCTTTCCCTGTTTGCTCTCGGTTAGTTGATACATTTCTGGGACTGGTATCATCGCTTCGATCCAGAAGGTTTCTGTATTCTGAATCTCCGCTAGCGTCTCGTTGGCCGCGATGGTCTTTCCTAACGTCCCAGTCCAACGTACAAGATTGCCATCGATCGCAGCGCGAATCGGTAGTAGATGCATGATCTTTCTGTCTTGGACAATCGTTGCGAGTTCATCATCCGCCAGTCCCAAAGAACTCAATTGACGACGCAAACTATCGGCTCGTTTCTCCAGTTCTTCGGCTTTGGCTAACGTCTCGATCCGTAGTCGGCGTGAAACCGATTCGCCGCCGATCGATTCGAGACGAATCGATCGAGCACGAAACAACGCAGCGTCTAGACTAGTCTTGAGAAGATCGAGCTGTAGCGACTGAAACTCGGGAGCTGCAATCTCCATGAGCAACTCCCCTTTGCGTAGCGGTCGTCCCGGGCTCAAGGAATGGGAAAGAATTGTGCCTGGCACTTGCGAGGTGATCACCGAGCGATTTTCTGGCGGCAATGTTACCGATCCCGCGACCTTCAACGCATTTGCCATGGGACGATTCGTTGCTCTACTCGTCCGAATGCCTAATCGACTACGGTCGGATTCGCTCAGCTTCAGAACCTCCAAAAAGAAGAGGCTGGAGAGCTGGTGCCCACCTTGAACGACGACGCTATCGCCGGGATAAACATCCCCCTGCAAAACTTCGATGAGCTTTTCCGATGTTTTGCTGGACTGCAGCGATCGCTTGCCAGACGTCTTGGGATTCGCAATCAACGTTTGTTTGCCAAGTTGTACGATTCGCTTTCTGTACTCGGCTGATTTTTTAGTGGAAGCTCGTTCCACAAACACGTAGTTCTGCAGACCGTCGCTATAAACGGAACCTATCGGAACGCAGAGACGTTCTTTCGTACGAGAAATTTGGATACGTGCAGCGCCCACTTGTCCGGGAAGAATATCAGGGTTAGAAGTCGTCATCCATGCCCAACAAACTTGCGTCTTCGGCTCGAGCGCGAGATCGATCCGATCGATCGTACCTTGGATCGTTAAGTTTCGCTCTGGAAAGGACAACTCAACATTCTGCCCGATCGCAACCTTTTGAATATCCTTTTCCAACAGTTGAAGCCGCACCCAAACTTGATCGTTGTTGACGATATCGTAAAGGTGTTCGAACGCTTCCACAAATTTTCCTTCCGAGAGATCGGAATGGATGATCTTTCCTGCGATGGGCGAGCGAATCGCGTGAGCAAACGAACCTTGCTCCAACTGTTCCAGCTCCCTCGGGCCCATTCCTAAAGTGCTAGCTCGAATACGGATCATCTCCAAGCTGATCTCGCTTTGCTGAAAGGCGTTTTCGGCTTCCAGGATTCGCTGCATTGGAATTGCCCCAACTTGCGCGGACGGGCGAGCTAACTCGAGCAGTTGCTTGTTGAGTTCGACGTCTTGCTTTGCCTGCAGATATTCCAATCGGAGAATCTCCAACTCGCGGCTATTCAACGTTGCAACGATTTGATTCTGCGAAACCGTATCACCTGCGCGCACAAACAACTGTGTGATGCGACCCGATATCTGTGCAGACCCAAACGCTTTGGCTTGCCATGGTGCAACCGTTTCAGCATAGGCAAAGAGGGTAGACGCGACATCGCCGACAACGACCTCCGAGGTTGCCACCCCAATCGTATCGCGAGCCTGACTCGACAGCGATACATTTCCCTTGACCGTATCGACGAGAACGCCATTGGTCGGTAGAGGTTGATGACCTTCGTGGCACAGTGCGCTGTTCGTTAGCAAAACAGCACAGCATATAGCGCCAATCAACTTGCCGTTCAATTGCATCGATTCAGCTTCACTTGTGTGCTTCACTATTTCTTGGTGAAGGAATCAGGGTTTGGCAACGGATCTGCGGACGACTTCGCCATCTTCACAAATTCGTCGACGCATGGCGGACAACAGAATTCATACGACTTGCCATCGATTACCCACGTAAACTTTGGATTCGCTTTTGTTTCGGTGATTGGGCAAATGCGATCTCCGTCTTTTGGATTCATGTCGTGAGCGGATTTGATTCCCTTAAACTTTTGCGAGGCCGTCAGCTTGCCATTGGCATCGATATCTGCGGAAGTGTAGCGACCGTTCGGAGTCAGGTATAGTTCTTGCTCTTCACCCTCCGCAATCTTGTCGGGCATCTCGGTCGGGTCGCCGTGCGATTGCGGAGCCGTTTGAAAACCAAGTCGAAAGCGCTCGCCTGCGATCCGAATGTTCGGGACCGTAATGTCCAGTGATTGACCGACGAGTTCTTTGGGAAGCTTGCCAACGAACAAAGAAGTTTTGTTTTCGCCATCGCCTTCTTGAGGTTGTGGTTCGAAGTCGATACTTTTCGAATCGATATCTCCATCGGCTTTGGCAAAACCTTTCAATGTCTGACGTTCGATATCGATGACGCGTGTTTCGTCCTTCCCTAAGGTGTAGAGTCGAACCAAGCCTTCCGAATCGATAACCGCCTCGATGTGATAGCTGTCGCTACCGAGGGAAACCATGATTCCACCATGCGCACCCGCTTGGTGTCCGTGATCGGAGTCGGAATCTGACGTTCCAACCGATTTCGTATTCCCTGCTTGGTTGGACGGATTGGCGACCGTTGATGTGCTGTCGCGCGATGCCGAATTACAGCCTGTTGCGGTGAAGATTGCGATCGCAATGCTCGGCAACAATAACCCTATTCGCGAAATCTTTGTTTTCATCGTTTTCACTTTCATCCGTTGATGATGCGAGGGAACCCATACGGAAGCGAAGAGTTTTTACTTCTTGAGAAACGCTTCGTAAAGATCGTCGAGTTTGGTCAAATACTTCTCCGGTGAAGCGGTCATCTTTTTGACACAGGGTGGACAGCAAACGTAAACAAAATGTCCAGCAATAACACCGTGCTTCGATTTCTCGGACACTTCGTTGTCGGTCATGACCAAGCAGTGCGATTGGGCTTTGGCGAAGTTGCTTCGAATTTTCTCAAGGTACTTTGCATCGGGTTTTGATTGGAGGCAGTCCTTGCAGCAGACATACAGAACCTCCTTCGTTTCTGGATCAGTCCATTTGACTGGACTGGTTTTGCCTGCGGATTTATCTGTTAGAGATTTTCCCGAGACTGGACAAATTTCTTGGACTGCAATTCGCAATCGTTCTCGCCGATCCTCGTTCGACTCTTTCTTCGTCTCGCTAGCGAAAGAAAATCCAACAAACGCAACGGTCGCTATCCATCCAGAAATCTTGACTATGCGACGAATCATTCTGAACTCTTTCTTTGATAAAAAGGCATCTATGGATGCAAACCCTGCTTCTTTCATAGTACCAAGCTCAGCGCTGCGTGGCCATTCTACTTGCCACGCATTTCGCCAATCCGCAGCCTGAGGGAGTGTCCGCCTGACGGAAATTCCGCAAAAGAAACAATCCCGTAGAAAGGGAATGTGTGCTCCTCGTTTGTGCTGCGGGTTATGGCACTCAACGTAGTTTGTGCAGATGCAATGCTAGCACGTTTTGCCAGGGTTGACACGGAACAAACTAGGCAATAGTCTTGAACGCGAGGAGAACGATGGTGGTATCGCAAATCTTATGCTTACTGATGTGTTGCCAAGTGCTGGCCTGTCCAGCACTTTGTTTAGCAAAACGCACATTGCCCTCGGCTGTTTCCTCGGTCTCCGCTGTTTTGTCTCCCTCTTCTTCGACAGTTGTAATTTCACCATCCGATTCCATCGAGGCCTGTCATTGTTGCCACGAAGAGCTATCGAACAACAACGACTCGAAAGATGAGCAGCAGCCTCAGAGACCCAACGACTGTTCCGATTGTCCCGGCTGTTTTTGTGCAGGCTCCTGGGTGTTGGTCAAAGACTCGGCCGCCGCGATCGCGTTTATGCCATCGACGATCTCTTTTGTCTCTCTAGCAAAGTCGAGTTTCGTACCCCCAAGTGTTGATTCCTACGAATCGACAGAATCCGTTCGGCCTCTTTTCGGTCGAAACTTGTTGCGCCGAAATTGCGTCTATCTTCTCTGAGCTTGGGTTCTTGCTCCGACTGTCCAGCTCTTATTCACAGTCCTAGGAATGATGGCTTGTTGCATTAATGTTTTCCAAATGCAATTGGTTTAACAGTCAGCCGTAGGCGTACCTTGCGGCGTTGACAGTACGCCTACGGCTGACTGTGAAACGATTAAATCAACAAGCCGGTGATTGAGGGATCCTTCGTCCCTCGCGCACGCTTCGAGTTGGGATTGAAGCAACCTTCTTTACTTCACGGAAACTTTATTGACGATGTTGCTCCCTTGGGATTATGGAGTTCGAAACCTTGCTCGACGTCCGATACGAACGTTGTTGACGTTCGTTGCATTATGCATTGTCGTACTCCTTGTCTTGGTCGTGATTGGGTTTGTTCGAGGGCTCGAACGCTCGTTGTCCCGTAGTGGCGATCCAGACGTCGCCTTGGTTTATGCAGTCAACTCCGAAGAGAACATTGAAAGTTCTTCGATTAACGCAAACGTTCCCGCACTCATCACGGCAAGTGTCGAAGGGGCTTGGCGACGTTACCAAGTCGTCCATGTTTCGCCGGAGATGTACCTGGGAACTCGCGTCTCTGCTGGTGGACAAATCAATGGACTTGGGTTGGTAAGAGGAGTAACACGAACAGCGCCGTTGGTTCGAAAAGACATTCGCATCATCGAAGGCGATTGGCCGAGCAAAGGCGAGGTCATGCTAGGGCGTTTGGTAGCTTCCAAATTAGGAGTATCCGAATCGAGCCTCGTCATCGGACAGTCGATCGAGTTTGAGGGCCGTAGTTGGCGTATCAGCGGTCGTTTTGTAGCTCAAGGCTCCGCGTTTGAGTCCGAGATATGGTGCGGCTTAGAAGATTTCCAAACTGCGACCAAGCGACAAGACATAAGTCTCGTTGCATTGCGACTGTCCCCGGCTTCGATCGGTCTGCTCCAATTGTTCTGTAAGCAGCGAACCGATTTAGAGCTTCGTGCGATTGCAGAAACAGCTTACTATGCGGCACTACAAAAGCATTATGGACCGGTCCGAATCTTGGCGTGGTTCATCGTGGCTTTGGTCGCAAGCTCGGGAGTGTTCGCTGGGATGAACATGATGTATGGAGCTGTCGCCGGGCGTGTCCGAGAATTTGCGACGCTGCAAGCTATCGGATATCGACGTCGATCTATCCTGGTCAGTCTCATTCAGGAAGGCTTGGTGCTCGCCGCAGGAGCTTCGGTGTTTGCTTCCGCGATAAGCGTGTGGATGATCAATGGGATGGCAATCCGATTTACGATGGGTGCATTCGCACTCGTCGTTGATGAGTTTGCAATTCTAATCGCGTGCGCGGTTGGAGTTGTTATTGGCTGCTTCGGTACGATACCGCCGGCCATCAAGGCGCTTCGAGCGGACGTCGCCGCCAGCTTGAAGGCCATTTAATCACAC
>Ga0164293_10004128_pt1 | contig 12429 bp, 13 predicted proteins | sample GEODES118metaG_FD_111487 | JGI IMG/M metagenome (GOLD analysis project Ga0164293, IMG submission 111487) | Eutrophic lake water microbial communities from Lake Mendota, Wisconsin, USA - GEODES118 metaG | ecosystem: Environmental > Aquatic > Freshwater > Lake | place: USA: Lake Mendota... | reverse complement strand
TTTAGGGTTGGTTTTCTGTTTATTAATCATGTGTTTACAATTGAACGCACAAACTCAAAAACTGCGGCAGGTACAAATTTTACAGATGTCCAGATCAAACAATGAACAAATGAGCGGCATCAATGGTGCTGCAGTTGTTTGGAACCCGCAAGAAAAAAAATATTATTCTGCTATGGCTGGAAATGCTGAATTTCCTTTTTGTGTATTTGATGTTGAGGGAAAAAGATTGAGTGCCGACAGTTTGGAATGCAATATAGACCTTCGCGGACTTTGGTTCAATGCAGAAAATAATACTATTCAGGCAAACGCTTTCGGAATCAAAGGCTTTTTTGAATACCAGCTGGATGATAAAGGATTGCCACAACCGGTAAGCACACATGCAACGGGCATGAGTCAACCTAACTATCAGGCCGCAGGGAATTATGATGTGGCAAAAGCCCGGATCATTTTCTTAGATCTCGATCAGGTGATCTATTATGATCAGGAGGGAAATTTACAGGACGAGGCTTTAACCATCCACTGGGGCAGAACAAAATCTGATCCGCCGCTTGAATCATTGGTAGCCCAAACTCCTCAGGAATACAATAATACAACAGTGATCTATACCGGTATCAATGGCTCCGAATTAGGTTTTCTGAATGTAGAAAAAAAGCAGATTGAGTTGTACAATCAGAAAGACGGTTTTCTCAGCAAGGTACTCATCCTTCCCCGAGCCACGCCGGTAAAGCTGAATTATAATTTTTCTTTCGCCAATAATATCTACTGGCTTTTCAATTCGGAAAAAACGCAATGGTTCGGTTATCGATAAACGTTAGTTTATAAGGAAAGGGCTGTTTGATAATTTTCGGGAACAATATTAAAACTCTTGCGGTGGTAAGGGCTTAATCCATGTTGTTGGATTGCGCTCCGGTGGATGATAGTGCCATACCCCATATTCTTATCCCATCCATATTGGGGAAATTGCCGGTGGAGCTGTAACATGAATGCATCCCGGTGTGTTTTTGCCAGAATGCTTGCCGCAGCTATGGAAGCGTATTTGCCATCTCCTTTAATAATGCATTGGTGTTCGATACCTTCATACTTTTTGAATCGGTTTCCATCAATCAACAAGAACCGGGGCCTTATACCGAGTTGATCAATGGCCAGATGCATCGCTTTAAATGAGGCTTGTAAGATATTGATTTGGTCGATTTCGGTATGATCTACAGCTGCAACTGCAAAAGCAATGGCTTCTTTTTCTATTACAGGTTGAAGCAATTCCCTTTGTTTGACACTGAGCTTCTTCGAATCGTTAAGTTGGGGGTGATAGAATCCTTTAGGTAATATCACTGCCGCAGCGAATACCGGTCCGGCATAACAGCCCCTGCCGGCTTCGTCTACACCAGCTTCAAATTTATATACATCATTATAGGTACTTAACATCGCTTGTTCAACAAATGTCAGTATTTCTTTGCAAAAGCAGCTTCAACATTTGCTGAGATTTTATCCTGCACTACCTTTGTGCCCATATGATTACAACAGAAAGGGAGAAATGGAACCGGCAAGTGGCTAATTGGTTGTTGCTGGGGGTAGCCATGATTATTGTGCAGGTACTACTGGGCGGCATCACTCGCTTAACAGAATCGGGACTCTCCATCACGGAATGGAAACCCATTACGGGTACTTTGCCTCCATTAAATGATGCCGACTGGCAGGTAGAGTTTGATAAATACCGGAATACCGACCAGTTTAAATATGTTCATCAAAACTTTTCGATGCACGATTTCAAATTCATCTTTTTCTGGGAATGGTTTCATCGGGTATGGGCCAGATTGATCGGATTAGTTTTTTTGGTTGGATTTGTTTACTTCCTGGTAACCCGTAAGCTCAGCCGAAAAATGTTGATACCTTTTATTTTGTTGTTTTTTCTGGGAGCTATCCAGGGCGCAATCGGTTGGATCATGGTGAAAAGCGGCTTAGTACCCGAAAAATTTTATGTGGGCCATATCGAACTCACCACTCATTTCATAGCTGCTTTGCTTTTGCTCGCATTTACACTTTGGTTTGCCTTGAAATTGAACCCAACTTTTGAAAAGAAGGTTTACAATACTAAACTGCGAAGGCTGTTGTTGTTCATTACGGTATGTTTTTTTGTTCAATTGATTTATGGTGGTTTTATGGCAGGATTAAAAGCGGCAGCTTCGGCACCTACCTGGCCAACCATCAATGGTCAATGGCTACCGAAAAGTTTTAATGAACTTTCGCCTTTCTGGAAAAATCTGGTAAACAATAAGCTATTGATTCATTTCATTCATCGTAGCCTTGCCTATGTATTACTGGCTGCTATCCTTTATTTTTATTTGAAGTCGCGTAATATTGCCGCCACAAAAGCGTTTTCAGCAGCAAGGCAGGCCATCATCGTCCTGGTAACTGTACAAGTGCTGCTTGGGATTCTTGCCCTTATCAATGCAACCCAACCAACTGCTTTTGTGTGGATAGGTGTAATGCATCAGTTTACAGCAATGTTATTATTGATTTGTATTACAGTATTGTGGTTTGTTGTGTGTAAAGATAAAATGATGGCAGGATAGCCGAAAATTCTTACCTTTTGTACACATCATCAATGCCCAATGGTCAAACAACTGATCAAAGACATTTATTACGCCTTTCCGATCCAGCTTTTTCTGCTTCATTTCAGAAAATTTCAGGTGCTTTTGATTTTCTGGTGGTTGCTGTTCAGTATCGTAAATAGTGGATTTTTAAAAAAATTTGGAACGGATGCCTTATTCTTTGCACCTGAATATCTTGGGGCCGTAAATTTTTTAGGGGCTTTGATCACCGGTTCAGCACTTGGCTTTTTTTTCATGAGCTGGAACATCACCACTTTCATACTGCACAGCAAGCGGTTCAAGTTCCTGGCAACTACCACCAAACCGTTTTTCAAATACTGTATCAACAATTCAGTTTTTCCGTTGCTGTTCATGATTTTTTATTTTATAAGGCTTTCTCGATTTGATGGTTACCGTGAATTGATGAGCAGTGCCGATATTTTACAAATACTATCCGGATTGCTGATTGGTTGTTTGCTTTCCCTTTTGTTTACCTTCTTATACTTCTATGGTGCGGAAAAGCAGATCCTCAGGACCATCGCCCCGATTGTAGGAAACCCCGAAATGTTTAACAAGCGTTTTAGCAATAAAGAGAAGCCCAATGCAGCTTTTGGGATGAAGGTTTCTTATTATCTCACGGGGAAAATGCATTTTAGAAAAGCCAGGAGTGTTGTTCATTACCGTGAGGATTTTCTGGATGCCATTTTTAAAAGGCACCATATGGCTGCCATATTAAGTATCATTCTTGCATTCCTTTTTTTAGTGATGATCGGGTTCTTCTTAGAAAACCGTTACTTTGAAATGCCCGCTGCCGCAAGTATCCTGATTTTTCTTTCGATCATGATTGCGGTAATAGGTGCGCTCACTTACTTTCTCAAAAGCTGGAGCCTGCCGGCAGTGATTGTTTTGATCTTAGTGCTCAATTTTTTATATAGGATGGAATGGATCGACCCTCGCAACAAAGCTTACGGGTTAAATTATCTCAATAAGACGGAAAGGCCTGCATACAGCAAAGCATCTTTACAAGCACTTTGTAAACCCGATCAGATTATTGCAGACAAGGCCAATATGATCCGCATCCTGGAAAAATGGAAACAACGGCAGCGAAGTGCCAAACCTGTTATCTGTTTCATCAATGTAAGCGGTGGTGGTTTACGGAGTGCAACCTTCGTGATGAATTCGATCCAGAAACTGGATAGCATCACAGGTGGAAGATTGATGCAGCAGACTTTTCTCATCAGTGGTGCAAGCGGAGGAATGCTTTCGGCTACTTATTACCGCGAGTTATACCGTAAGAAATTAATCGATCCTTCTTTGAACATCAGCGATAGTCGATACACCGAATCCATCGCACGCGATCTGCTTAATCCGGTATTCACTTCCATGATTGCCCGCGATCTGTTTGCCCCCATCCAGCATTTTGAAGTTGATGGGCGTAATTATGTGAAAGACAGGGGTTATGCATTTGAAAAAAAGCTCGCCGATAACACCAATGGCATCATTAACATCCAATTGAAAGATCTGAAAAAAGATGAGCAGGAAGGGAAGATACCGCTCATTTTTTTCAATTCAGTGATCAAGAGCGATGGCAGGAAACTGCATGTTGGCACCCAACCGATGAGTTTCATGATGAAACCTGTTTACCAGGCTACAGATACCCAGGCAAGCCCGGATGCCGTAGATTTCAACTCCCTGTTCACCAAGCAGGATCCGCTTAACCTCAGGGTGCTTACCGCCTTGCGAATGAATGCTACTTTTCCTTATGTATTGCCTAATGTGTGGCTACCCAGCAACCCGGTTGTTGATGTGATGGATGCGGGATTAAGGGATAATTTCGGACAGGAAACCGCCCTTCGCTTTATTGATAACTTTCGGGAATGGATAGCTGAAAATACATCAGGCGTTTTACTGGTTCAGTTCCGCGATCGCCCAAATGATAACTGGCAATATCCTTTTGAAACCAATTCTGTCAGCGATATGTTTGTTACGCCTGCAACCATGCTTCAGCACAATTGGTTCAAATTTCAAGATTATGCACAGAACGACCAATACAGTTATCTAGCCTCTAAAGACAGTTTGATCAAAAAGGTGATGATCATGTACACACCAGAGAAGCTGGAAAAAGGAGCCGCATTGAATTTTCACCTTTCTGCCAGGGAGAAAAGAGATATTTTCTCTTCCTTTTACACCGAAAATAATAAGGCAGCCATGAAGCAGATCTTGTATGCCCTTGACCATTAAGGATGCAGCAAACGGAATGCACCCGGAATCACTTCAATTTCAAAACGGGTGGATGATTCAACAGGGTCGCCATCGATATGGAAAGGTGCCATACCTTCATTTTCAATGATGAATTTGTTGGCCTGGATATAGATGATCCCTTTTTTACTCAACTGATAATCGTTCTCCATACTAATTCTTCCTAACCTGATTTGCTTGAGCATCGAAAAAATCATCACCAGGCGGTTAGATTTTTTCACCACCACCATATCCAGCATACCATCGGTGAGTGATGCTTTTGGGGCAATAGTGACATTATTTCCAAACTGGTTACTGTTGGCTATGCTGATAAAAAGTGCTTCTGTACTGAACATCGATCCATTGATATGAATCACGAACGGATAGATAGGCGCATGAAAATAATTTTTTAAAATTTGTTTGGCATACATGAAAAAACCTCTTTTTTTCTGCAGCGAAAATTCTTGCGCTACCTGTGCATCAAAGCCTACTCCACTCAACATGCAGCCAAAACGTTTGTTGATATGAAAACCATCTATGGCTTCAGCTTTACCATTGAAAATCACTTGAAGTGCATCGGTAGGTTCTTTACCGATTCCTGCTGCCAGAGCGAGTCCGTTTCCTGAACCCATCGGTATAATGCCCACATTTATTTCCAGTCCAAGAATCCAGGATACTACATGGCTAACCGTACCGTCGCCGCCACAAACAATTACATCAGTAGTTCCTTCCTGTATGATTTTTTCAGGCAGATAGGCATAATCACCGTCTTCACGGGTGGGCAAAATTTCGAAAGGGATGTTTTGTTTCGCCGTTTCAATTTCTATGAGCCTGATCAACGGGGCTTTGTTTACCGTTCCGGAAATTGGATTGATAAAGTATAGGAATTTTCTTTGCATGTAGGCCTTTCTGTTAGTATAATTTACCATCTGATCAGCGCACTACCCCAGGTGTATCCGCTACCAAAGGCAGCCAAACAAACCAGGTCGCCGGTTTGAATCTTTCCAAGTTCCCAGGCTTCACTCAAGGCAATAGGAATAGAAGCTGCAGTGGTATTGCCATACTTTTCTATATTATTAAAAACCTGGTCATCCCTTAATTTGAGATGCTGTTGAACAAACTGAGCAATTCGGAGATTAGCCTGATGCGGAATCAAAAGTTTGAGATCGGAGGTTTGTAAATGATGCCGGTTCAGGGCTTCCATAATCACTTCAGGAAACTTCACTATGGCTTTTTTAAAAACTGCAGGGCCATCCATTGTGGGGTAAAGCTGAGCCTGATCGATCATTTGATGGCTCATGAACATATTGCCGATGGGCGCTTCATCAAAACTGGCTAATGGTTCGTTTGTCCAATGATTGGCATGCGTTCCCGGATTGAACATGGCAAGTAATTCTGCACTTTCCCCGTCGCTGTGTAAATGGGTGCTGAGGATGCCCTGTCCCTCCCGATCTGCAGGCTGAACAACTACAGCACCGGCACCATCTCCAAATATAACAGAGATGTTCCTGCCACGCGTACTGAAATCAAGACCAAAAGAATGTTTTTCACTGCCTACCACAAGGATGTTACGGTACATGCCTGTTTTAATGAACTGGTCGGCTACCGATAAGGCATAAACGAAGCCGCTGCATTGGTTTCGGATATCGAGGGCACCTATTTCTTTCATTTTCATCGCTCGCTGGAGCAGAACACCACAACCGGGAAAGTAATAATCCGGACTTAAAGTGGCAAAGATGATAAAGTCGATCTCTTCAGCTGTAGTGCCAGCCCGTTCAATAGCAATCCGGGCAGCTTTGATTGCCATGGTGGTGGTGGTTTCCCCGGTACGATCGGCAAATCTTCGTTCTTTGATTCCTGTTCTTTCCCGGATCCATTCATCTGAAGTATCCATATAGGCAGTCAGGTCGTTATTGCTCACTATTTTTTCAGGAACATAATGTCCGACGGCGGCGATTTTTGCAGATAACATGGTAATCGGTTGCGGTTATGCAAGCAAATTAATTCATTTGAAGGCAATTTGGCAACCGGTTAGTTAACTTTTACCATTTCACGGAGACAAAAAGCTTCTTCGTATAAAGGATATAGCCTTGTTTTGAAGTGGAGGAAAATGGCCTGTTTCAGTTGATCATTAGAACGTACAATCCGGTTGGTAAAATGCTCGCTTAAAGGTAGAATAGAAAGCTTACCGTTTTCCATCTTAATTTCTGCAATGTAATGTTCACTTTTGATGGTGAGATCCATGAATTGCCGGTTGTTGATAACACTGGTATATCCGATAGCAAAGAGGCTGTCATCCATAGCAAAACCATACTCATTCAGTTTACCAAGTTCGCCGACGAATACGAGATCGTATATTTTATCCGTTTTTTCCCCGATGATCAGCTTAACCGGGTATTGTTTGCCCATTTCGTCGGTTGCAAGCGCCGCCCATTTTCCTATCATGGCCGGATCTGTTTGATACATCGGCGTTTCATCCAACTGGCAATGCGAGCTGTAAGGGCATCCGGTGAGCAGGGTAATTGCCATCAAAGCTATTACTGATAGGGTTATCCGAAGATGTACTTCCGGAAGTATAAACTTTGCCGATTTCATTGTTGCAAATTAACTCCTTACCTTATTAACAAACAAGCAGAGGTTATTCACAGGTGTTTATTACTGATGCGTATAGCCTTAAGCGTAATTTCGTAATGGGTGATTAGTTTACAGGCTTGCTGTTCAAGGCCTGCCAGAGCAAGTCTTTCAATTCAGCTAAATGGTAACCAGTTACTGATGAGATGAAAATATTAGGGATTGTTTTAGGCAGTTCTACACTGATGGCATTTTTCAGTTCATCATCCAGCATATCCGATTTACTGATAGCGATCACGAAATCTTTTTGCAACATCTCGGGGTTATATTTTTCCAATTCTGCACGAAGGATTTCAAATTCCTGCCGGTGGTCTTTGCTATCGGCGGGTATAAGGAAGAGCAGTACCGAATTTCTTTCAATATGCCGGAGGAAACGATGCCCCAGCCCTTTTCCTTCAGCAGCGCCTTCAATGATGCCGGGTAAATCGGCCATGCAGAAACTTTTTGAATCCCTGTAATCTACCATCCCTAATTGAGGAACAAGGGTGGTAAATGCATAATCCGCAATTTTTGGTTTGGCTGCTGTGATGCTTGAAAGCAGGGTTGATTTTCCAGCGTTTGGAAATCCAACCAAACCCACATCGGCCAATACTTTCAATTCCAGCACCCTGATCCCTTCTTCGCCATTTTCGCCCGGTTGGGCATATTCCGGCGCCTGGTTAGTAGACGTTTTAAAATTGCTGTTCCCTAAACCTCCTCTTCCACCTTTCATCAAGATAGCTTCCTGTCCATCTTCAAGAATTTCAGCAAGCAACATTCCGGTATCTTCATCTTTGGCGATGGTACCAAGCGGAACTTCGATGATGATATCTTTTCCATTCCTTCCGGTAGAATTATTTCCTGAACCGTTTTCCCCATCTTCCGCAAGGATATTCTTAAAATACCTGAGATGGAGTAAAGTCCATAACTGGGTGTTTCCTTTTAAAATGATATGTGCACCTCTGCCTCCGTCGCCACCATCTGGTCCGCCTTTTGCAGTTAGCTTATTGCGCATGAAATGTTTACTGCCTGCACCACCATGACCACTGCGACAAAAAATCTTTATCTGGTCTACAAAATTTGATTTTTCCATTCCTGCAAAGTTCGCCTATTTTTATCCAATTGGTAAGGCTTTCTGTTGCTATGCAACTTTAGCGTGAATGATTGTCTTGTTCAGGATTTGGTTTCATGCCAGGGTTTGTAATCGGGGTGATTGTCGGTTTGGTTATCTGGCAATTCGGTTAAAGGTTCGCAAGCTTCCCAAAAGGCATGCATATCTGCCGGTAGTTGCTGATAAATGGCAGTGCCTGCTGTTTTCCAGGTGATCATCTCATCAGAAACTTCTTTGATGATCTTTGCAGGATTCCCTAACAATAACGATCTTTTTGGGATGATCTGGTCTGCAGCAACAAAAGATAAAGCACCCACAATACATTCATCACCCAGTTCAACACGGTCCATGATCACCGCATTCATTCCTACCAGGCAATTCCGCCCGATCGATGCTCCATGAATGATCGCTCCATGGCCGATGTGCGCTCCTTCCATCAAATGAACGGTTATTCCGGGAAACATATGAATGGTACAATTTTCCTGAACATTACATCCGTTTTCAATGACGATTTTTCCCCAGTCACCGCGAATGGCTGCGCCCGGACCGATATACACGTTTTTGCCTATCACCACATTACCTGTAATGGTTGCGAGCGGATGAATGAAAGCGGATGGGTGGATAACCGGGATATGGGTTTTAAAACGATAAATCATCTTTGTGTGATTTAGATCAGCGATTTATTTGTACGGAAACAAGTGCCTTTGAACAAAGCCACTTCATGGCCCTTCTGGTTACGGATGCTGATATGATACAAGCCGGTTGATTTTCCGTTATGGATTTCTTTGGCTTCCGCCATTAGCGAATCGCCAACATGAACCGGTTTGATGAAATTGATGGAAGTGTCGAGGGCAACAGAGCGCACGTTGCGGTTGTTGCAGGCGAAAGCAAATGCACTATCCGCAAGTGAAAATGCGATACCTCCGTGTACAATACCGAATCCATTGATCATTTCCGGGCGCACCGTCATTCCAATCTTGCTGTAACCTTCGCGTACATCCATTACTGTTATACCCAGCCATTTGCTGAATCCGTCGTGATCCATCATATGGCTCACCACTTTCTTTGCTAATTCATCGTTTGTATCAGACATATTAAGTTTTTATTTCCCGGTGAAATTTGGCGTGCGTTTTTGCATGAAGGCTTCAATACCTTCAGCATAATCGCTGGTTTGTGCAGCCTTAAATTGCAGGCGGTCTTCTTCAAGTAATTGCTGCTCCAGGTTATTGTGCATGGAATTGTTAAGTGCCTTTTTGGTAAGCGCCAGCGCACGGGTTGGCATTTGAGCAAGCTGTTTGGCGAGGTCCATTGAAGAAGTTAAGAAATCAGTTTCGCTGTAATACTTATAAATCATACCTATTCGTTCGGCTTCAGCAGCCGACAATTTTTCGCCAAGCATCATCAGTGCTGAGGCCCTTTGAAATCCTATCAGCCGGGGAAGGAAAAAAGTACCACCGCTATCCGGTATCAAGCCTATCTTAGAAAACGCCTGGATGAAATTTGCATTTTCATGGGCAACTACGATATCGGCACTTAGTGCAATATTGGCTCCGGCGCCTGCCGCTACTCCATTTACAGCACAAACTATGGGTTTGCGTAAATGCCGCATCCTTGTGATGATGGGATTATAATGTTCAGATAAAATCTTTGTAAATGAAACCGGATCATCTCCGGTTACTTCACCTAAATCCTGACCGGCAGAAAATGCTTTACCATTTCCGGTTAAATAAATGGCCCTTACTTCAGGATCTTCGGCAACTTCATCTAACCGTTTTTGTAACAGTAATGCCATTTCCCTGTTGAATGCGTTGAATTTCTCCGGCCGGTTGAGGCGGATAATACCTACCTGTTGCTGCACTTCCAATAAGATAGTAGACATGCGAAAATATTTTACACTACAAGGTTAAAGAAAAATTGTACATTATTATCAAATAACCCGATCTGAGGTTGTAATCGTATCAATGACATTTGAAATAATCGAAGGGCTCTTTACAGTTGTTACACTGATAAAGTGCTTTACAGGCCGTTGAACCGAATTGGCTGAGGAGGCGTGTATTATTTGATTTACATCTTGGACAAACAACAGCCTCCTCTTCAGCAAACAGCATGCGGTTGATTCTTTGTTGCGATGAAGATTGGCTGCGTGTTTGCGGTGGCGCAATACCGTATTCCTGCAATTTCTTTTTTCCGTTTTCACTCATCCAGTCGGTGGTCCAGGCCGGGGATAAAACCGACGTCACTTTCACCTTTTTAAAACCTTTATCTATCAATTTTAGTTTGATATCAAATGCAATGGCATCCATGGCCGGGCAGCCGGAATAAGTGGGTGTGATAAAAACTTCAATGGCATCAGCTTCAACTTTAATATCACGAACAATACCCATGTCGAGAATCGTTAATACCGGAATTTCCGGATCGGAAACTTCTTCCAGCCATTCCATGATATGTGCATTAATAGTATCCAAGATAAATATAAGTTAAGGCGATAGTATCAAAAGTTGCATGTGCGATAACAGCATGCCAGATATTTACTTTTGGCCAAAGCATGATGGCATGGTAGCCTAATCCTGCCAGGAAAGCATTGATAACACCCATGATTCCTAACTGTGCATGATAAAGGGCAAAGAGCGTTGTGGTAATCAGTATGGAAATAACAATTAAGCGGTTATTGAAAAATTTATTTATCGAGCTAAAAATAAATCCCCTGAAAACCATCTCTTCATATAGCCCGCCTACCAACCAACCCATCAGCAGCATAAAAATATACATCCCGCTATTGTGACGAATTGATGAAAAATCATCCAGATTTGCTTCGGGCAACGGAAGTATTTTATCAATCAAAGGAAAAATAGCATATTGCAATGCAATGAAAATACCTATGCCTGCTACTACTCCTGTAACAATCGTTTTGATGTTCAGCAGTTTACTATCGAATCCTAAGTTTTTGAATTTATTGTTTTCTTTTTTTAAGAAAAACCAAACCAATAAAGTTAGTGGTATCACATATAGAAATGGAAGTGGCCATCCAATTACATGCGGAAGTACAAGCAATGCAACAGTAACGGCTAACTGCAACCAGCTATTTATAAAAACTGAAGTTACCATGTTGCTCCGGGATGGCTGCGTTGAAGATACTGCATCTCAGCCAGCAGGAATCCCAGGTGTTCGGTATGCGTACCAGTTTTTCCGCCAGTGTGCATGAAAATATTTTCGGGAAGGGAAAGGTTCGCTTCTTCAAATACGGCACTAATTTGTTTTAACCATTCATATTTCAGTGCGGATAAATCAAATCCCAATAAGGTTTCTGTTTCATATGGGGCAGGTATGAAGAGTTCGCCGGTGTAGGGCCAATAATCCACTAATGCTTTCTTAATGCGGGAATGGCTTTCTTCAGTACCATCACCTAACCTGATTACCCATTCGCTGCTCCATTTTATATGGTAAGTGGTTTCTTTTAATGATTTTGTGGCAATGGCAGCAATTTGCAAATCGGTGCTTTTCTCCAATTGCTCAAAAACCAGGTATTGATAAACACTGTAGAAGAGCTGACGTAACACTGTATACGACCAATCAGCCGCTGGCAACTCTACCAGTAAGAGATTTTTGTACTCCCTTTCATTGCGCAGGTAAGCGAGACTATCTTCAGTAACCACAGGATCACCGGAAAGGGTAGCGGCATACTGATAAAAATTTCGGGCCTGCCCCAACAAGTCGAGCGTAATATTGGTAATGGCAATATCCTGCTCCAAAATCGGCCCATGAGCGCAAAGTTCGGCATTGCGTTGGGAGAGGATGTGGGAGGAGTCGGCTTGGAATTTGAGGAAATCTAGTTTTGATATACTCATGTTTCAGTATGTTAGTAATTGGTAATTTGGAATTAGG